>Ga0247824_10001811_pt1 | contig 11857 bp, 13 predicted proteins | sample 13C_PalmiticAcid_FD_194412 | JGI IMG/M metagenome (GOLD analysis project Ga0247824, IMG submission 194412) | Soil microbial communities from agricultural site in Penn Yan, New York, United States - 13C_PalmiticAcid_Day48 | ecosystem: Environmental > Terrestrial > Soil > Agricultural land...
TTCCACCTGGTTCTGTTCAATGGATTGCCTCCATGGTATCGTCATCACCGCAAGAACAGCCGACCTGCTCGCTCGAATCACTCGCACAATCGGCTACAGCATCCACACTTGGGAGCTCTGCATATGAATGGAATCCGTTGCGTTCTATCGAGTTGACAAATATTTCCCCGCACGTTGGTGACTGGGAGTCTGTGATCGGATCGATAGACTATTCAGCCCTTCGAACGTTGCGTGTCCAAGGTGGATTCTCTTTTGACGACATGAAGCTGTTGAGTGGTCGCGTCCCCGTCGACCCCAATCCTGCGACCCCATTGAAATTTGAAATTGAGCCCTCACTCGCACATTTCGGGCCCATGCTCTTTGGTGATGACCCTCCAGCCATTACTGAAAGCAACTTTTCATCCACTGTGGCGAAGATGCAACAGTTATTGGGGACCGCGTAGAATGACATAAAGTAATCTCATAGTGACCCTGATACTTCGTTTCTCTCAAAGCACCAGAATGAAACTCATGCAAGTGAGTGTGTACTATTGTAGCAGCAGGGAGTCGCTGAAATGTGTTGGACTGCGACATTATGGCATTAAAGAAGAACCTTGCTTATTCTTTCCTCAGTCTCAGCAGCTTGGGAGGAAGATCGTCGAACAACTCAGATGCATCAGTTCACAGGATAATGTTCAAGGCTCTCAGCAATTACTAGGCTTTCAGTAATTGTGAATGGAACAAGTCTGGGCGTGGTGGTCTCACAAGATGGTGGCGAAGCTGTTATTTGCACCGCCACGTGCCCTTTTCTGCCTCTTCACTGGTGAAATTTCGTCTCCATCTTTCACCACACCAATATCAAGAGCAGCATGACGTATCAGCATGAGGACGATGACTATTTTCAGGAGTTTCGAGTTCTTTCAGCCTCACTCTCATCCCCAGTCTCCGACAATACGATATTCATCAGTTCCAAGTTCGACAAGTCGACCGGATGGCTCAATTAGTCCCTCTTTGGATCCGATGCTGAAGTCACTCGATTCTATGAGACGTTGGTCAAGGCGTGCGGCGTTCAATTTCTGATGTGGGATGCTACGCTTGGAGATGTCCGAAAGCTCGCATCGGCCGTTACCAAGGCGAATATCCCCCGACTCGAATTGAATGGAGCTTGCTTCAAGGAGCCGGTACTCGATATGATCAACAATGGCCGTCGTTATAATCCGATCCTGGAATTGATGTGCGGTGGAGCTACGGGATTTTGGAGACTTTTACCGGAGGATAGACGTCTCTACCATGGCAACGAGTTTTCAGCTTCGGAAGCTTACCCTGCCTTGCTATACAAGATCATTCAAATCCACTCTGGTGAAACTTCTGAAGCACTGTCCATATTTGGTCGAGTTGGGAGTTGAAGTCTACAACTTCAATGAGGCCTTTGAGGATATAGAGACAGAGCTGTCAAATCTTTCATGCCTTGAAAGGTTAGTCCTACACAGATTCTATGATGCCGTTGATGTGCAAGTCTCTCGGTGCAAGATTCAGTCTATGAGTACGGATCTTTATTTTTGGCCTCCATCACCCTGCTTGCTTCTTCAAAAGAGCTATCTCACAGAGCTGAGCGCAACGCCAGACCCAGGGCATGAGACCCTATTGACCGACTTGATACGATGGAATCCAAGACTCCGTGCTGTCGACTTTGATTGCTCCATGGAATATTCACAAATCCTCATGGACACCATCACATCCACGCGACAAGGGATCCTATCAGAAGAGGGGCATTGGATGTTACATCACGTTCAACTACTTTTGTGTGATCTCGAGTCTTTTATCCGCAACGGTTTTGCCATTTTGCTCAACTTCAGAGATGGATCGACTTCACCAACTATATGGAGCAGTTTTACTGGCCTAACAGTGCTCCCAGCAGGGGATAAGAGTGATACCCCGAAGCCACTTCTGGACGCACTCCTTCAATATGGCTGGTTTTTCAGGTTTCTGATAGTTCGCAGGCATTTTCACGATGAGTTGGCGGCAATACTGGACAAAGTTACGGAGCAGACCTCCAATATCACTTGGTTTTCTTTGGGTGTGGCATGTTTAACGAACGTGGGTTTCGAGACCATGGTTAAGGTTGTACATCGTTCTCATAACCTACAGCGATTCGAGTCTACTTTCAAGGAATTGGACGACAAGTGCCAGCAAGAAAAACTGGAATTGTTGATCCGTGGGTGCAGCAAGAGATTTACCGCATTGGATAGGAGAGGGGATTCGGCAGACGTGTGGGTGCTGGTCACCATAGTTCTCTATCCGACAAGAGCCGCCAGTACTGGATCCCTTCACCTTGGCTGGCGATGATGGATCTGATGAGGTAGACACGGAAGATATCGAGATGGATGAGGCATTCGAGGAAGACGAGGAGGACGAGGCAGACGAGGAAGACAAGAGGTATGTTTAATGGGTTGCTCTCATGGTGCCGGGTATCATCTCAAGTATCATTGGCCTCCTTGTAGCCACGGTCAACTCAAATCTGCAAACCGCCTCTGCTTCTGGGAACTCTACAGGGTACTGGCACTCTTCTACCGTTGGAGGATTGGAGAGTTGCGTTGAAAGCCATGAACTATTCGACTCTGAAAGAGTTGCGACTTGAGGTGAGCGAGTCCTTGACCGTCAAGCGCTTTGAGGACTCTGTCCCCGTCGACACCATTCTTGTGCCGCAGTTGTTCATTAAGGTCGACCACTCATTCATAGATGGAGGCAGTAGTTAGCAGATATCCTAGGCTGCTGGGCTGTGCACCAAGGTGCCAGGTGCTATGCACAGTTCAGCGTTCGTCGACACAGCGAATACTGGGGCAGAGATCCCTGCAGTTCAAGTGGTGTTGAAAGACTCGAGTGAGGTGATGCAGGGGTCAAAACAGTCGTCGGCAGCCACCGAAGCACATTTTTTTTCTTGTTTACTGTGAGCGTCTTCTGCTTTGTCACCCACCCTCTTCTTCACCGCTCTTAATCACTCCTCCATGGCTCGACAAAACAACAAGGTGCAGGGCAAGGGCCACAGGCAGGCAAGGGTTGCTGCGGCTGCCCATTCCAATAGCAGTATGTTGACACCCTCGCCGATCACCAGCCTTGAATCGTACAGTCCGGCGCTGTCTGCCGCCATTGATTCTTAGCGCAAGCGGAACGGAGGGGCTGACTTCTTCTCTTCTCGTATTCTATAGAGCTGAAGAAGGACCCTGGTGTGCCAAACCTCAGCCCCTTGCGGGAACAGATGCTTTTGAAAAAGAAGCGTGCAGCAGAAGCTAAGCAAATTCAACAGGAGGCCCGTGAAAAGGCCATGAACAAGAACCGCAAGATCGTCTCTGGTCAATCTACACTCTCAATCCACGACCTTGCACAGCAGGCGAATGTCAGGGGACAGGAGTTTGATGCATCTGCAGTGGAGGCAAAGGCTGATGATGGCGTTCGGGAAGCAGTGGATTCGGCAGCAGTGGGCGGCAAGGATAACTCGAGGAAGGCCTACTATCGTGAATTTAAAAAGGTTCTCGAGAATGCCGATGTTATCCTTGAGGTCTTGGATGCCAGAGATCCTTTGGGCTGCAGAACACGACAGATTGAAAGATTGATTATGGATTCTGGAAAAGAAAAACGTATCATTCTCGTCCTCAACAAAATCGGTACGTCTTTCTCTCCAGTTTTTTTTTTTTTTTCTATTCTTGGACATCTGTTGCTTCTATGCAGAAGAGAAAGTCTGACTTGTGATGATTAGACTTGGCGCCTAGAGAGAACGTTGAGAGCTGGCTCAAGTACCTTCGCCACGAGTTTCCTACAGTTGCTTTCAAGGCATCAACGCAGAGTCAACGCACCAACCTCGGTCAGAGCAACATCAGCACGGATTTGGCTTCGGATGACATGTTGACCAGCAGTGAATGTTTGGGAGCGGATCAACTTGTCAAGTTGTTGAAGAACTACTGTCGTAATGCCAATATCAAGACCTCCATCACAGTCGGCGTCATTGGTTATCCCAACGTCGGCAAGTCATCTGTCATTAACTCTTTGAAGCGCTCCAAAGTCTGCGGAGTTGGCTCCACACCTGGATTCACCAAAGTCGCCCAGGAGATCACCCTGGACAAGAACGTCAAATTGCTGGATTGCCCCGGTATTGTGTTCAGCAAAGGCGACAATGGTGAGACAGCGGCGGAGCTTTTGCTACGAAACTGTGTCAAGGTCGAGCTGCTGGAAGATCCCATCTCACCCGTGGAGCTGATTGTGGGCAGGTGTCAAAAGGAGCAGTTGATGGAGATGTATGGCGTGCCTCCGTTCGAAGATGTGAACGATTTCTTGGTCCATTTGGCACGTCTTCGTGGAAAGCTCAAGAGGGGAGGTATCCCCGACATCTTTTCCGCAGCAAGGTCGATTTTGAATGACTGGAACTCTGGAAAGATTCCCTTTTACACAGTGCCGCCCGTCACCCACCACACACCCACCGCAGCAGCCTCCATGGTCGAGGGATGGAGCAAGGAGTTTGATATCGATACACAGGAGGATGTCCAAGTGTTGGCCAGCATGAAGTCGACAGTGGATATGAGGCATGCCATGGCCATGGTCGCACAGGAGCGTGATGAGGGCGCAATAGACATGGAGGGAGACATGGAAGGAGATATGGACGACTTTGATACCTACGACGACGACATGGCCATGGACGAGGATGACGCTGCAGGCGACGGTCAGGACTCAAGGGTTGTTCCCCAGGTGTCAAAACCCATTATCAACTTCAAGCCCAAGGGAAAGAAACTGGAGCCCAAGGTTAAACCTCAGATGGCATTCACACCCGAGGAGGCAGAGTTGAACCCAAGATTGAATCAAAACCGCAAAAAGATGCTCAAGCAGCAACAAAAGAAGGCCCGTCGAGCCCAAGCAGCCATCGAAACAGGCGAAGACCTTGATATGGACGATGACGATGATGATGACGATGAAGAGGAAGTACAGCATAACTTTGGACAAGGATCACGATTCGACTTTGGCCAGTTCAGTACGCAGTTTGGCGGCAGTGATGAATGTAAGTTTGGTGTGCAAAAGACATTCGGTCTGGTGTGGTTGTGGTGGTGTGAACAAGGATCTCTTCTAACCAACCATCAACGGTTTTTCTGCTTGTCAATAATTGAAATAGTGCCTGATGAGGATGATGACCTATGAGTCGTTGTTGCCTACCCTACATTATCACACCCATTGCATCTACATTGCATCTTTGCACCATGCTGATACACAGATACTACACAGATACTGCACAGATACACAGTTTCAGACATCTCCCTCCACTCTTTGCATTCTCCACACGTAATAAATTTCAGCTTGCGTGTGAACAAGTCACGAAAGCTGACGCGCGTCCAGGCTTGAGAGCGTAAAAAAAGGCGACTGGGCCACACGCACTTTGCACTCTACACACCTTTCCATCGAACACACCAGACGATCCTCAAGAGAATGAACACCTTCGTACCAGCACCAGGCTTCGATGCCAGCCGTCTCAAGGGCACCACCCTTATCGTGCCATCAGTCTCGATCGGGAACGTGCCCCAGTTGACGACCGATCTCCTACTCGCTACCCTTGCACTGGACCGTGTTGGCTGTATTGAGGACGAGAATGTCATACCCGTCGTAGGCCCCGCTGACCGACCACACGAATCGTCCTTGTCAAGCTCGTCACTATCAGCAGCGTCTTCTGGAGCAGGAGCAACATCAGGGCTCTCCTTGGCCGTGGAGGTCTTCCAGTCCAAGGATGGTCAATGGACTCTGATCCAGCAACGGTCGCCTACAGCTCGCCATCGATCTCACTATTACGTTGACAACCTTGTTCAGTTTATCAAAGATGCTGGTTTCGGCCAAGTTGTGCTCCTAGCCTCGGCAGACGGAGCTCGACGCATTGATATCCAGCTTCGATCAAGTTCACCCGTCCGATACATTTCCTCGCAAGCCTTGTCCAAGACGTTGTTGGACACGATCAAGGGATTGGGGATCGAGCAACTCGAGAACGTGGCGACAACAGAAGATGAAAGGCGAGAGGCACTCATTCGAAGGAAGGAACACTTTCTCACACAGGACTATACATCTTCGGCTTCTTCCTCTGGGTTGAGAGATCAAGCGGAGGGAATGCAACTGGAAGGATTGTCCTCCAGCCCAGCATTGGAAAAGGTACCGAGAATCCCTAAAGGTGGAATTGCACGCCGTTTGCACTCGCTCTGTCAGGAACAAGGAATTGCCGTCCTGACAGTCGTCAAGTTTGCCATGGAGGGCGACAATGCGCCCGATGCCATCTTCTTGGCTAATGTGGTGAATGCCATTTTCAAGGTCTATGTCCCGAGTCAGCAGCAGGTCGCCGAGGGTGAGAGTTGGAAGTTCCCGAAGAGCTGGGATTCGCTTTATGGCAACACTTTCCACCAGGATATGTATCAATAGTTTGACACGGATGGAGTGATAAAACACAATGTCTAGGAAGAGGAAGAGGCGAGGAAAAGTAATGTACATGTAATGTGTTGTATAGATGGGTTTCGCTCAATCCCTGGCGGATCCATCCCTGTGAAGCAAACAGCAAAGCACATTTGTTAGATGAAGGAGCTGCTGAGACAGTGAATGGCATGGGATATAAGCTTTTGGTGACACGTTACCTTGGGCGGTATTTGATGTTCTTTGATTCCAGGTCCTCTTCAATATCCTCAGGCAAGCGGCCTTGGACCTGCACTGCATAGATGCCCTTTTCAAACTTGTCTGTTCCGCAGTATGAATCGTGCAAAAGAGACGCAGTATCGATCAGCATAGGTCCATGCCATGTATGTTCGTTTAGGTCTGTTCTGTTGAGATACTCCATGCCATTTGTCCTCTTACCGATGCGCTGCCACTTGGCAACCCAGCTCTCCGAGGGTTGCATCACTGCAATCGCACTATAGGCGAGAAGAGACAAATCGGCGGGGCAAGTTGATTCCGTTAAATACTGCCACTCAATTCGCACAAAAGGGAATGAAGTAGCGCTATTGGTGTCAGTTGGCGTGCATCCCTACCCGTCAAAGTGCTGGCTGGTACAGTCCAAGACTCTATCCATCTGTCCTTTCATATCCAGAAGAGATTCGCAGTTGTCGCACCCACTCTTGAAGAACTGTTCCTGCTTCTGTTGGATACAACCAGGTGAGGGTATCAAGCATGTGTCAGTGAGTAGACGAGGGACCAACGATGTAACAGAGGTGACGAACAGCCCTCTGTGTCGAGACTGAGCCTGCAAAGAGTCGGGGTGGTCCTTGCCTTGATGAGCGAGCAGAGCAAGCAAGCCCTGAGCTGCTTCTTGTCTGGGGGGATGATGCTTGACATGGGGTTGAAGAAGAGGAGGAGAGAGATCAGAAAGGTGAAGAACAAAGGTTGAGTGCCTCACCGCTCTTTTTCAATGCCTGTTCAGCAGTCCCACAAGCCACGGATCCGTCGAACACCCTCATAAAGTCGGGGCAACCCTCTTTCTCCTTCTTCCTTCACTTCCACTTTCCTCTCCTTTCATCGACACCCCCTCCCCAACCTCCCACGACGCCTTTACCCCACTTTACTACCTACACACGAGAACGGGACGACCTTTTCTTGGACACCGCAGGACACCCCTCACGATCTTTCAAGGACACATCACGACTCCGTGTTCCTCTTCAAACTACATTCCCCCAGGCACGACTGCCATTGCTCACCATAACACTCACCCGCCCATAATTTCACCTCCACCATGTCAGCAGCGTCGAGCCCGTTTCCCAGCACCATCGTCACAGGAGGCACCATTGGCTCAATAGTCGTTGGCTGCAAGCTTCAAGTACTTCACGGTCATCCTGCAGAATACCGCAAGGCCGAAGTCCTTTCTATTCGCCCAGCCCCGAATCCTGACGACGCGTCTCGCTGTGAATACTATGTACACTACTCGGATTATAACAAACGTTTGGACGAATGGGTTATCCCCGACAGACTCAACTTGCTTGGCGAGATCGAATACCCCAAAGTGAAAAAGCCAAAGACGATCCTTGCAGGCGTCGGGAAAGAGACTGGCAAGGGATCCGAGCCAGGGACCCCAAGTGGCCGAGTGTCCAAGAACAATCGAAAGAGCAATCTCAGCAAAGCAGCCTCAACGGGAAAAGGATCGGAACCAGCCACTCCTGGAACTCCTGGATCGAATAAGCGCAAAGCAGCGGCTCTGGAGGAAGAACTCGAACCTTCCCCGAGTCAGGAGAAAGGGAATGACACACCCAGCATCCAGATCAATGGCGAGGATGAAGATGACGACGACATGAATGGAGACTTGGGATCTCAGGGGATGGCGCCGGAAGAAGAAGGCGTGTTTTCAAAGGAGCAGGAAATTGAGAAGCTTCGGACATCAGGATCGATGACACAGAATCCACACGAGGTTGCCCGTGTCAAGAACTTGGACCTGATTCAGATTGGCAAGCATGAAGTGGAGACATGGTACTTTTCGCCTTACCCGACCGAGTACGCCCATCTTCCCATCCTCTACATTTGTGAATTCTGTCTGTCGTATTTCCCGGCGGTCAAACAACTCTCGCGCCATCGACTCAAATGTACCCTTCAGCATCCGCCCGGCAACGAGATCTATCGCAAGGACGACATTTCGTTTTTCGAGATTGATGGACGCAAACAAAAAGTGTACTGCCGGAACTTGTGTCTCCTGTCCAAGCTGTTTTTGGATCACAAGACGCTGTACTACGACGTAGACCCTTTCCTGTTCTATGTGATGACCATACGGGACGAGGATGGGGCGCACTTTATTGGGTACTTTTCAAAGGAGAAGGAGTCTTCGGAGCAGTATAACGTAGCATGTATTCTGACGATGCCACAGTACCAGAGGATGGGCTTTGGACGGCTACTGATTGCGTTCTCGTACGAGCTGTCCAAGGTGGAGAAGAAGCTGGGATCGCCCGAGAAGCCATTGTCGGATCTGGGGCTGCTGTCGTACCGTGCATTTTGGGCAGAGTCGATTGTGGGTGTGCTGATAGAGCAGCACAGGACACAGATAGAGCTATCGATTGACGACATTGCGAACAGGACGGCGTTTCAGCCGCAGGATGTGCTGCACACGCTGCAGAACCTGAATGCACTCAAGTACTACCACGGACAGTATGTGATCGTGCTGAGCGACACGGTGATCAAGAACTGGGAGCGGTCCTCCAAGAAGAAGAAGCGCGAGGTGGATCCCAAGGCGCTGGTCTGGAAACCGATCCACTTTACAGCGTCGCAGTTGCGATATTTGTAGTGCACCATGTTGTGGAGAGGGGAATAAAAAACATTGGACTGCGATCATAACCTTGTCGCCTTTTGAAAGCAGAGCAAGCTTGCCTTTTTCTTTTCTTTCTCCTCCCTTCACTCCTCTCCTTCACTCACAAACACCTTTGCTGCCCGCCTCACGGCACTTTCGAAAGACTCTTCGGGAATTCCCTCATTCACCAAAGTAGCAGAGTACCCTCTCTTCTCCTTACATTCCTACTCGCCATTTCACTCTCCACCCTTGTCCTCGGACGAAAAAAAAGTTGGCCGCAGCACCTTGGGAACTAGCACCTCACCAACGAAAAAGCTCGATAGTTTTGCAAAACATGCAAGCCCTGGACTATACAAACGCTCGCATCCTTGCGCCTATGGTACTTTCTTGATGTTCAACAAAAGAAACCTGTGCAGAACTTGGGGCGGAAAACCGAGGAGAAAAAGACTGACCTTTTGCGAATACAACTTGGCGGCGGATCCCAACCTCACAACCCTCCCAACTTGGAATAACATCTACCCAGGTTCGAGTAGGCACTCTTCCAATCCGGTTGATGGCACTTGAATACGGCGCCGATCTGGTCTATACCCCTGAAGTCGTTGACAAGGCTATCGTAGGGGCAGAGCGAATTGTCAACGGTAAATATCCAAAAAAGAAAGAGAGACGAGCTATGGTACTTGAATAGAGTAGTAAGGCTTTGCAAAGGACAACACTCTCTTTCTAACACCATCTCGCCATTTTGATCATTAGAGGACAACGGGACTATTGACTATGTTGTCAAGGGAGTTTCAGTGTTCAGGACTCACCCAAGCGAAAAGTCCAAGCTGGTCTTCCAGATCGGTTCAGCGAATGCAGAACTTGCCCTTCAAGCTGCTCTCACAGTGTAATGCCACATTGTCTTATTTTTTTTTTGCTTGTCATTGCAAGGCTGAAGCAAGCGTGTAGTCGAGGAACAAGTGGAGGAGGAAAAGGGCATCCACCTGACTGATCGGGCTTACTTGGTTGTTGTCCGACTCTCTAGCGCTCAGGATGTATCGACAATTGATCTGAACTGTGGATGTCCTAAACGGTTCTCGGTTCACGGCGGCATGGGAGCAGCACTCATGGATGAACCAGAAAAACTCTGCGGCGTACGTTCTTGTATTGACTCTATGTTGGAACAACATTTTTTTTTTGCTTTTTTTTTTTTTTTTGAACGACACGACTCACCGACCGGATCTGGAATCACCTACTTGGTGTCAACGACCCTTTTCTTTTTCTTTTCTGATCTATGTAGATCCTCCGCAATTTGGTTGAGCACTCTGGTTTGCCTGTCAGTTGCAAGATTCGTATTTTTCCTGATCGTGAAAAGACTCTCAAGCTAGTCAAGATGATCGAGGCCACAGGGATCAAGGCACTGGCAGTTCATTGCAGATACAGGGATGAACGACCTCGTCGTGAGCGGGCACATTGGGATCGACTCAAGGAGATTGTGAATGCGCTATCGATCCCTGTGATAGCGAATGGCGATGTCATGGAATATGATCATTTGAGCAAGCTACAGGAGCTCTCAGGAGCCACGGCGGTCATGTATGCAAGGAAAGCAGAAGCCAATGTGTCCATCTTTCGCAAGGAAGGAGCATTGCCACACATGGATGTTGTTCGAGAATATATCCGCAGGGTAAGAAACAAATCATGTCCAGGAAAAAAAAGTGACAATAGAGATGGACTATGACCATGGAATGGGACCAAAATGCGCTACACGATGATATTGACACCTGCTTCCCCCATCTCTCAATAGTGTATCCACTTGCGGAATCATCACTCCAATACAAAGTACGTGCTGATGCAGATGTTCAATGAGGAAACAAAGTCGCCCCACTATCGCCCCTTGTGCGAGGCCAAGAACTTTAGAGCCGTGACCAAGGCCTTTGACATGGAGGCGGACCTTGACGCTTGGATCCAGTCTCAACAGGCAAAGGGCTATCCAGCAGATCTGGACACCCTCCCCAGAAAGGCTGGTGAAGAGGCACAACAACAACTGCAGCAGCAAGAACAGCAAAATCTTGGAAAGCGAAAGTTGAAGGAGGAAGGCAAGGAGAATACATCTTCCGTCTCGAATGGTGATGCAAGCAATGGGACAGAGAAGCAGGACGCAACAGATACGCCGGCAGCTAAGAGGCATGCCGCAGATACTGCTACGGATACGCCTCATTCTAATGGTGATGTTTCCAAGTCAATGGAGGTGGACAAGAATACCTTGCTGAGCGCAGGCGCTGAGCAGGTGCCTGCGGCTGCCACGACCCACTGAACCTCTCTCAATTGTTAGTTGCTTTTTTTTTTTTCACACGCGTAATAAATGTAACTCCTGTAGCATGCATATTGTCTCTCGGTTGTGAGTGTATTGATGCTAATCTTTCTCACAAGACGGGGGAGTCGCAAGTGTTTGGAAAGGATGGCTGGGAGGTGAGAAGGGAGAGGGATGGACGGGAAACCGATCCAATCCTGACTACCACGTCTACAAGAAAACTACATCCCGCGGCTCGACCATAAAGTTTTCTCCATTCTCGCGGACACTCTGCCGATCGACGTCTCTCTTGAGCGGTTTCCGCATATCTAGTTACGCAC
>Ga0247824_10001812_pt1 | contig 11855 bp, 11 predicted proteins | sample 13C_PalmiticAcid_FD_194412 | JGI IMG/M metagenome (GOLD analysis project Ga0247824, IMG submission 194412) | Soil microbial communities from agricultural site in Penn Yan, New York, United States - 13C_PalmiticAcid_Day48 | ecosystem: Environmental > Terrestrial > Soil > Agricultural land...
TATCCCGTTCTTCCTTTCAGGCGGGACCGCGCTCGGCCTCGGCCGCGGCGAGGAGATCTATCCCCTCGTGGATCTGCCGGTTCATTGGGTCGTCATCGTTCAGCCGGCGTTCGGCGTGTCGACCGCCGAGGCCTACACGTGGTACGACGAAGACCGCACCGCGGGATTGAAGGAACCGCGCGAGCTGCAGGTGCTGCCGGTGCCGTGGCCTACCCGCGCCGCCCAGATGGTCAACGACCTCGAACCACCGGTCGTCCGGCGACATCCGGAAATTGCCGAGATCAAGCTCGCGCTCAAGGATGGTGGCGCCGTCGCGGCATCGATGTCAGGCTCCGGATCGGCCGTTTTCGGCCTGTTTCGCACGCGATCCGGCGCCGAACGCCTGCTGCGCCCCCTGGCGCGCGGCGGCGCGCGCACCCACCTCACCCGCACGCTGACCCGCGGCGAGTACGAACGCCGATCCCGCGTGGTTGCCAAAAGGGCGTAGCCCCGGCTAAACTTATCCCTTTGCAGGCGCGCCTGCGGGCGCCGTAGTGTCAATTCCCAACTCCAACGCCCATCTCCCAAGGCTGTCGTGACGAAGGTACGTTCTGGACGCCGGGAGTTGAGTCGTTTCGGAGTTGACGGTGAAGGGTTTCCTGGGGCGTGGCCAAGCGGTAAGGCGCGGGACTTTGGATCCCGTATTCGGAGGTTCGAATCCTCCCGCCCCAACCAGGTAGGGGTCGTTTGTCCTTCGACCAGACTCAGGACGACCCTGAGCCCTGTCGAACGAACGGTCGTGAACGGTCCTGACGCAGATCTGGCTCTCGAGCGGGCATATGCATGACGATGCGGTACGAGAGATTCTGGGCATGCAACCGGCGGCCTTCCGGAGTACCGTCGACTTTATGAGCCGCGGGCAGTTGAAGCTGTTTACGGGGAGCGCGCATCCCGCGCTCGCAGCCGAGATCGGGGAGTTTCTTGGCGTGTCGATGGGGCACGCGCGGCTGCATCGTTTTCCCGATACGGAAGTCTCCTTCCAGATCGAGGAGAACATCCGCGGAACGGATGTCTTCGTCGTGCAGCCGACGTCATCGCCGGTCGATCAACATCTGATCGAGCTGTGCGTGATGATCGATGCGTTCCGCCGCTCGTCGGCGTCACGTATCACGGCGGTGATCCCGTATTACGGCTACGCAAGGCAGGACCGCAAGGACAAACCGCGCGTACCCATTTCGGCGAAGCTCGTTGCGAACCTGCTCAGCGCCGCCGGTGCGAACCGCGTGCTGACGATGGACCTGCACAAGGCGCAGATCCAGGGATTCTTCGACATCCCGGTGGACCATCTGTTCGCGGCGCCGGTGATCATCGAAGCGTGTGCGCGGCTCGGGTATCCGGACCTGACGATCGTCTCGCCCGACGCAGGCGGCGCCGAACGGGCGCGTGCGTATGCGAAGCGGCTCGACGCCGAGCTCGCGATCATCGACAAGCGGCGCACAGACGACGGCGCGGCCGAAGTGATGAACGTCGTCGGTGACGTATCGGGGCGGACCTGCATCCTGCAGGACGACATCATCGATACGGCGGGAACGATCGTGAAGGCGGCGATGGCGTTGAAGAAGAACGGCGCGGAGCGCGTGCTGGCGTGCGCCGTCCACGGCGTGCTGTCGGGGCCGGCGATCGAGCGCCTCGAGGCGGCGCCGATCGACCAGGTGATCATCACCAACACCATCCCGCTCAACAGCGATCGGGCGCGGTGCTGCAAGAAAGTGAAGCAGCTGTCGGTCGCGCGGCTTCTCGGCCAGGCGATCCGCAGTATTCACGAGGAGACTTCGGTATCCTCGTTGTTTGTGTAGAGAAGGACCAAGGACCATGGACGCAACAATTCAGGCGGAAAAGCGCGATACGAGCGGCAAGAACGAAGCCCGGCGGCTGCGCGCTGCGGGCCGGATCCCGGCGGTCGTCTACGGCGCAGACAAGAACAAGGCGACGCCGATCGCGGTGGATCCCAAGGTGCTCTCGCGCATCCTGCACTCCGAAGCGGGCGCGAACACGCTGATTTCCCTCACCGGTCTCGCTGGCGGCGACACGCGCGTCCTGGTGAAGGAGTATCAGATCGACCCGATCCACCACCGGATGCTGCACGCCGACTTCTATCAGGTCGCGATGGACAAGACGCTCACGCTGACCGTGCCGATCGTGCTCAAGGGTGAAGCGAAGGGCGTGAAGCAGCAGGGTGGCATCGTGGACTTCGTCAGCCGCGAGATCGAGATCGAGGTGCTGCCGGGCGACATCCCCGAACACATCGACATCGATATCAGCGAACTGATGATGAACCAGGGCCTTCGCGTCCGCGACCTTCAGACCGCAGGGGCAAAATGGAAGCCGGTCAGCGATGCCGATCTGATGATCGTGCACGTCGTGGCGCCGAAGGCCGAGGAGCCGGAGCCTGTTGCCGCTGAAGTGGCCGCCCCGGTTGCCGCAGCGGAGCCCGAGGTCATCAAGAAGGGCAAAACAGAGAAGGAAGAAGAGAAATAGGCTGTCAATGCCGCATGCCGAATCCCCGAATGCCCGATTGTTTTATTTGGCATTCAGCATTCGGCATTTGGCATTGACATGAAACTGATCGTCGGACTGGGCAACCCCGGTCGCCGCTATGACGGGACGCGTCACAACATCGGGTTCGATGTGCTCGACGCGCTGGCACGGCGGCACGGGTTGGAATGGGAGACGGCGCCGCGCGGGATCGAGGCGCTCGTCGCGCGGTGGCGAACGGCGGACACGGTGATCGCCAAGCCGCTGACGTTCATGAATCTGAGCGGCGCGGCGGTCGTGGCGCTGCTGCAGTTCTACAAGATCGATCCGATCGATCTTCTCGTCGTCGTGGACGACGTGAACATCGATCTGGCGAGGCTGCGATCGCGGCCGTCCGGCTCGGCCGGCGGTCACAACGGTCTCAAGTCGGTCATCGGATCGTTGGGATCCGAACAATTCGCGCGGCTGCGGATCGGTGTCGGTCGAGGTGATGACCGGCGCGATCTCGCGGACCACGTGCTGGCGAGGTTCGAGAGCAGCGAGTGCTCGATCGTCGCCGAGACGGTGGATCGGTCGGCCGATGCCATCGAACTGTTCGTCGCCGAAGGTATTGGACCGGTGATGAACAGGTACAACCGGAAGGAAGACGCGGAATAGACAAACAACTTGTCTCGCCGTCGCCAAAGGCGAAGGCGGATCCACATCTTCTCCTTGCCCACCGTAGCGCAACAGGCACGAAGGTGGGCCGTTCAGTCCAGAAGGAGAGTCAATGAGCACGTCACGACAGTACGAACTCGTCTACATCGTCACGCCTGAGGCGTCCGAGCAGGACGTCGCCGATCTGCACACGCAAATAGAGCAGATCATCGAGCGGTTCAAGGGCACGCTCGACAAGACCGAAAACTGGGGCCGCCGCCGGCTTGCCTACGAGATTGGCAAGCATCGGGAGGGCACGTATGTCGTCGAGACCATCACCGGCTCCGGCGAGCTGATGAAGGAGATCGATCGCCGGCTGCGCGTGAGCGACGCCGTCATCCGCCACCTGGTCGTTCGTGTCGACGAGGAGCTGCGGGTTGCGGAGCGGACGCGTTCGGCGCGCCAGGCATCCACCGCGCGTCGTCGCGTGGCCCGCGGGCTGCCCCCGGAGCGGCAGCCGGGTGAAGGTCGCGGCGATGCAGACATGATGGACGACATGGAAGGTGCGGAGGTCCAGCGATGAGAGAAGAACGAGGCGGTCGCGGCGGACGCGACAAGGACAAGAAGGACGGCAAGGGCGGCGAGGCGCCGCGCCGCGGCGGGTTCTTCCGCCGTCGCCGCGTCTGCAAGTTCTGCGCGGAAAAGATCGACTACATCAATTACAAGGACGTCCGGCTGCTGACGCCGTTTCTGCCGGAACGCGGGAAGATCCAGCCGCGCCGCATCTCGGGCACCTGCGCGCTGCACCAGCGCAAGCTGCAGGTCGCGATCAAGCGCGCGCGCCAGCTGGCGTTGATCCCGTACGTCACCGATTAGGACCAGACATGGAAGTCATTCTTCGTGAACACGTAGACAACCTGGGACGCCGCGGCGACGTCGTGAAAGTCGCCGCCGGCTACGCCCGCAACTACCTGCTGCCGCAGAAGCTCGCGCTGCCGGTGACCGAAGCGAGCCGCCGTCAGATCGCGCGCGAGCGCGAAAAGGCGGAGGCGCGCGACGCGGAAGAGAAGGCGACTGCAGACGCGCTCGCGCAGCGCATCGCGGCCGTCGACATCTCGATCGCCCGTCGCGTCGGCGAGAACCAGACGATGTATGGATCGGTGACGTCGGCCGACATCGCCCAGGCGCTCGCAGCGAAGGGGTTCGAGGTCGAGAAGCGGCGCATCCATCTCCCCGACGCGATCAAGTCGCTCGGCGAGCACACCGTGCCGGTGAGGATCCATCGCGATGTCACGGCAGACGTGAAGATCAAGGTGGTTCCCGAAGGCGCTGCTTCGTAGCACCTTCCGTCGACGCCGGATGCCGGATGCCGAATGCTCAAAATATTTTGTGAGCATTTGGCATTTAGCATTTAGCATTGACGCACCGCAGAGAACCCGTGCCCGAAGTTGCCATAGCCGAACGTACACTTCCTCACAATCTCGACGCTGAGAAATCGGTCCTCGGCGCGGTCCTGATCCACAACGAAGCGTTCAATCACGCGGCCGAGCTGATCGACGCGAAGGATTTCTTTCGCACGGCGCACAGCCGCATCTTCGAGAAGATGGTCGCGCTCAGCGAGCGCGGCGATGCGATCGACTTCGTCACGCTGAAGGAGGAGCTCTCCAGGAGCGGAGAGCTCGAGGATGTCGGCGGGCCCGCCTACATCGCGTCGCTCGCCGACGGCGTGCCGAGATCCGCCAACGTCGAGTACTACGCGCGGATCGTCAAGGAAAAGTCGACGCTTCGCAGCCTGATCTACTCGGCGAACAAGATCCTGGCCGAAGCGTACGAGGCGGAGCAGGAGCCCGACCTGCTGCTCGACGAAGCCGAACGCCAGATTTTCGCCATCGCCGAAGACCGCATCCGCGCCGGATTCGTGCCGCTGCGCGACCTGGTCCAGACCTCGTTCGCGACGATCGAGAAGCTGCAGGCGCACAAGGGGCTCGTCACCGGTGTGCCGACCGGGTTCATCGATCTCGACGAGATGACCTCGGGGCTGCAGCCTTCGGACCTGGTGCTCGTCGCCGCGCGGCCGTCGATGGGGAAGACCAGCTTCGTCCTCAACATCGCGCAGCACGTCGGCACCTCCACCCCGATGACCGTCGGCTTCTTCTCGCTGGAAATGTCCAAGGAACAGCTGTTCATGCGCATGTTGACCTCCGAGGCGAGGATCGACGCGCACCGCTTCCGCACGGGGTTCCTCAACGAGAAGGATTACGGGCGTCTCTCGCACGCGCTCGGCACGCTCGCCGAGGCGAAGGTCTTCATCGACGATACCGCGTCCATCGGTGTTCTCGAGATGCGCGCGAAAGCGCGTCGCCTCAAGGCCGAGCACGGCCTCAACATGCTCATCATCGACTATATCCAGTTGATGCAGGGGCGCGGCCGCTTCGAGAGCCGGCAGGCGGAGATCGCCTCGATCTCGCGATCCCTGAAGGGATTGGCGAAGGAGCTGAGCGTCCCCATCGTTGCCCTGTCGCAGCTCTCGCGCGCCTCGGAGACGCGCTCCGATCATCGTCCGCAGCTCTCGGACCTTCGCGAGTCCGGCGCCCTGGAACAGGACGCCGACGTCGTGATGTTCATCTACCGCGGCGAGCAGTATCGCGACGCCGACGGCAATCCCAACACCGAAGAGCAGGGGACCGCCGAGATCATCATCGGCAAGCAGCGCAACGGCCCCATCGGCACAGTGAAACTGGCGTTCATCAAAGAGCACACCCGGTTCGAAAACCTGGCCCACTCCGGCGTTTAGCGCTTTGGTGCGCGTCGCCGATCCTGGATCTGGGTTTAATTTCGCGGTAATCACGCTCGCCGACAGCATCGCAATCAGCTGTTTGACTCCTGCAGCTGCGCTATCAGTCTGGGCGTGAGTCCGGGACAGGCCGCGCTGATCACGCGCAGCCAGAAGCGCGATTCCCCTGCCTCTTTTTTCACGCAGAAGTGATTGCAGGTCGCGCCATGGAGAGAACGCACAATCTGCGCTTTATTCCATTTTCCATTTTCCATCTACCATTACGAAGTGATCCGCCCCACCGTCGCGCGAGTCGACCTCGATGCGGTCCGCTCGAATCTGCGCGCTATCCAGGCGTTCCTCTCCACTGGATCGGTCGCGCCACGCGTCATCGCGGTTGTAAAGGCGAACGCATACGGGCATGGTGCGGCGCAGATTGGACGCGCGCTCGAGGATGCGGGGGCGGCGGTGCTGGCGTGCGCCGACATCGAGGAGGGGATCGTGCTGCGCGAGGCGGGCGTTCGCGTGCCGGTCCTCGTCTTTGGCGCGCTGAGCGTCAGCGATCTCGACGGGATCTTCACCCACGATCTGACACCGACGATCTCGACTCCGTCTGCCGCGCGCGCGTTGCAGGCAGCCGCCGCGCGGCACGACACGCGGCTGCATTGCCATCTGAAGATCGACACCGGCATGAATCGGCTCGGGTTCCGTCATGACAATCTGCGGCGCACGTTGCCGGAGCTGGCCGCGAGCGGTCACCTCGAGATCGATGCGGTCTACACTCACTTTGCGACGGCGGACAATCCCGAGCATCCCGCCTTCAACGAGCAGCGCGAGCGGTTCGAGGCGGCCACGCGTGACCTGCCGGGCATCGGGATACCGGTCCGGGCGCGGCACGCGGCAAACAGCGCGGCGCTGCTGCGCGACGAACGCGTCTGGTACGACTTCGTGCGGCCGGGTCTTCTCCTCTACGGCGTGATTCCGCCGCCGCTCGCGTCCACGCTCGCGTTGCGACCTGCCCTGTCACTGCACAGCCGTATCGTCGCGGTAAAGGGGCTGAGAACGGGTGAAGCGGCCGGGTACGGGCTCAAATCGCCGGTCGAACAGCCCGCATCGATCGCGATCGTGCCGGCCGGTTACGCCGACGGGCTCGATCTGCGGCTGGCAGGCACGGGTGTGATGCTCGTGCGCGGACGCCGCACGCCGATCGTCGGCTCGATCTGCATGGACGTGTCGATGCTCGACGTTACCGGCATGGACGTTGCCCCGGGCGATGAGGTAGTCATCGTCGGTGAGCAGCAGGACGAAGCCATCACGGTACGCGAAATGGCCGCGACAATCGGCACGATTCCGTACGAGTTGCTCTGCCGCGTCGGTTCACGGATTCAAAGGATCTATGGCTGATAGTGCGTACATCCCTTCACGACCGTGTCTCAGACGTTGTGGCGCGGGCCTTCAGCCCGCATCTCTGACAGCAGCAATTCGGCATGAAAAATAAAACCGTCTTCGCCTGCCAGGAATGCGGCGCGCAGTCTTCGAAGTGGCTGGGGCGCTGCAACGAGTGCGGCGCGTGGAACTCGTTCGTGGAAGAGCGCCCGGTGCCCGAGGCGGTGACGACGGCGTCGGCCGGGAAGCGTTACACGCTCGCGGCCGCGGCCGGCCCGCAGCTCTATGCCGACATCGACATCGTTCAGGCGGACCGCCTCACGACGGGGATTGGCGAGTTCGACCGGGTGCTCGGCGGCGGGGTCGTTCCAGGGTCGCTCGTGCTGCTCGGCGGCGAGCCGGGGATCGGCAAGTCGACGCTGCTGCTGCAGGCGGCCGCGCATTTCGCGCACACGTACGGTCCCGTTCTCTACTGCTCGGGCGAGGAGTCGGAGCACCAGATCAAGGCGCGCGGAGAGCGGCTCGGCGTGCAGCAGGCTCCGCTCTACGTGCTGGCGGAAACCTGCCTCGAACGGATCCTCGAGGAGATTTCGCGGCTGAAACCCTCCTTCATCATCGTCGACTCCATCCAGACGGTGTTCTCGCTCAAGTTTCAGTCAGCCCCCGGCAGCATCGGGCAAGTGCGCGAATCGGCCACGCAGCTGCTGTTTGCCGCGAAAGGGCAGAACATCCCCACGTTTCTCGTCGGGCACGTAACGAAGGACGGCAATATCGCCGGCCCGAAGGCCCTCGAGCACATTGTCGACACCGTCCTGTATTTCGAAGGGGAGAGGCATCACGCCCATCGCGTCGTGCGTGCGGTGAAGAATCGGTTTGGCGCAGTCAGCGAGCTTGGCGTGTTCGAGATGACGGGCGCGGGTCTGCGCGCGGTGCCCAATCCCTCGGCACTCTTCCTCTCCGAGCGTCCCGCCAACGCGCCTGGATCGGCGGTGCTGTGTTGCGTCGAAGGATCGCGCCCGCTGCTCGTCGAAGTGCAGGCGCTGGTCAGCAGCAGCTCGTATGGCAACGCGCGGCGCATGGCGAGCGGCATCGATCAGAACCGCCTGTCGCTCCTGCTCGCTGTGCTGGAGAAGCGCGCCGCGCTCAATCTCATGGGCGAGGATGTGTTCGTCAACATAGCCGGCGGCATGACCGTGGACGAGCCGGCGGCCGATCTGGCGGTCCTCGCGGCTGTGGCGTCGAGCGTCCGCAACCGCCCCGTCGCCCCGGGCACAGCAGTGTTTGGCGAGGTGGGCCTCGCGGGTGAGGTTCGCGGAACGACGCAGGCATCACTGCGCGTTCGCGAGGCAGCACAGATGGGATTCACGCGGTGTGTTCTTCCACCCGGGAGCTGCTCGCCGGTGGACTTGCCCGGCGGTATAGAACTGGCTGAGGTGAAGACGGTCGGCGAAGCACTCGACGCGCTGATCCAGTGGTAGGGACGGCAGAATTCGCTTGTTTTCGCGATCGGGCGATGAGCCGATGGACCGATCCGCCGATAAGTAGAATACCTGTATGCCCTGGTTTCTCCTCGTACGGGCCCTGTTCGTTCTGGCGGTCACGTATGCCGCCATCCTGACGCACCCGTTCGGTCTTCGAGTCGAGACGAACATCGGCGCCGGTGTTTTGCTCGGTCTCCTGATGATTGCGGTAGAAACCCGGATGCGGAGCGCGGAGGTCACCGACCTGCTCGGGGCGCTCATCGGCGGGGCGATCGGTCTCGGTCTCGCCAAAACGATCGGCGCGGCGCTGTTCTGGGCTGACGCGACTGACAATCGGATCGTCTTCCTGCACAGTTTTATCCTGCTCGTCTTCCCCTACCTCGGGATTGTGATGGGCGCCCGCAAGGGGGAGTGGCTCGAGCCGGCGCGGCTCGCAGCGCTCTTCCGCGATACGGGCCCGCAGCGCCGCTACCGGATCCTCGATACGAGCGTGATCATCGATGGACGCATCGCCGACGTCTGCGAAACGGGCTTTCTCGACGGCACGCTCGTGATCCCGCAGTTCGTGCTGAAGGAACTGCAGATGGTTGCCGACTCCGCCGACTCGCTGAAGCGGAATCGCGGCCGCCGCGGCCTCGACATTCTTCAGAAGATCCAGAAGATGTCTGGCGTCGACGTCATGATCTCCGACATCGATTTTCCAGAAGTGCGCGAGGTGGACCTCAAACTCATCGAGCTCGGTCGCACGCTGCAGGGGAAGATCGTCACGAACGATTTCAACCTGAACAAAGTGGCGCAGCTGCGCGGTGTTGCTGTTCTCAACATCAACGAGCTGGCGAATGCGCTGAAACCGGTCGTGCTCCCCGGCGAGTTCATGAAAGTGTTCATCCTCAAGGAAGGGAAGGAGTACAACCAGGGCGTCGCCTACCTTGACGACGGAACGATGGTCGTTGTCGACAATGCGCGGCGGATGATCAGCCGGAATATCGACATCGTTGTCACCAGCGTGCTGCAGACGACGGCCGGCAAGATGATCTTCGGACGTTACATCGAAGCACCGCCCGCCGTGCAGTCCGGATCCACGCCTGCGCTCGGTACCGCCACCACTTCTCTCGCGAGCCCCGCCGCTGTTCCCAACGCCTCGGCTGCCGCTCGTCAGAATGCCAAGTAACGCCTGGCATCTGGCATTGATATGGCGAACGTCGACTGGTGGCGGACTGTCTTCTATCTGATTCCCGCGATTTCCTTCTATACGGTCGTTCTCGGTACGATCTCTCTTCTCTCGACCCTTTTCGATCCCACCGGTAACTTTGCACACCGGTGTGCGCGCGGGTGGGCGACGATGATCCTGAAGACGACCGGCGTCAGGGTGCGGGTCAGCGGCCTCGAGCACCTGCATCCGGGTCGCAGCTACGTCTTCGCGGCAAACCATCAGAGCATCTACGACATCCCGATCGTCTTCACGTCGATCCCCTTTCAGCTGCGCATCGTGGCGAAGGAGTCACTCGGAAGGATTCCGTTCCTGGGCTGGCACCTGCGCCGCGCCGGACACCTGCTCGTCGACCGCCGCAATCCCGGCGCAGACATCGTGCACAAGATGCGGCGGCTCGTGGGCGAGTCCAGCTCGCTGATCGTTTTTCCGGAAGGCACGCGCAGCGTGGATGGCCGCGTGGGCCGCTTCAAGAAGGGATCGTTCCTCGTCGCCATCGATGCCGGCTTGCCCGTCGTACCGGTGAGCATCCGCGGAAGCCGGCACGTGATGACCAAGGGGCAGCTGACAGTGCGCCGAGGAGACGTGCAGCTGACGATTCATCCGCCGCTCGAGACCAGCAGCGTGGATCGCGGCGACGTACTGGCGTTCGCCGGCCGGGTGCGCGAGGTCGTCGCGCAGGCCGCCGGGTGAGATAATTCACGTGTCGATGCACGTCACGGCCATCATCGCGGCAGGAGGTTCGGGCACACGGGTGGGCGGTAGCGCGCCCAAACAGTTCCTCCGACTCGGCGATGGCCGCACGATCCTCGAACGGAGCGTCTCTGCATTCGCGTCGCACGAACGGGTGTCGGACATCGTGCTCGCCCTGCCGCCCGATGCAACGTTCGAGTTCGCGGACAGTCCAGCTGACGGAAAGCTGCGGACGGTGCGCGGCGGCGCCCGCCGGCAGGACTCCGTGGCGAACGCATTCGACGCGATCGCCGCGCTGACCGACATCGTTCTGGTGCACGACGCCGCGCGTCCTTTCGTGTCGGCGGACGTGATCTCCCGAGCCATTGACGCCGCGGTCGAGCACGGCGCGGCGATCGTCGCTCTGCCGGTCAGCGATACCGTGAAGCAGGTGACGATGGAAGGTGGCAGACGGGTGATCGCCGGCACGATCCCTCGCGAATCGATTTATCTCGCGCAGACTCCGCAGGCGTTCCGGCGCGACGTGCTTGCCGCGGCGGTGGCCGTGGGTCGTGATGGTGCGCATGCGACCGATGAGGCCGCCCTGGCGGAGCTCGCCGGCTTCGCGGTCCACATCGTCGAAGGGGACGCCGACAACGTGAAGATCACGACCGCGTTCGACCTCGAGCGCGCGATCCGTCGCGAGACCGCTGCGTCGTCGGTGCGCGTCGGTACCGGCTACGACCTCCATCGTCTCGCCGAAGGGCGTCCACTCGTCATTGGCGGTGTGGAGATCCCGTCGGATCGCGGCGCGCTCGGCCACTCCGACGCTGATGTCGCGTGTCACGCCGCGACCGACGCGATTCTCGGTGGAGCATCACTCGGTGACATCGGGCGCCATTTTCCTGATACCGAGGCCCGGTGGAAGGGCGCGTCGAGCATCGAGCTGCTGCGGCAGGCGGCCGCGCTGGTTCGAGCGTCCGGCTACTCCGTTGCGAACGTCGATGTGACGATCGTGCTGGAGCGGCCCAAGATCGCGCCGTTCCTGGCGACGATTCGTGAAGGCCTCGCAGGCGCACTTGGCATTGCGCCCGATTGCGTGAGCGTCAAAGGCAAGACGAACGAAGGCGTGGACGCGGTCGGCCGCGATCGCTTCGCCGCGGCGCACGCCGTAGCCTTGTTG
>Ga0247824_10001813_pt1 | contig 11855 bp, 13 predicted proteins | sample 13C_PalmiticAcid_FD_194412 | JGI IMG/M metagenome (GOLD analysis project Ga0247824, IMG submission 194412) | Soil microbial communities from agricultural site in Penn Yan, New York, United States - 13C_PalmiticAcid_Day48 | ecosystem: Environmental > Terrestrial > Soil > Agricultural land...
GGTGGCTGCTCGGCCTTCGCTGCCGGTTGAGCGTTTGCGGGCCATCTTGCACGAGCTTTTCATGTTGGGGGCTTTGCTGCCGTTTCTGAAGAACTGCCGTGATCTGGGCCGCAGGGCGCGCTTGCACAAACGCAAGCAACGAAGCCCGAAAACCGAGGAGGGTGCCGAAGCCGATGAAGGTGCTGCGCTGCTGGGAGAGTTGGCCGAATGGGTGCCCCGTTGGTTGACGCAAGGCGATGTTCGATCGCTGCTCTACCAGTACGGTTTGAGTCTGGATCAACAAGCCGATAGCCAGGGTGGCGGTCCTACCTCATCGCCCGCTGACGGGCAGGCGGTGGCCATGAGTGAGTCCGATCGCCTGTTGGTGGTTCTGCACGGTATCCGCTCGATTCTGCGGCAGGTGCCCGAGCGTCTGTTTCCCGATGGAGAGCACAAGCTCAATGCCGACCAGGTGTTGGTCGGCGTGCTCGACAACCTCATCTTGGGGGAGGCAGATGAACCACCACAACCTCAGAACTGAAGCCGTCGATTTTTCTTCAGGTGGCGCCTTATGTGTGTGTCTAGACGCCAATGCGTCGGGTTGGACGGTGCTGGAAGCCCGTGATCACGATGACTTGATGATTTCGCGCTTTGTGCCTATGCCTTTTGACGGGATGGTGGCAGCCCAGATGGCGTTGAAGAAGGCCAACCTGCGCGGGCCGCAGCGCGCGCCAGTGGCCGTGGGCGTGCATGCGCGCTCCCTGGTGTTGTCGATTCGCCTGCAGCGCAGCACGGCCACCGCCGGTGCGGTGGATGGCCACACCCACAGGGTCGGCGTGGGCATGGGACTGATGGGCCGTGTCGTCGATGGTTTCGGGCGCCCGCTGGACGGTGGCGACCTGCCTTTGGCGGAGGCGTATTACCCGGTGTACGCCGACGCACCCCATCCCTTGCAACGGCGCATGATCGACAGCCCCATGCACATGGGTGTGCGGGCGCTGGACGGCATGCTGGCGTGCGGGGAAGGGCAACGCCTGGGCATCTTCGCGGCGGCGGGCTGTGGCAAGAGCACGCTGATGGGCATGCTGGCGAAGAACGCCGATGTCGATGTCACCGTGGTCGCCCTGATCGGAGAGCGCGGCCGCGAGGTGCGGGAGTTCGTGGAGCGCGAACTGGGTGCAGAAGGCATGAAGCGCGCCGTGGTGGTGTGCAGCACCTCGGAAAAGGCACCGATGGAACGATTGAAGGCCGGCTTCGTGGCCACGGCCATCGCCGAATTTTTCCGCGACCAGGGCATGCGGGTGCTGTTGCTGCTGGACTCGCTGACGCGTCTGGCTCGAGCGCAGCGCGAGCTGGGGTTGATGGCGGGCGAGCCTCCCACGCGGCGGGGCTTTCCACCGTCGGTTTTCGCCATGCTGCCTCGGTTGCTGGAGCGCGCAGGCATGAACGACCGTGGTTCCATCACCGCGTTCTACACCGTGTTGGTGGAAGGCGACGACATGAACGAACCCGTGGCGGACGAGAGCCGCTCCATCCTGGATGGGCACATCGTGCTGTCGCGCAAGCTGGCTGCGGCCGGGCACTACCCGGCGGTGGATGTGCTGGCCAGCGTGAGCCGTGTGATGAATGCGGTGGTCGGTACCGAGCACCGCCGGCACGCCGAAGCGGTGAGGGCGCTGATGGCCAAGCACGACGAGGTGGAGCTGCTCGTGCGTTTGGGTGAATACAAGCGGGGTTCCGACAGCTTGGCCGACAAGGCCATTGATCGCATGGCCGACATCCGCGCCTTCTTGTGCCAGCGCCCGTCCGAGAAAACCAGGGCCTCGGAGATGCTCCGCCATCTCGAAGGCATCGCGGTATGAAGCAGATCACCGCCATAGATCAGTTGCACCGTCGTCGCCTGACTGCGCTGGAAGCAGCGTTGAAACAGGCAAGGGCCGAGCAGGCAGACCTTGAGCTCCTACTTGACCATCGCTGCCGCTCGGAGGACGCCACGCGCGAAAAAGGTCTTCGGCTCAAGCACGACATCGATGGCGTGCTCTTCACGGGCACCGTGAATCCATCCGCACTCGACAAGGCGCAGCACCAGCTGTTGGCGGCCAAGGACGCTCTTCTGGCCGCGCAAAAGGCCGTGAAGGAGGCCCGATCGGATGTGGCCGCCTCGGTGCGGCGCACGTCGGAGGCGGTGCGGGCTTGGCGCGAGCAGGCGATCAAGGTCGAGAAGTTCGGCACCCTCCTGCAGGGCTCGCGCGACGCGCACAACGCCGAAGCGATCTCCCGTGAAGAAATGGAGCAGGAAGACGTCTTCCGGAAACGAGCATGAAAGTGGATGCCCAGCGCGCGGATGCCCGCACCCGGCAACTTCGCCAGCAAGGTCAGCGAGAGGCCACCACCGAGGAAGCGGCCCGTCGGTTCCAAAAGCAACTGCAGCGTCGCCGCAAGGAGGAGGATGCATCGCAGGTGGAGATTGCCGGACCCTTCGAACTGATGGTGCGGCTGAGAGATCGGCTGGACGATCCGCAGGCCATCGGTATGCCTCTTCATGTGCCAACACAGACGGTGTCGGAACAGATCATGCAGCCTACACCGGACTTGGCACCTTGGGTGGACCCTGAGGTCGTGCAGAGGCAACAGCAGGACAGCCTGCGCATGGACACCATCGCTCGCGCGGCCATGGACGCTGGTGTGCAGGCTGCGATGGCGCAGGACAGCGGCGAGTACCAGGTAGAGCTGAGTTCTGTGTTGTTCACGCGCACCCGTTTGCGCGTGCGCGCGGCTGAAGACCTCGGGATCGAGGTGCGGTGCGAGAGCGACAACGCCTCCGAGCGCGAATGGTTCGCTCACCACCGCGAGGCGCTCGCCGACCGCATGGCCGGGTTGACCGGACGAGCCGTTCGTCTGGACATCGCTGGCATCGGGCTGTGACCATGCATGAGGATGCCGCCCCTTCGCAGGCTGTGTTGTCCGTGCCGGAGCGACGCTGGAGGTCACCCATGTTGCGCCGACTGCACCAGCCTGCGGTGGACTTGAACAACCGGCTGTGCCGTCGACGCAGCTGGGAGGTGGACTGGTTCGGTGTGCCCGCCAAGGTGGACGTGGTCGGTGTGCAACGGATCGGAGACACGGCTGCGCAGCCCTCCCATGAGCTGTTGGCCCGTTTGCACTGGCGCGGCATGACCAGCTACCTGGGCCTGAGCCATGTGGCCGCGGAAGCCGCCCTGTCTGGCCACCTGGGCGCCGTGCTGTGGCGCGAGCTCCCACCTGCGGTGGCCATCGCCCTGTTGCAGGACGGCGCGGACCGCCTGGCCGCCGCCAACCCCGGCCTGGGCATCTTGCGGTTCGAAGCCATGGCAGACGCCGGGGCACTTTCCCACAGTCTGTGCTCCGTGCAATGGCGCGTGACAACGGAAGGGCGCGGCGAAGTGATCGACCTGCATTGGATGGTGGACGCCGATGCCATCGATCAGGGGCTTTTTTCAGGTCCGCATCGGGGGATATCCCGATGCGCAGACCTGCTTCCGGATTGGAGCGGCCTTCCAATTCCGCTGGCGGTTGAACTCGGCTGGGTTCATCTGTCACTCAGCGAATTGCAGGGGCTTCGAAACGAGGATGTTTTGTTGCCCGACGGCTGGTGGGCGCAGCACGGGAAGGGTCGCGTCGGCCTTCGGGTGGGCGCACGCGCAAGCTGGGATAGGGGTTATGTGGGTGTGCTGGATGAAACCCGTCAGCGCATCAAGGTGACAGGACAGCAGAAAATGGAACGTGATCTTCCTGAAGACATGCTCAGCGCGTTGGGTTCGAGCACCCACCTTCCTGGCGCGGATGGGCCGGATGACCTCGTCTGGGATCGCGCGTCTTCGACGGGTACCGTGGCCGGGGACATGGGCGCCTTGGGGGACCTCCCCGTGCGCCTGACTTTCGATCTGGGCGAGCGCCACCTGGCGTTGCATGAGCTCGCTTCCTTGGGCGCAGGTCATGTGTTCGACCTGGGGCTTTCGCCCCGCCATGGCGTGAGCCTGCGCGTGAACGGTTTGCTTGTGGGCGAAGGCGAAATCGTCGAGATCGACGGACGCCTGGGCGTGGCCGTGACCCGGATTCTGCCGCCACGGGCATGAACGGTTCCGATCCGCTGTCGCTCATCGTCCTGGTGGCGATGCTGTCCGTCGTGCCGCTGCTGATGGTGGTGGGCACGGCGTTCCTGAAGATATCCACCGTCATGCTGCTGGTGCGCAATGCGCTGGGGGTGCAGCAGGTGCCGCCCAACATCGCGCTGTATGGGCTGTCGCTGATCCTCAGTCTCTACGTCATGGCGCCGGTGGCGCAGGAGTCGGTCGACCGCTTGCGCGACGAGAAGGCACCGCTCACCAGCATGGGGGCCATGGTGCGTGCGGCAGAGGTCGGCGCGGAGCCGATGCGTGCGTTCCTCATCAAGTTCAGCAAGCCGGAGCAACGGGCTTTTTTTCTTCAGGCCACGCAGAAAATGTGGCCACCTGAGCAGGCGGAGAAAGCCAGAGACACCGATTTCCTGATCCTGCTGCCGGCCTTCGTGGTCGGCGAACTCACCTCGGCGTTCGAGATCGGCTTCCTGCTGTACCTGCCCTTTGTGGTGATCGACCTGATCGTCTCCAACGTGCTGTTGGCGCTGGGCATGATGATGGTGTCACCTTCGACGATTTCGCTGCCCCTGAAGTTGTTTCTCTTCGTCATGGTCGATGGCTGGACACGGTTGCTGCACGGGCTGGTGCTGTCGTATGTGTGAAATCACATGATCGAATCGGCCGATTTCGTGTCACTGGCTGTCAAGGGGCTGTATCTGAGCCTGGTGCTGTCGATGCCGATGATGGCCGCAGCGGCCACCATCGGCACGCTGATGGCGGTGATCCAGGCGCTGACACAGATCCAGGAGCAGACGCTGGGCTACGCCGTCAAGCTGATCGCCACCGCCGTGGCGCTGATGCTCACGCTGAACTGGATCGGTAACGAGATCCTGCAGTACACGCGCCAGCTGTTTGACCTGATCCCGTTCGTTGGAAGGTAGGCCACGCGTGCTGGACATGCACGAGATACAGGCGAGCGCGTTGGCCCTGTTGTTGGGCATGGCGCGCTTGGTGGCGCTGCTGTTCATGCTGCCCTACTACGCCAAGCAGGCCAGCTCTGCGTTGGTGCGTGTGGCGATCGCGCTGGCCTTCACCTTGCCGGCGCTGCCTATGCTCATGGCGCAGTACAGCCAGAACCTCGCGCCCGACACCTTGCTGTTCGGGCTGCTGTTCAAGGAAACCCTCATTGGGTTTTGCATGGGTTGGATCATTGCGTTGCCGTTCTGGGCGGCGGAAGCCATCGGCTTCATCATTTCCAACCAGTACGGCGCCACGGTGGGCAACACGAACGATGCGCTCACGGGCAACGAAGCCTCACCGCTGGGGGTGTTGTTGCTTCAGTTGTACCTGGTCCTGTTTCTGATGCACGGCGGCGCCAATACGGTGTTGGAGACGTATTACGCGAGTTATGCCGTGTGGCCGTTGGCCGCCACCTGGCCCTCGCTCGATGCCGGCTTTCCGGCCCACTGGCTCCAGCTTTTTGACGCGATGATGCGCCTGTCCGTGATGCTGGCCGCGCCTGCCATGATCGCCATGCTGCTGGCCGAGATTGGCCTGGCCATCGTCAGCATGTTCGCACCGCAGTTGCCTGTGTTTTTCCTGGCCATGCCGGTGAAGGCCTGCGTCGCGCTCTTTGTGTTGATGATCTATCTCGCCACGCTCATGGGTTACCTGGGTGATCACGCGCGCGCGATGGCGGTGTTTCTGCCGGACCTGGGAAAGCTGGTGCGATGAGCGAGAAGACAGAGCAGGCAACCCCCAAGCGCCTGGTCGATGCACGGAAAAAGGGCGATGTGGCGCACGCCAAGGACGCGTCCAAGGCCTTGATGATCTGGGCGTGTGCCGGCTACCTTCTGTTTTCCGCCGGCCAGCTCACCGATGCCATGCTGTTCCTGATCGAATGGTCGGGCACGCACGCGAACGGCCCGTTCCGCGAGGTGCTGGCGGCCTTTCTTCGGTTGGCGCTGAGGGAGCTGAGTCTGGCGCTGCTGCCTTGGATGTTGATCGTCGCCGTGCTGGCGGTCTTTGGTGAACTGGTGACCGCAGGGCCGGTGTTTGCCCCGGAAAAGATGAAGTTCAACTTCCAGAAGCTGGATGTCGTGGCGAATGTGAAGAACCTGTTTTCGGCGCGCAACCTCATCGAGGCGCTGAAGTCGGTGGTGAAGGTGTTGGCGCTCACCGCCATCGTGTGGAAGCTGGTCCACGACAACCTGGGGACGCTCATGCTGCTGGCGGGCTCCGGCATCCAGCCGGTGACGGCGGGATTGGGCCTGCTGATCAAGTCCTTGCTGCTGTCCACGGCCTTCGTCTTCACTGTCATCGCAGGTTTCGACTGGCTCATTCAGCGCAAGCTGTTCGCCCGCCAGCAGATGATGACCAAGGATGAGGTCAAGCGCGAACACAAGGAGTCCGATGGAGCGCCTGAAATCAAGGGAGAGCGCCGAAAGCTGCATCGGGAAATCGTCCAGGGCGGCGGCGGTGGCAAGCGCAAACCCTCGCTGGTGGTCACCAACCCCACGCACCTTGCGGTTGCACTGCTCTACGAGCATGGTGAAACCCCACTGCCCCTGGTGCTGGCCAAGGGCGCGGGTCTGCACGCTCAGGCCATCGTCCGGGATGCGCGCGCAGAGGGCATTCCCATCATCCAGCACATTCCACTGGCCCGTGCGCTGGTCGCGCAGGTGGAGGTGGACGAGCCTGTGCCCGAGCATCTGTTCGAACTGGTCATCGATGTGCTGAAGGCCGTGAAAGAGGTGGCGCCCGCAGAGCGCCCTCGATCCTGAGGTCTGTGGCGGGGTCTTACGTGCGCTGCGTTGGCCTGACCCACCACCAAGCCAGGGCCACGATCACCGTGAAGGCTGTGTACGCCGCCACAAACACCCACCAAGGGGCGTCCCAGTACAGCAGTCTTGAGAGCCAGTGGTCGATGAAACTCTCACCGTAGCTGCTCTGGCCGGCGGCGCGGCGCAGGGCTTGCTCCCACACGGTCAACGGGCACAGCTGGCCCAGCCACGCTTGGGCGGCGATGAAGACCATCAGACCCAGGTGGCCGATCCGCAGGCCCGCATGGCGCACCCAGCGCCAACCGAGGGCGCCGCCCAGGAGCACCAGGGGCAGCAGGCCGACCACGAAGACCACGATGCCCGTGTGCAGCGCCAGCAGCGCGTCGGCCAGCAGGGCGGCGGTGGCGGGGCTGAGGTTCGGGTTCCACATGGTGGCGCCATGGTACGTCGCCGGCCCCACGGCAGGCGAAAAAAAACCGCCAGGGCACGGGGCGCTGGCGGCTGCGCGCATGGCCCGCCGAAGCGGGCGGCGCGGTACTCAATCCTTGGCAGACATGTAGTCGCTGAGCACTTTCCAGCGACCGTCCGTGATCTGCGACAGGCGTGTGGCGCTGCTGCCCAGGCGCTTGGTGGGGCTGAAGGTCATCTCGGCGCTGCCGAAGATGTCTGGCGGGATCTTCATCGTGTCCATGGCCTTGATGAAGCTGTCGGTGGTCAGGCCGGGGCCGGCCTTGGTGGCGGCGCGGATGAAGGCGTCGATGGAGCCGTAGCCGTACACCGAGAACACCGTGGGTTCTTCGTTGAACTTGGTCTGGTACTTGTTGGCCCAGAAACGCAGGGGCTGCGAGGCTGAGTCCAGGTAGGGGTGCTGCACCGTCATGGCGGCGTAGAAGCCGTTCATCGCAGGGCCACCGAGCTTGTGGATGAGGTCGGTGTAGGCTGCACTGGAACCCACGAAGGTGGGGTTGAAGCCCAGGCGTTTCGCGGTGGCGATGCCGCCGATGGTCTCGCGGATGATGGTGCCCATCACCACCAGGTCGCATTGGTCGGCCTGCAGCTTCTGCATCTGCGAGGCGAAGTCGGTGGCGCCCCGCTTGTAGGTGGTCTCCGCCGCGAGCGTCATGCCGGCGGCCTTCAGGCCGTCTTCGGCGCCGCGCTTGACTTCCAGGCCGAACTCGTCGTCCTGGTACATCGCACAGACCTTCTTGGCACCCTTCTCCTTGGCGAGCATGGGCGTGACGATCTTCATCTGGTCGTAGTAGGTGGCGGCGAACGAGTACTTGAGCTTGTGGAAGGGCTCGTACATCTGGCGCGCGGCCGTGATGGGGTAGAAGTTCAGCACGTTCTTCTGGAACTGCACCGGCATCGCCGCCATGTTCTGCGCGGTGCCGATGTGGCCCACCATGGCGAAGATCTTGTCCTGGTTCACGAGCTTCTGCGCGGCCAGCACGGCGTTGCGCGGGTCGTACTTGGAGTCTTCCACCAGCAGCTTGATCTTGCGGCCATTGATGCCGCCCTGTTCGTTGATCTCGTCCACGCGCAGCAGCATGCCCATGCGCACCTGCTTGCCGAAGCCGGCGATCGGCCCTGAAAGATCCTGGATCGAGCCGATCACGATTTCGTCCTTGCTCACGCCCTGCGTCTGGGCCAGGGCCGGCCCGGCGGCCAGTGCCAGCACGGCCGCGGCGGTCAGTGTCGTTTTCATCGCTGATGTCTCCTGTAAAGGGTGGTTGACACGGGGATGCGGGATCACTGGTTCACGTAGTCCGACGTCACCTTCCAGCGGCCGTCCTGGATCTGCGACAGGCGCATGGCCATGCTGCCGTAGCGCCGCTGCGGGCTGAAGCGCAGTTCGGGCGAACCGAAGATGTCGGTCGGCACGGTCAGGCTGTCCATGGTCTTGACGAAGCTGTCGGTGGTGAGGTTGGCGCCGGAGCGGCCCGCGGCGCGGGCGAAGATGTCGATGGCGTTGTAGCCGTAGACCGAGAAGACGTTGGGGTCTTCGTTGAACTTGGTCTTGAACTTGTTGGCCCAGAAGCGGATCGGCTGCGAGGCTTCGTCCAGGTAGGGGTGCTGGGTGGTCATGGTGGCGTACAGGCCGTTCATGGCCGGGCCGCCGAGCTTGTGGATGAGGTCGGTGTAGGCCGCCTGCGAGCCGAAGAAGGTGGGGTTGAAGTCGAGCTTGCGCGCGGTGGCGATGGTGCCGATGGTCTCGCGGATGATGGTGCCCAGCACGACGAAGTCGCAATTGGCGGACTTCATGCGAGCCACCTGCGATGAAAAATCGGTGGCGCCGCGCTTGAACGAGGTCTTCTCGACCATCTGCATGTTGACGGCCTTGAGGCCTTCTTCCGCACCGCGCAGCACCTCCAGGCCGAACTCGTCGTCCTGGTAGATCGCGCAGACCGCCTTGGGCTTTTTCTCCTGCACTATGCGGGGCAGGAAGGTGCGCATCTGCTCGTAGTAGGGGCCGATGTTGGCGAACTTGAGCTTGTGGAAGGGCTCGTACATCTCGCGCGCCGCCGTCACCGGAAGGAAGTTCACCACGTTCTTCTGGAACTGCACCGGCATCGCCGCCATGTTCTGTGCCGTGCCCAGGTGGGCGATCATGGCGAAGATCTTGTCCTGGTTAACGAGCTTCTGCGCGGCCAGCACGGCGTTGCGTGGGTCGTACTTGCTGTCCTCGACGAGCAGCTTGATCTTGCGGCCGTTGATGCCACCTTGCTCGTTGATCTCGTCGACACGAAGCACCATGCCCTGCCGCACGGATTTGCCGAAACCCGCCAGCGGACCGGAGAGGTCCTGGATCGAACCGAGAACGATCTCGTCCTTGCTCACGCCCTGCGTCTGGGCGAAGGCGGCGCCGGCCGACAGGCACAGCGCGAGGGCGATCAGGGTGGGGCGGGCGGTCGTCACGGGCTTGTCTCCTGGGGGTTGAAAGGGGGGCGGCCGCTTCAGCGGTACATGGCTTCGATCTGCTCGGCGTATTTCTGTTGCACCAGCTTGCGCTTGAGCTTCATGGTGGGGGTGAGTTCTTCGTCTTCGGCGCTGAGCTGGGTGTCGAGCAGGAAGAACTTCTTGATCTGTTCGACGCGAGCGAACTTCTTGTTCACACGGTCAATCTCGGCCTGGATGAGCGATTGCACCTCGGGCGCGCGGGTGAGGCTGGCGTAATTGGAAAACGGCACGTCGTTGTCCTGCGCATACTTCTCCACGTTCTCCTGGTCGATCATGATGATGACGGTGAGGTAGGGGCGCTTGTCACCGATCACCACGGCGTCGGTCACATACGGCGAGAACTTCAGCTCGTTCTCCAGTTCGCTGGGGGTGATGTTCTTGCCGCCTGCGGTGATGATGATGTCTTTCATGCGGTCGGTGATGCGGAAAAACCCTTCCTCATCGACCTGCCCCACATCGCCGGTGTGCAGCCAGCCATCGGGGTCGATGGTCTCGGCGGTTTTCTCGGGCAGGTTCAGGTAGCCCATGAAGACGTTGGGCCCGCGCACCAGGATCTCGCCGGTCTGCGGGTCCAGCCGGACCTCGTTGTAGGTGGCGGCCGGCCCGATGCTGCCGGGCTTGATGCGGTTGGCCGGGATGCCGGTGGACGCACCGCAGGTTTCCGTCATGCCCCAGACCTCGAGCATGGGCACGCCCAGGGCCAGGTACCAGCGCACCAGGTCGGGCGAGATGGGGGCCGCGCCAGTGACCAGGAAACGCGCGCGGTGGATGCCGATGAGCTTGCGCACGTTGTCCAGCACCAGCACGCGCGCCAGGCGGAACTGCAGCCGCAGGCCACCGGGTACCGGCTGCCCGGCCATCACCCGGTCTGCCACCTTCTGCCCCACGCCAATGGCCCAGGCATAGGCGGCCTGCTGCAGCTGGCTGGCTTCCTTGAGCGTGATCATCACGCCCGAATAGAACTTCTCCCAGACGCGCGGCACGGCAGTGAACACGGTGGGGGCGATCTCGCGCACGTTCTCCGGCACCGTCTCGGGGTTCTCCACGAAGTTGAGCCTGGCGCCGGTGTAGAGCGAAAAATACTCGCCGCCCATGCGCTCGGCGATGTGGCACAGCGGCAGAAAGCACATGCACTCGTCGTGTTCGTCGCGCGCGATCAGCGTGTTGTAGCCGCGCACGGTGTAGACCAGGCCCTGGTGGCTGTGCATGGCGCCCTTGGGGCGGCCGGTGGTGCCGGAGGTGTAGACCAGGATGGCCAGGTCTTCGGGCTTCACCGCGGCCACGCGCGCTTCGACCAGGCCGGGGTGCTGCGCCAGGTGCGCGCGGCCCATGTCGCGCAGCGCGGCCAGGCTGATCACCTGCGGGTCGTTCAGGTCGCGCAGGCCGTCCATGTCGGCGACCACGATCTTCTTCAGGCGCGGCAACTGGGCGCGCACCTCTAGCGCCTTGTCAAGCTGTTCGTCGTCTTCCACGAACAGCACGGTGGTGGCCGAGTCGTCGCAGAGGTACTGCACCTGTTCGGCCGCGTCGGTCGGGTAGATGCCGTTGGCCACGCCGCCCGCGCTGAGCACGGCCAGGTCGCACAGCACCCATTCGACGGTGGTGTTGGAAAGAATGGACGCGGTCTCGCGCGCCTCGAAGCCCAGCGCCATCAGGCCGTGGGCGATCTCGCGCACGGCGGTGCCGGTCTGGTCCCAGGTCCAGCTGCGCCAGATGCCGAAGTCTTTCTGCCGCATCCAGATCGCCGGGCCGCGCGCCTTCACGCCGTTCCAGAAGAGGGCGGGAATGGTGTCGCCGGGCAGCACCACCTCGGTTCGCGGCTGGATGTGTGAGAGATCCCAGAGGTAACTCATGCCTTATCTCCAGTTCTTCTTCTTTTTCCAGCGCCGCTCACCCCGCGCCCCGGTTTCCTTCATGCCGAGGTAGAACTCCTTGATGTCGTCCTTCTCGCGCAGGTGGGCGCAGGTGTCTTCCATCACGATGCGGCCGTTCTCCAGCACGTAGCCGTAGTCGGACGCATTGAGCGCCATGTTGGCGT
>Ga0247824_10001814_pt1 | contig 11852 bp, 8 predicted proteins | sample 13C_PalmiticAcid_FD_194412 | JGI IMG/M metagenome (GOLD analysis project Ga0247824, IMG submission 194412) | Soil microbial communities from agricultural site in Penn Yan, New York, United States - 13C_PalmiticAcid_Day48 | ecosystem: Environmental > Terrestrial > Soil > Agricultural land...
AGGGGGAGGAGGGACGGAGGGTGGTCGGCCACCCGTTGTGGCAGGACCCTCGGCATGGTAAGCGACCAAAAAAAAGTGTCTTCTGTTCGATGCATCCCTCAAGACGTGTATGCTCATACGCACGACCGCCCGGGCCAAGGCTTCCCCGCTAAGGCAGGACGGTAAGCTCATGGAATGTCTACTTGGGTATGGTACAGCTCTAAGCTCGGTCGACTAACCCTCGTTCGCTTTCATCGTGTGAATAGGTCGTGCCTTTGCTTTTTGTGCTTGCATTTTTTTTTGCTACTTGCACATCTCCACACCGACCCTGTGGTCAACCTTTATCCCGTCAACTGCATTTAGTGCTTCGTACGCTTAGCCTAGATAGCACAAGGGATAAAATGCTTTTTTTTTTTTGTTATTGTGGACACCAAGGGTTCTAAGAAAGAAAGTGTAGTGGAGCTTGGTCTTCATCACTCCGTACCTTCAAAACTGTTGTCACCACCACACATGAACGAGGATGGAGGGGATCTAGGTGTTTCGAGCAATGTAACTGCTAACATCATTCCAATATGTCAATCGGATCCAGGGTTTCTTTGTCTTGAGCCATTGCCAATGGTGCTGCTTTAAAATGTTAGCGAGATCTTCTCGGTGGTAACCAAAGCTGATCTTCTCCAACTGTGGCCAACTCTTGTCCATGAATTCCACCTCGTTCTGTCCCATCTGTGACCAAATATCCGTCATCATGATGAGGTGCCTCAGTTTCTTCAGTCCTACTAGTTCCGATAGCCATCCGCACTTGGACCCTGTATCGACGGATCTCAGGGGTTCTAAACTGTAGCAACCAAGACTCAAGACTTCCAGATTCACAAGCCGACCCAGTTGCAAGAAGACCCTTCGGTTCGCGTTCTCGAATCCAGGATCGTAAAAGTAACATACTTCTTTCAGTCCGAGACAGGCCCATTGTCTGTCAATGATAGTTTCTCGACGGAGATCGCCTACCCACAGCCTCTTGAGATGTTCACAGCGCGCGACCAATCGTGTCAAGGATCCCTCTCCAGGATGGCCATCCATGGTCTCGACCTCTTCCAACGAGTGAGCATGGCATTAATTGACGATATCGATGTAAGCACCCAAGTTTCGTAACGGAATAGTTCCTCTCAGAGAGAAGGACAAAAGACCCGGATCCCGAAGACCGCAAAGGAGCCTAACGATACTCGGATTCAGCGTACTGCGATCTTCTTGGATAAACAAACTCAGGTGCCGAAGCTTGGAACAGTGCTGAGCGACCACGTCTTGCAACAGTTGATCCGATTGATAGCAAAGATTGGATATGCCCAAATACTCCAATCTCGGTCCATGGTATGTCAAGAGAGGAATCAGGAGTTCACGGACAGGACAAGAGAATACGGGAAGTCGCAAAGCTCGGATATTGGAGACACTTGAATAGTTGGCCATCACAGAATCGTCCTCGGCTTCGTTGTCCCATGGAATCCCCATCGATCGCAATAGCAGTCCATATGGATCCATTCCTTGGAAAGCGGGTACCTTCATGGTAAACCAACATTTCAATGTGGTCAGCCGGGGATGTCGGAAACAGGCGTCAAAAAGGGATGCTGTCCGATCCCATTGAACAGGGTCTGCTTTCAGAATGGCCAATTGCTCAAGGTTGCATAGCTCGTACTGGATGGTGTAGAGCAGCGACTTGTGGTACGCATGTGGTTGGGCCAGCGCGGAGGACGGTATGTTCAACGTGGTCAGGTAACTGCAATTGGAGGCGAGGGTCAGAAGCCGCTGCATGACCATCTGTGGGAACACTGGCAGGTCATGGATCGTAATGCTGTTTATCATGAGTGGGGCTTGCTGCAACTCTAAGGAGCGAGAGGAAGAAGGCGTCTCTGTTGGAGGTGCAAGGGACGGTAGACCATCCGCTAGTAATGGGAGGAGCAATGCTCCTTTCCAACGAATATCGATAGTGCGAAGGTAATGTCGGACACGTAGCAGAGTGCTCCGTCGTAGACCCAGGCTCTTGTCCCAGGATATCGGCGCCGTGGTCACATAAAAATGTTGCCAAAGGTACGGTTCCAACTGACGTGCGAGTTCCTTGCAAGTGGCGCTGCACTGGGCAATGTCGTAGGGATTTAGGAACTGAGTGATCACTTCGACCAGCTCAGGTATGTCGAAGATGCGGAAGATCGGGGTGGAGCTCATGGGTGAGAGAAGCAAAGGTCTTGTGAGAAAAAAAAAAAAGGTGCCACCAAACACGTGTGAGCAAGTTGCCTTTTGCTTCTCATCACCTCATTCACACACCCATTGCAATGACCTCCTCGAGTGTCGAGAAGGCTCTCCAGCTCCCGGAAGTGCTGGACACTATCGCCTACTGGGTCCCGCTTTTTGAGCACAAGTTTCCATTTTGGCCCCCGGCTTTTTACGACCACGATGAAAGGGACGAGGATTTTGACTCCTACAGGCCGCGCCACCTCTATTCATGCACGTTGGTTTCCCGCCTTTGGAACACTTGCTTCACCCCACATCTGTACCATTACCTTCTTGATTCTGATGAATCTTTCAATACTGTTGAAACTCACACTCTTGGACTCCAACGAAACGGTCGCCATATCCGAAGGTTCATGTCCAGCCTGTATCAAGGCGAACTATCGTTGGCGAACGAGTCTCTCTCTAGGAACATTGTCGGTTTGTTCCTGTACACTTGCCACGAAGAGACCGCCCAGTTACTGATCTCCGGTCAAGGGTCACAATTGAAGCAGTTCGTGGGAAGGCTCAGTAACGTCAGGATGCAGAATGTGTTCGAAAATGCCTTGACAAGGTTTTCATGCCTGGAAGAACTGGACATGAGGAAATGGGGTCTCATCGCGAACGAATTGGTGTATCGGATACTGAGTAACTGTTCAGGAACACTCCGAGAACTGAGGATGATGGGACTACTACCACCAGTTGACGAAAAAGAACCACTCTTTTTTAACGACCCTGAGCACAAATATCTCAACAAGGATCCTGCAAAGAGGCCACATTGGTCATTACCACATCTCAAATCCTTGACCTTGGAACTGAATGCTCGGGAAGACCAAACAGGCGTTCACTTACCGCGACTCTGTCCATCTCTCGAGTCTATCTGTATCGCAATGGATGAACATGTCCACCCGATCCCATTGTTCACCTCCATACTACGCGAACATTGCCACAATCTCCGCAAGATACGCATTGTTGGGTCTCTCCCGTTCGTTTGTGGAGATTACGATCGAGCTCCTTTGAATTACACCACACTGTTCAAGGATAGCTGTGGTCCTCGAGGTTTACAATCAGCGTCCCTGACCATGCCAGACGGTATAGACGATTACATGAAGGATGCGTTGCTCTTCCATGCCGACACTCTTTTAACACTCGAATTGGATTGCCTCCAAAGACCGTTGTACGATGGACCGATGGTCATGAGGACTGTGGCGCAATTACTGAGGCGTTGCAAGAACCTGAAGCAGGTGTTACTCTGGCGAGTTGGATCTGACCTCTCCTCTCTGGCTCCTTTACTTGAGGCACCATGGGGGTGTCAAGGCCTCGAGCAAATGGTAATTGACGGATACCGTCCAGCGAATGACTTTCCTCCAATGGTCGCGGAGAACTTCAAGGGAAGACGCTCTCCTGACGAAGAGTTAGAGCGAGAACAAGAACGTTTAATATCTCAGGATGAGTATCGCAACGATGGCCAAGGGTGGTTCCTGAGGCCTGGATTGGAGAAGGAAGATCTTCTGGAGGCACTCGAGGAGGATGACTGGAAGCGTCAGCTGTTCAAGCATATGCATTCGACGAGTGGTATTCGTCGAGCCAAGTACGTGCGACTGAACAGCACCGAGTTCTTTGCGTGTGATCAATCGCTCTGGCTGCCTTATGGTGGAAACGAATGAGGTGAGAGGGGAAATCTGCTGCTGATCACAAAGGACATAGCGCGATGAAGAATGGACGCTGGGAACCATCTGCATTCTTGCCACTCGATGCCTGCCTTTATTGCCATCCTTGTTATAAATTCTTGGCAATATAACTGGTGTTGTCACTCCAGTACGAATACTGGATCCACGGTCTCCTCTCTTTGAGCCATTTCCAGTGAGGTTGACTTACAATCTCTGCCAGTTGTGCTTTTCGGAATCCAAATGTGATTCTCTCCAATTGAGGCCAGTTGCTATCCATGAATTGTACATCATCCCGTGTCATACCGTACCACAGATCTGTCATCAAGAAAAGATGCCTCAATTCCTTCAAGCGTGACAACCCTGCTAACCATTCTACAAGTGTTGGTGGTGGTGGTGGTGGCGGCGTATCGACTGGGTCCTGGAAGTCACGCGATGGAACCATCTGTCCCTGAACGAGAAGCCTCGCTCCTCGATTGATCAATCCCGACAACAATCCAGGTGATGGCGTATCAACGGGTCCCCGGAATGGGATCGGTCGATTCGGTTGTATATAAACAGTGTCTTGTTCAACACATCCGATACCTAGAATCTCAAGCTTGACCAATCGACCTAATTGCTTGTAGAACAATTCGCGCGTATAGTCCTCTCCTTGGTAGCGGTTAAAACAATAGCACAATTCTCTCAAGTCGAGGCATGACCATTCTTTTGTCGAAAACGGTTGGATAATGGGGATATTGTGTCCAGTAACGGGCATACTTATCCAGAGTCTCTTGAGGTTGTTCAATCGAACGATGAGGTTCAAAAATTCAACACTAACACTGACATCCATGATATCAACCTCTTCCAAGTCCCTATCATGGTTAGAGGACAACAAATAGGTGATCAAGGTTGGCCACGGTCGATCCTCGGTTCCTCTCGCTGAGAAGGATATGAGACCACCCAGAATCCTGATACCTTGGAAAATCTGAATGAGGCCGAAACTCATATGATAACCCTGAAGATCGAGGCTAATGTGTCGAAGGTTTGGACAATATTTAGGCATGATCTGCGAGATTGACGTGGGGGCCCTCATAGGGAGTGGAGGTATTCCTAACCGCTCCAGTCCGAGTCCATGATATTTTAATAGCGGTTCCAGGAATTGATGGACAGGAAAATCGAACGGGAACCTCGGTAGTCGAAAGTCCTTGATCCTGGAAAGGTTGATGTCCACAGTTTCATGACCGACTCCTCCATGATCGCTGGGGATTCCGATCGATTGCAGTAACGTGTTTATAGAATCCTCGTGCGACGAGCAGATGATAGAGAACCAGCATTTCAGCGCTGTTAATTTGGGGTGTCGGAAACTCACGTTGAACAACGATGCCGTCCGATCCAAGCCGACTTGATCCACTCCAAGGAATGCTAGTTGCTCGAGGTTGGGTAGTTTGCTCGAGATTGTGTGGAGAAGTAGTTCATGATAGGAAGTATCACGAGTCAATACCAATGACGGAATGTTCAACGCTGTCAGGTAATGGCAGTAAAAGGTGACAGAGAGGAGATGCTGAGCCGCCGCATCATTGGATTTTGGCAGATGGTGGATGGTGATGCTTCGTAACTTGAGAGGTACTTGTTGTTGTTGTTGTTCTGAGATATTTGACGAAGATGACGAGGAGTATGTCGAGCTGATGGCTGCTGAGAGTGGCAAAGGAGATGGTAGGCCGTCAGCTAATGCCTTGAGGTAGAAATCCTCTTGGCAATCAACATTAATGGATCGGATGTGATGTCGGTTTCGTAAAAGGGCTCTCTCCGGTATAGCCAGGGTTCCTTCGCAGGACAACGTCGCCACAGAAAAGTGTTGCCAAAGGTACGGTTCCAGCTGAAGCGCGAGTTCCTTGCAAGTGACACTGCAGTTGTATATATCCTGCGGACCCAAGTACTGCGCGATCGCGTCCACGAGCTCTGGCTTGTCGAAGATCGAGATGTGAGTCATGATGTGAGTGGTGTGGTGAGACGTGAGTGATGCGAGAGCACAAAGTTGGGCGCTTGATTCAGATGCACGTGGCGTCGTGCGCAAGTTCACAACCACAAAAGGGGGCGAAGTCGATTTCTTTCACACTCATCAACAAGCAATGACCCAAGCAATGACCTCGAGTGTGGGGAAGGCCCTCCAGCTCCCGGAAGTGCTGGACGCTATCGCCCGCCGGATCCCGCTTTTCGAGGTCAAGTTCCCGTCGTATCCTTCGTCATACAATTGCGATGAACACGACGAGGACATGATTTACACCTACCAACCACATTACCTGTTGTCATGTACACTGGTCTCTCGCCTTTGGAATTCTTGCTTCTCCCCACATCTCTACCACTACTATTACGCTGGCACCCGTGGCAATCGCTCGTCTACGAGCCATCATGGTTTCCAGCGAAATCACCACCACGTTCGAAGGGTCCTGTCTGTGAACGCCTCGCTCAAGCTGCCATTCACGACTGAGACATTGCCAAGGAACCTTGTTGATCTGCGTCCATCTTCATTCAAGTGCAACACTTCCAAATTGTTGTTTATCAATCAAGGCGCACGGTTGAAACGGCTTTATTGCAGAGGCCCTACTCTTGGAACAATGGAACAAGTGTTTGAGGATGCATTGATGGGCCTGCCTTGCCTGGAGGAGTTGGAACTGGGCCATTGGCGTGTTAACAATGAGGTGTTGCACGGGATACTGAGTAACTGTTCCGAGACTTTGAGAAAGTTGAAAATCGTCGAACTGAAGGGGTTCGATGAGCGACTGCCTTATTACAACGGCCATGGATACGAGCATATTGACGGTGAGCATACAGGAAGCCCACGATGGTCACTACCGCACCTCAAGTCCTTGACCATGAAGCTGGATCACCCAGAATCTCAAGCATCTGCTCTCCTGCCGCGACTCTGCCCGGCTCTCGAATCTATTCATATAATGATGAACAAGGAAATCCGTTCGATGCCACAACTTGTTTCCTCGTTACGCGACTACTGTCCCAGTCTTCGCGAGGTATCCCTTCTAGGAAGTCGCAGCTTTTTTTCCACCCAGTACGATCAAGGTCTTGATGTCTATGCCTCGCTGTTCAGGGAGAGCTGTCCTCAAGGTCTACAATCAGTCTCGATAGCTCTTCCGCGAGGTCTGAATGATCCCACAAAAGATGCGCTACTCCTCCATGGCAATACGCTTGTCAGCCTCGAGTTACAATCCATTCACGATATGTACCACTACGATGACTACCCCGAGCCGATGGACATGAAGTCCGTGGGACAATTGCTGGTGTGTTGCGAGCACCTGAGAAAAGTCCGACTTTGGAGCATCGGCTGTGATCTCCCCTCTGCGGCCATGATACTTGCAACACCATGGGGGTGTCGAGGTCTCGAAGAATTGGTGATCACTGGCTATTATGACACAAAAACAGCCCCTCAGATCATAGAGTTGGGGGATTATCTCAACGAAATGTTTCAGAGAGAACAAGAACAGCTGGAATCGGAACGCAAGGATATTGTTCAAAGCGCACAGCCGCGCAGACTCCCACACCATGAGTATCGCGATGATGGTCAAGGATGGTTCCTGAAGCATGGATTGAAGAAGGATGATCTCTTGGAGGCACTCGCCGATGGCGACTGGAAGCGTCAGCTGTTTGAACACATGTATACGACGAGTGGTATTCGTCAGGCCAAGTACGTACGACTGAATACGACCGAGTTCTTTGCACGGGAACAACCACTTGACAGCCTTGCGACGGGAATGAACTAGATGGTGTTGGAGAAGGAATCCCCTAGTTAAAAGGAGGTGCCCCTTCAGGAACTTGTTTAAGCGCATGAGCGTTCCCCTGAAGAATTGAAGGTAGAGACAGACACTCTTGCATTTCGAAGTGCGATGGATAAAAGCCTGCTTGGCTTTAAACATAGGCCCTCATGACAAACTGGACACGTCATTTTGGTCGTGTGCAGTACACCTTCTGTCACCGTCAATCAGACTAGCTAGACATTAGGGTTGGGTTCTAGTCAGGATCACTCACGGTGCAAAAGAGCATCGAGTCTTTTGTTGAAAGAGGGGCCATTAGAAAGCCTAGCTATTCGCATTTATTGTCTGTCCGTTGAACACATGCGCTAATCAGACTAGCTGAACATCAATGTGGGTACTAGCCAGGATCACTCCATGATGCAAAAGAGCATCGAGTTTTTTTCTTGAAAGAGGGCCATTGGAAAGCCCAGTTATCCGCACTTATTGTCTGTCCGTTGAACACATATGATAATGTCGCTGCATATTTTTTTTTTTTTGCCTACAAGTTGATGGCAATGTAACGGCTGTTGTCACTCCAATATGAGTACTGGATCCATGGCCTCTTTTCCTTGAGCCATTGCCAGTGAGGCTGACATACAATATCTGCGAGTTGTGCTTTTCGGAACCCAAATGTGATCCTCTCCAATTGAGGCCAGTTGCCATCCATGAACTGGACATCCGCTTGTGTCATCTTGGACCATAGATCCGTCATCAAGAAGAAATGCCTTAATTTCTTCAGGTTTGCCAACTCTGATAACCATCCACGAGGTAACGTCCCGACGGGTTCCTGGGAGGTGCTTAGTGGAGCCGGATGTCCCACCATGAGATGCCTGAATTTCTCCGAGCACATCATTTGCATGGCCAGCATAAGTGGTGGCGAATCGACCGGTCTCCCAAAGCTCCTTTGCTGAACCAGCTGTCCTTGGGAATCTCTTTTTTCACAACGTCCGATACCGAGCACCTCAAGATGGATCAATCGACCTATTCGCATGTGGAATAAATAGCGCTCCATACCATCTCCTTCCGAATCATAGCAGTAGCACAATTCTTTCAAGTCAAGACATTTCCAATCACCAGTCGGTAAAACCTGGGCTAGAGGGACGTCGCTTCCAGGTCCAGGTAAACTGACCCAGAGTCTCTCAAGGCTAGGGATAACAATAATCGCGCTCATAAAAGACCCGTCAGCCTTGCATTCCATAATGTTAATCTCACGCAACGTCTCAGATTGGAATGCAGGAAAGTGATCGGCGACCATGAGCATCCATAGATGAAAAATCCTGGTAGTTCCCCCCCTCACTGAGAAGGATAAGAGATCGTCCAAGGCCCTGTGGAGGCATAGCTTGTATTGATCCTGGAAGTTGAAACTCGTGTGTCGAAGCTTTGGACAATATTGGGCGAAGAATTGCGAATATGAATGGTTGTCCGCATTGAAGTTGAAGGGTATTCCTAGCCGCTCCAGTCCGAGTCCATGATATATTAAAAGCGGTTTCAGGAATCGATGGACAGGAAAACCGACCGGGAACAACGGTAGTCGAAGGTCCTTGATCCTGGGGGGATTGGTGTGGTCCATAGTTTCATGACTGACTCCTCCATGATCGCTGGGGATTCCGATCGATTGCAGCAACATGCTGATAGAATCCTCCCATGGAGACGTGAAGATGGCAGAGAACCAGCATTTCAGCGCTGTCAATTTGGGGTGTTGGAAACTCACTTCGAATAACGATGCCGTACGACCCAAGGCAACTTGATCCACTCCAAGGAAAGCCAGTTGCTCGAGGTTGGGTAGTTTGCTCGAGATTGTGTGGAGAAGTAGTTCATGATAAAAAGGATCACGAGTCAATACCAATGACGGAATGTTCAACACTGTCAGGTAATAGCAGTGAAAGGTGAGAGAAAGGAGATGTTGAGCCGCCGCGTCATTGGATTCTGGCAGTTGATGGATAGTGATGCTTCGCAACCTGAGAGGGTCTTGATGTTGTTGTTCTGATATGCTCGACGATGATAGGGAGCATGTCCAGTTACTTGTTCCTGAGACTGGTAGAGGACATGGCAGATCGTCGGTTAATGCTGTTAGGCAGAGTTCTTCCTGACAACCAATATCGATAGATCGGATGTGATGTCGGTTTCGTAAAAGAGCGTTTTGCGGCATAGCCAGGGTTCCTTCGCAGGACAACGTTGCCACAGAAAAGTGTTGCCAAAGGTACGGTTCCAGCTGACGCGCGAGTCCCTTGCAAGTAACACTGCAGTTACATATGTCCCGCGGACTCAAGTACTGCACGATCGCCTCCACGAGCTCCGGCTTGCCGAAGATCGAGATGTGAGTCATGATGTGGTGTGAGTGATGGGGGTGGAGGCGCACCAGCGATCGCTTTCAATGGTGACACGTGGCATGTGTGCGAATCTCGCACAACTATCTTGGCGAAGCAGGAATTCCCTCCCCTTGATCGCTTTCACCTCATTACAGGACCCAACAATGACCTCGAGTGTCGAGAAGGCCCTCCAGCTCCCGGAAGTGCTAGACGTTATCGCATACTGGATCCCACTCTTTGAATTCGAGTTTCCGTCCTATCATTCTTCACTCTGTTGCGAGGACTATGATGAAGACAGCGTCCACGCCTACCGACCACGTTACCTTCTTTCGTGTACGCTGGTCTCTCGTCTTTGGAATTCCTGCTTTACCCCGCACCTTTACCATTACTTCATTGGTACTCGTCTCTCTCATGGCTTTTGTATCAGTAAGCATAGATCTCATGGCTTCCAAAAGAACTACCATCACGTTCGAAGGGTCTTGAGTCAATGCAATTCTATCGACTTCCCATTCACGACAGAGTCCATGCCAAGGAACCTTGTTGGCTTGCATACGCACTCGTTCGATTGCAAGACCTCCCCATTGCTGTTACTTAACCAAGGTTCGCGGTTGAAACATCTCTATTGGAGAGGCACGATTGGGGCAGAATTGATGAACCTGCCATGCCTAGAGAAACTGGAACTGAGCAATTGTTGTATTGACAATACCATGTTGTACCGGTTACTCATCAGCTGTTCGGGAACTCTAAGAGAGTTGAAGGTGGAGGAGTTGCAAGGAATTGATTCACGATTGCCTTACTACAACGGCCATGGATACACAAAAATTCAGTGATGATCATAGAGAAAGCCCGGAATGGTCATTACCCCACGTCAAGTCCTGGACCATGAGACTGGATCACCAGGAATCTAAGGCATCTGTTCTTCTACCACGCCTCTGCCCGGCTCTCGAATCTATCCGCATCATGATGGGTAGAGAAATCCGCTCGATGCCACAACTTGTGTCTTCGTTACGCGACTGCTGTCCCAAACTCCATACGGTATCCCTTCAAGCAAGCCGCCACTCTTATTCAAGCCTCTTCCTGAACGATCATCAGGTCTGTGCTCCGCTGTTCAAGGATAATTGTCCTCAAGGCCTGCGATCAGCATCGATTTCCCTCCCAAGAGGTCTAGATCAACCCACAAGGGATGCATTACTCTTCCACGCCGACACTCTTGTCATCCTCGAGTTGCAATCCGTTTACGATATGTACCGCGACGAGAAAGCAACTGAACCGATGAGCATGAAGACCGTGGTACAATTGCTAGCGTGTTGCAAGCATTTGAGGAATGTCCGACTTTGGAACGTCAGCTGTGATCTCCCCTCCGTGGATACGCTATTCGCAACACCATGGGGGTGTCGGGATCTCGAGGAATTGGTGGTCGCTGGCTACCATACCATAAAAACACTCTCTCAGCAGTACCAGGATCATGTCGTCGAAGAGTCGCAGAGAGGACAAGAACAGTTCCAGTTAGAGTCTGAGCGCAAGCCTCCACACCACGAGTATCGCGATGATGGTCAAGGGTGGTTCCTGAAGCATGGATTGAAGAAGGATGAACTCTTGGAGGCACTCGCCTATGGCGACTGGAAGCGTCAGTTGTTTGAACACATGTATACGACGAGTGGCATTCGCCGAGTCAAGTACATACGACTGAACACGACCGAGTTCTTCGCGCAAGATCCAAAGTGTGAGTGTGATTAATGAAGATCTCTATCCCTTGTCAAATAGAGTTTTGGTTTGCAAACCAGTATTAGCATTCTAGGCTGTTTGTCATAGTGTTGAAGCGAAGGGACAAAAAAGATAGACTAGGGACTTACTTGAGA
>Ga0247824_10001815_pt1 | contig 11850 bp, 9 predicted proteins | sample 13C_PalmiticAcid_FD_194412 | JGI IMG/M metagenome (GOLD analysis project Ga0247824, IMG submission 194412) | Soil microbial communities from agricultural site in Penn Yan, New York, United States - 13C_PalmiticAcid_Day48 | ecosystem: Environmental > Terrestrial > Soil > Agricultural land...
GGGTGTTGGGGTCTTGGAGAGGGCGGTGCCGTTGGTGGCTTCTTCTTCGGGGAGCTCGTCTGCCTCGACGAGTTCGGCGTCACGGTACCATTTCCTCCGCCGTGTCCAGCGTCCCCAGCCGTCTAGGCCTCGACGGCCGTTCTGCCACTGTCCCGAAGTCAGTCCCGCGAGTTGGCCACGGAGCAAAGGGGACGAAGAACAAACCTTGTTATCATAATACACCCATCCCATCGCCCCATTCTTCCCGTCATAGTCCCACTCCCCTTCCTTGTCGTCACCAGGCATCACCGCGTCATCGGAAACGCCGTCCACCCTCCACCTCGATCCCTCGGCCCACTGCCAGCGCATGTTGCTCCCGTCCTCCACCTCGGGCAGCTCGAACTCGTCGCGGGGCGGCACCGCATTGTTGTGCTCGTCGGTCCAAGCTGGCCGCTCATAGCCAAACAAGCTTGAGGTCCACCCGAGCGCAAGCCAGCGCCGTTGGTTCTCGTAGATTATAAAGGTAAACCGCACACCCGTCCCACGAAGACCGCGCGCGCGGCGGAGGGCCTTGGTCAGCTCAGATTCGTGCGGCGTGTTGAGGTTGGATGGGATGGAGGGCAGTTTGGTTTTTGAGGAGGCGGCGCTGCTGGTCGCAGAAGGGTTTGCTGCGGTCCCGGGAGGGGTTGGGGGATCGGTGGACCCTTCGAACTGCAGCCCGGTTGTGAGGGACAACACGCGCCGGATGGTGGCGCTACGCCAGAGGATGACGCGGGTGACCCGGATGGGCTGGGCGTGCCATGTCAGGAGGATGGTGCCGAGGATGAGAATGACGCGGCGGGTGGTGATGATGCGGAGCGGGGGGAGCGTAAGGAGGATCCAGAAGGGCGTGCAGAGCAGGATCCGGACGAAGACAGTGGTGAGCGCCGGGCGGGTGGTCGCCGACGTGGGGGTGCGCTGGGTGCTGAGGAAGTCCGTCAGCTCGAGTAGCGGTTCCAGCAAGATATTGCACCGTGCTGTGAGCTCCCTCAGCGTCTCGACAATCTCATCCAGCGTCTTCTGATGTCGTGTGTTTGTAACCTCTGACAGCGACTTCTGGTTCCTCGTATGGCCGCCCACACCCCCTGTTCCGGCACTGCCATTCGGTGCCTTGCCGTTCTTGTCCGGAAGCCCATCCACCGAGAGATTCTTCCTCTTGAGCGGGGGCTTGGCACCCTTCGCTTCGGCCGGGGCCGCACTCCCGTCGGCTGTGCCAAGTCCCGGCTCACTCCATCCGCTGCTGCTCAACGGGCTGAAGCGGCGGCCGTACATGCCGCCGATCAGGACCAGCACGAGCACCAGCGGTCCCGCCAGGCGCACCACGACATCTCCGTATAACACGGTCCCCCAGAAAGCGCATACCAGGAGGAAGCTCTTCCAGGGATCGCCGGTGGTCCACGTCAACAGGCCGACAAACTTGTTGAGAGGCAGCAGGAACGGATGGCTGTAGGCCAGGGCACGCGTGACCTGTGGTGGGGTGGCTAGCAGCAGCGGCGACTTCTGGTGTACGAGGATGGTGCTCCTCCTCTTCGCGGCCGACGTGGCGCTCGGGGCGGTCGAGCTCAGGGTCGCGGGGGAGAAGGAGGCATAGGTCGGGGCGGGGCCATCGTTGCGAGACGGGGACGCCGGGTGTTGGATGGAGGACGAGTCCAGGGGGTCGCCGCGCTGGATGCGAGGAGTCGACATGTGCTCGAACCACGGTTCCTGTTAGATGGAGAGGGTGGCACAGGTTAGTTGATGTCGCAAGGAACCAAGGTTTCTCATGCCAGGCTCGATAGCCAGCGCAGTATGTTGAATCCGCGCAAGTGTGTGTGTGTTTGTGTTGGGAGCCGTCAAGGCTTCCGATGTTTGGTTGACGACGGGAGCTGAGGAACTGGAGCTGGGATTGACCGCGGCCAGTGCACACGCCGAAGCCCGATCCGATGGGACGGGGATGGTTGCAATGCCAGGGATCGACAGCAACACAACAATCCCAACAATGCCGAAACCACAAACGAACCCGGCGCTTCCGTTGGAAATAATGCGCAGGAATTTCGATCGTTGAAAAGCTATGCCGATTGCAAAGAACCCGAACTTGAAGAGAAAAAGGAAACAGACTCACAAAAGCAGCCATGAAAGTCGATGGCCGATGCGCATGTGTGCGCCTGCGACGGCTCAACGACCTGTCTCGCACACGTCATAGGCTGCGTGCCCGGGCGTCGTCGTCCAGCTGACAGGCCGATGCTAGCGCTGGCTGGGGGTGCGCACAGAGCAGCAACAACCGACCGAGAGGAGGAAAATATAATGTGATGATGATGGAAGCGTCGTCAGCGCACGCAATACGCGATGCAGGACATTACATGCCCGACAGAGAACGCACAGCGCATCAAGGAGGAATGGGGTCAAAGGAGCCTGAAGCCCGACAGCCCGTTCTCACGTGGGATGGAAGGTGAGTTGATGGCCTGTTTCCCGAGTCCCGCCCGTTGGCTGCCCAGAGGAGTTTAACGTGAGCCTTGGGAGAACCCAATCCGGGTTTGGGTTCCGAGCGTGACCCCGCCATCCGCTCAGTGCATCAACCCGAGAGCCTGCGCGCCGGGACAATCACATGCAAATTGCAGCATCCGAGCTTCCATCCGTGGCTGCGACCATGTCACAAAGTGAGCAGAGAATGAGATCAGACAGCCAAAACAAGGTAAAAATCTGCAGGCTTTTCTCCCATCTCCACGCTAGAACGTTCTTATTTACACAAGGTCCCAGTCCAGACACTGTTACCAACACCCAAAACAATCCCAACACTGCATGACAGTACAAACCAAACAAGGCCCCCAACGATGACTGAAAGACACCCAATCACCCAGGGGTAAATTAGACGGCGGGTATCACAGACTGCTTGTCTCTCCCCCCTCGTTCCCCGTAAAAGCAAGACGACTAGTCCCGCACCAACGAAAGGATGCCGATGATAAGGCATAATTACAAAACAATATACAGGGAGGCCGAGCGCCCCAGAAGTCAAGCGTCCGAGAATAATTCCGCGAGGCCAAAAAGAGAGAAAAGATCAAGGCGAACAAACAAAATGTGGCGATGCATCACTTTATCTCCTGTTCAGCCACTGGTGTAGCCACAGCCCCCGGTGTCACCGCCGGAGTCGGGCTGCAGAACCGCCATTGAACCGAGTTCAGACTAAAAAAACACAACATTAGCCAAACCCCCAAGGTGCGCACAAGATGGGCGGTGTGTACTCACTCGTTCCCCGGGCTGGGCCACAGGATGTCGTCATTCCAAGTCTGCAGTCTCCGGCACAGCCGCCGGGCATGCACCATGCCGTTCAGCATCCCGCTCGCTGTCGACCGTGCCTTCTCCAGCACCAGCGTCTGCGTGCGGGCTTCGGCCGCGGCACCGCCCTCTTCAGAATTGTGATAGAAGATGGTGACCACGCACACCGTCCCGCCCTGCGCCGCTACCCTCTCCACCCTCTTGATCTTCTTGGGCTCGATCCTCAGCGCCACCGGCGCGTCCGAGGGTGTGGTGAGTACCCCGCTCTGGTGGTCGTCGATGAGCCGCAGATACTGGCCCGGCGTGCTGGACCGGAACGTCTCTGTGCTGCCATCCATGAAGCCTGCCAGGTCGAACACGTCCATGGTTGGGACGAAAGCCGCCAGCGGGGCCGTGGTCGGCGTGAGGATCGGCGTCTCAGGCTTGGGGAACATGGCCGTTGTGGGCGTGTCTGCTTTGGACTGGGCGAGAGTCGGGGAATTAGCCCGCGTGTTGGGTGCGCTTGTTGTCGGGGTGGCAAGCGGGGTGGTCTTGAGCTGCCGGATGGGCGTGAAGTTGGTGGGAGGGGGAGGGAGCTGGATCGGCGGCGGAGGCTGCTCACGCCTCTGGACGGGCTCGGGCGCTGGCGTGGACACCGCCGGTGCAGTGGCCGGTGCAGTGGCCGGTGCGGTGACGGGTGCGGTGGCCGGTGTGGCTACCGGCGCTTGGGGCTGGGGTGTGGCATGCCTGCTAAGCCCAGGCACTGCAGAAGCGCTCCCAGAGGGCCGAGTGTCTGCCTCCAACTGGGAACTTGGCGGGAGCTGCACAGGCGCAGAGCCAGCCCGGTTGTCCCTAAGCGGCTGGGTGAGTTTGGCATTGACAGCCGATAACAATGCTGATCGCGAGGGGGAATCACTCCGCACGGGCCCCGAGGGGAGTGGGCGTCGGGCGCTAGCTGGCTTGGGCGATTGAGATTCAAGCCGAGGGGGTCCTGCCGCAGCGCTCGGGAAATCCTGCAAAATATTCTGCAGGCTCGCCGGGCTCGGTCTCCTCACCTCACCCTGGGGCTGGGTTGGTGTACCTCTTGGTGATGCGGCTCCGTCCGCTGGTCGTTCAGGTAAGACAATCGAGGGCGAAGCATTGGGTTGCTGAGAAGGATGCCGGTTGCTGCTGCGGGCGTGGATCTTGAACACCCGCCTGTGGTTCACCCCCCCTGTGCTCGGCACCGACCCCGCTCTCGAGGGCGGCTCGAGGCTTGCGCGGGCACTCCGAGGAGTACTGCTGTCAGCACTGCTAGCCGAGTTAATCGCGGTGAATCCGCTCCGCGCCGGCGCCTGCAGGTTCAGTGCCTGTGCCGCAATCAGCTGAGCACTGGCGGATGCAGCCGTGGGCTTGACCTCATGATGCTCGTCTCGATTCGAAACGCTCGTCCGGCGGCTGTCAGCGTCCGCCCGTCCGGCACCAGTGTCAGAATCCGACACGGCTCTGCTAATGGAATCCCGGTCGGATTCGCGGCTAGCATCGTTGTCGTGCACATCTCCAACGTCCTTCATGTCGACGTCCTCAGCGGCGGCAACCGCAGCGCCTGCTGGGGGTTGCCTGTGGGCAGGATGCCGCCGCAACACACGATTGTAGAAGTACTGCTGAGCCTCTCTCACAAAAGGGATGTTCCGCGAGCTCGGATCGTCAAAATCGAGGGCGGATAACTGCGCCGCCTTCGCCCATCCCACCGACCACATGCGACTGCTCCAGTTAGCTCAGAGCCGGGATCCAGGGCCAGGTCAGAACAAACTTACTAGTCGGCGTTCTCGGCACACAAGACGGGAAACTCTCGCTTCCTCTCCAACGGACCGCCATCTTCATACCCCTTTGCCCAACCCCTGATACCTCTGATGACGCCAGCGTGTTCGTCATAGACATAGCACTTGGGTGGCTTGGGGATCCCCGTCGGCTTTCCGTCATCCGTGAGTTCGCTGAAAATGCCCGTGTCAGCCAGGGTGCCAGCGAGGCCAACGGGCGATGTGTCGCCCCAGGGCAAGATCAACACGGGACATCTCAACTCCCCACCCGTCACGTAGAAGCGGCATGTGGCGGGGTTCGCGATGCCGGTCGGTTGTTTCCGGTGCATTGCTGCCTTCTGAGAGCCCATGGGGTCGAGAGGGGGGAAGCCCAGCTCGGCGCGCTTCGTCTGGCTGAGGTTGTTGGCGTTGAAAGCCTTGTAGCCATTCTTGAATGCCTTCAAGACATCATGGTTGTTCTTGTCCGCCAGCTCCTTGTTGCAACCGAGGACTCGGTGTCCGAGGGTTTCGATGGCGGTCGCATGCGCCTTAGACATGTAGCCGTGCTGCGCACTTGCAAGATGCTTCGCCGCGCCTCTAAGCGGATGCTCCCCGAAATGCACCCCGTGTTCATCGCATCTGAGAATGTAGAAATCTCCCGTCGCGCTGGGGTACTGGACAATCACATGCTTGAACTGAGCCGGCTTGCCCGGCGCGCCGTACACCTCCCCAAACGAGACTGCCCGCTCAGAAGGCCCCTGGCGGGCAGGTGGCGGTGATCGCTCGACGGTTGGATGTTCGGCGGGGATCGCATCCTCCACCTTGGTTCGCTTGACACGGTTCGGAGTAGGGACGGGAGATTGGTCCTTTGACTCGCTATCCGCTTTGCGTTTCTGAGCGGGGTCGACCTTGGGTGCCAGCTTTGCAGGAATGGGGCGTGTGTCGTGCGCATGGGAAGAGAGGGCGTGCTCCGACGAAGGGGTTTCGTGCCCAAGAACAGCCTGAACGCGGGCTGCGGTTGCCGTCGGCTGAGCGGGCTCAACGTGTGGCCGGGCAGGAAACACAGGCTGTCGAAGCTCACGCTCGTCTCTGCTCGGTTGTTGGTGTGACACTGTCGGGGTAGCCTGGGTGTGCACTGCGAAGCTCTGGGGCGACCCTATCTGCAAATCGTCTGAAACCCTGGTTTGCGGCGGAACACGGTGTGTTTCCCTTGGGATAAGTGTTGGATTTGGTGGCGGAGATGCAACGTGACGGGGCTGCGATGGAACCTCGGTTGCAGCAAGCGGCGCAGGGCTGGTTTCAGCAGAGGTAACCTGGGCGGACGCAACAAGGGGACGTGTCGCTTCTGTCGCTCCTCTTGTTTCTGATGGTCGGGATGGAGGAGCCGGTAGCCGACCGGGGTTCAATCCAGGCTGATGCGGAATTAGCAATGATGGGCTAGGTAAACGATGGAATATGTGCGAAGGTTGATGATGATGGTGCTGGAGGAGGTTTGTGTGCGCCTACTTACCCCAGCATCTATCAACGCAGTGATGCAGTTGTAAAGTTCCACGCCGTATCGCCGCTTTTCCTCCTCGTACTGTTTCCTTCGTGCACCCGCCTGCTCTTCATGTGCGCGCCGGAGAAGTCCGATCTCGAGGTCTCTCTTCTCTCTCAAGACGCCCTCGATGGACACGGGCAGCGACTGCTGGACTTGAGCGGCTATGTCTGCTCTCTGCCTCTCAAACTGTGCATTGATGACGTCAAGTTTCGCGTTGAAATCCGCGAACGCTGCCTCCTCTTGGGCGCGATAGTGCTCATCAAGCTGTCCGAGTCTGCGCTGCATCTCGGCGTGATTGGCCTCTGCTTGCATCGTCTCGAGCCGCAGGCTCCGCGACGCCGCCATGTTGGGGGAGTCCGAGGCCATGATGCGTTGCCCGCGCGCTGCCTCGAGTAACACGACGGTCGCGTCGATCGGCCAAGTCCCCAATCGACCTACGCGAGCCTGCCAGGGCGAGAGTGGTGATGATTTGTTTGTGTTCAGTCCCGACTGTGTGAAGGGCTGTGTCAGATCAATCAGGTACTGAATTCAAGGGAAGATGGACCGAAAATGGGAAAGAGGTGGAAGAACGCAATGGGCGGTTTTGAAAATTGTGGAGGGAGTGCTGCGCGGCTGTCTAGTCCAGCTTGGAAACCCGGAGTGCAGTGCCAGGAACCAGATGGGGCCAGAAATACCTACACAGTCGCAAGTGCCAGGCTGAGACGGCAGAGGTGCGTACAGAATGTCTGTTTGCGGCGCTGCGTTGGCTTTGCCGCAGCGCTGTTCCGAGTCTGGTTGGGGGTAGGAGAAAAGGTAGGAAGGAGTGTATGGGTGGATGGGAACTCTGGGAAAGAACAGGTCGGGAATCCGACTCCTGCAGGCCCCGATGTGGACAATGTAGCCTGATCTGAGATACTACTAGTACTCAAAGGAGGAAGGAAAGTGCCATGAGTTAGGAGGAAATTATTGTCACCTCGCGTTGTTTTGGCGACCAACGTGCCGGGCGACGCGACGAGCCAGCAAAGAAAAGCTGAGGCTCGACGGCGGTTCAACTTCAATCCGCATCGTCGCCAGCGACTTGCGTGGCGGCCGTCGGATTACGGGATTTCATGTCTTGGAAAGTCGGGGTAGTCGGGGGATAATAAGCAGCAAAAACTTACCTGATGCTTTGATGCAGCAATCGCAGTCATCTACGTATTTGATCTCTCACGCAGGCGCGATGATGCAGACGAGGGAGGGCGAGGGCGGGTGTGGATGCGGAGGCATAGGATGATAGTTGGCGTAAAGGGGGAGGCGACGTGGAAGCAAGGGACGAAAGAGTTACAGTTGCTTATTATTAGAATTTTCGGGTCTAAATCGCGCCAGTAGGGGCTCGGAATGCGAGTTAGTTCCAGGTTGGTTCCTCTACGCCCCAGATTACCCAAGGCCGCTAAAATGGGTGGGCGGTAGTCAGCCCTCGGCGGTGATGCAGTGGAATTTGTACACAGAGCACACTGTACCGGGGGGTAGGTCCAGCCTGGGGGCACGGCGCACAGCTAGGCTCGATTCTGCAGTGGTGGGCGCAGACTAGCGAGAAAACACTGGGGTCGCGACCCAGGGAACGAGCAGGGCGACAGGGATTATGGCAGCGGTATAAGATTAGCACTAAGGTGGTGTTAGCAGAGGCGTGTACAGAAACTGGGCCACCCTAGCATCAGTGTAACGGAGAGAAAGCAAATAGTCGCTGAGCCACCCGACAGGAAATCATACGGACCATCTGGACGGAGCGCACCATCGGCGAGAAGAATGCAGTTGGTTCCATCGCGACGCAGACATCGCAACACATGGACGCCTGCGCATTTTGGCGACCCTCGGCGCGGAATCCCGGCATGTGTGATCTGTCGAGCTGGTGCATTGGCTCCACGGAAACACGAGGCATGGCACTCTCGGGCGACAAAGGATCATGGGCAAAAATCCGATCCAGGCTGCCGAGACGGTGGAATCCACCAACGGCGTTAGCGGCTCGTCCTCGGATAATCACAATCCTTCGGCCTCGCTTTGTTTGCCCCAACACAGCCCGCTTATTTTGTCAAACTTTTATAAAAGTTGGTTGCATGCCCAGAAGACTGTTGAAGTCGGGAAGCGTACCTTAGTGCATTCGCATAACATCATGCGCAAACGAATGCAATGCAGCGTTTTTGTCTTTTTCATAAGGGCGACAAGTCAACCGCCCCTCCCCTCCCCGAGCCAGCGCCCTTTTCTTTGGTACCCCATCCTTCTCCATCCTAGTCCTCAGCTAACATTATCATCGCGCCCCGTTCGCATTGGCCAAGAACTGGCGCTTTCGTAATTAGTGCATCCATTGCCCCAAACGAGTGGCGTAGTGCCGCGCAACCTCTCTGGAGAATGAGTGAGCACCCCCAACCGACCTGACTGCCAGGTTCCTCTGGGCAAGGGAGCGGTGTGCATCCGCCGTGCCTTCCGAAACAAAAACTCGTTGATCGTAATCAGCGCCCCCTTGGGACCCGTATCTGAATCACGTCGTCATCTCAGGTTTCATCCCTGTGTCTAGCCGCGCTGGTCACCGCTGACTCATTTCCACAACAGCACATAAGATGCATTCATTATATTTTGGGGGCTGTAGTAGTATTTTGTAATATTCCACCTCTGCCTCGCGTCGTTGGCTCTGCGCGACGGATCAGAAGCTCACGGCACCACACCTGCACCAGACAACGCCAGCGCACGAATTAGCTGGCGTCTATGTCCGCAAGTCCGATCAGCCGATCTAGCAGCCTGGCCAAGCGGGCAACCCGTATCAGGTCGCCACCTCGCCGACAAATGGAGTGGCCGCAAAAGTTCCAACTTGCAGCACATCTCCGGCAGGCTGCCTCGACGCAGTCCAATCCCGTCAACCCACGATGCCACACACCCACAGTCTGATGACTCTTTCTGCTTTGGATTTCGGCCGTTACTCGACAGCATATGCCCCCGCCAGCGCTGGTTTCATCTTAGTCGGGAGCACCCACTGACTGTCACTGTAACCCGTGCCACATGTTGCCGCGCTCCACTCAATGGGCCGTGATTAGGTAGGTAGGTACATATTATATCCGGCCTGGACACTTTGGAAAGACGACGATCTCCCAACTCCAGCACCGAGTTTGAGTCCTCCAAAATTGCCGCGCCCTTTCCATCTTTTGCCGGTCTGCTCCAAAGCAGACCGACGGCAACCCTGCTGGTAACCGAAATCACTCAGGTTGGTCCTGGAGCTGGACCAATGCTCGGTCAGGCACAGTGCGACAGGCTGTGGTGACATACGTTGGACCTGTAACTGGCAGCACCAACAGCTCAGCCCCTAGAGAAGGCAGGTTGGCGGGTGGGTGGACCAGACACGGGGTCATTCCCACGCGTGTTGGCCGCCCGCTGCAGCCGAGGAGAGGATCAAAAATATGCGTGAGCTAGTTATCGCTTGGGACCAAGCAGCCTATCACATGGACTGAAATCACCTAACCGCGCCTTGGCTATGGGCTGTTGGCTTGATTGCGACATTTGGACATTGGCATGTGCTCCTCCTGCCTTGGCTCCCGGAGTCACTTCCATCTCGCCGCTGTTTGTGATGACGTCGGGATACTCCAGCACGATCACGATCATATGTGGATAGAAAAACCCAGACAGAACTTGAGTGGGATCCGGCGTCGTATTGCGTTATAGCAGTCGCTCCATCAACACGAAGAAATACCGCAGGAAGACGACGGGCTATCCTTGGTATTGACATTAAACAATGATCGGGCACATCAAGGAAGGGGACTTCAACTCTTCTCTGAGATGAGGGCAAGTAGATTGATCTGGATTATTTCTCGGTTCGAAGTCGTCGCTTGGCTTGGTTGAGCCAAACTGCCCCGACTCTCAAGCCTGAGAATAGTCGCTCTCTTTTGGCAGAGTTCATTGAGGCTCCTGTCCGTCGTGTCGAGATGCAGCGCTTAATTGGCCTTCCCGCCTCGGTCAAAGACGCTCCTCTGTAGCCTTGGTGAGCATGAAAGAATGGCCACAGTCAATGTTGGGCCGGATCTGGCGAACAAAGACTCCGGGGCGAGAACAAGGCGCTGATCGGAGTCCTTGAGCCTTGTCAAAATGTCTTGACTGCAAAAGCCTGGCCGTTATCCTCTGGGCTTTCTCAAGGCGGATCAAACACGGCGATGGGTGGCCCGGCATTGACAAGTAACGAATTCGAATCCCCAGGCAAGCCAATACGGTTTCACGGAGAGTCAAGAGTACCATCGCAATGGGATCCGAGATCAGCAACAAGATGCCACAGTATCATCCATGCCGACTCGTTCCGCCCTGCGCGCAAGGAAACCATGGCTCCTCCGCCACCTCGACAGGCGAGCGTGGCGCAAAACCCATAGGGAAGTACTACTTCACCGAGGACGCACTCATTCACGACCTTGCCGCCCTGAAACGGGGCGCAATATACGACAGCGACGAGTTCTATAAGCGGGCAAAAGCTTGGTACAAGGCCGAGATTGACAGGTTGCTCCACCTGGAAAGGGTAACAGAGGTAGGCGTTCTCAAACTCTCGGGCAGGTTCACAGGAACATTCTAACCCTTGATCCTCAGGACAAGTTGATGACCCCAAATCAAGCCGAAAACGGGCTTGAACGGACCGACAGTGAATCGCCAAAACTCCACTTGGCTTCCGTATCCCAGACAGCGGCTGCCCCAAGTAAAGCACCAACACCACCCCCTTCTCGCGCCCAAACACCAACCCGCATCCAACCCTCCCGCGCCGCAAAGCGGAAAGCCGCCGAGCCAGCCTCTGCCGCAAAACGGCCCCCAGCACGCAGGAAGAGGGCGCAGGTGCCGGCACCGATCGAACCAACGATTGCGGAGCCCACAAGTTCCAACTTGAATCTGCACCCCCAGGCGGAAACAGAAACAGAGACGAGGGGCGACTACACCCTCGCCGCGCACGACTGGGCCCAGTTCCTCAACGGCAATCAGGGCGAGCACCGCCCCTCACCGTGGTCCTACGTGCGCCTGCAGGGCCTGGACGTGGCCTACTTTTGCATGCGGCTGGAGCGGGCGGTGGGGGCCAAGATCGGGGAGGTGCTGGCCGCCAGGCACAGGGACGTGGAGCAGTCAGACTCGAATCCAGACCCAGGTCCGAGCCCAAAGAAGGACGAAGAGCATGTCGAGTCGTCCAAAACAAACGAAGCGGCAGCAGCACAGAATCCCAAAGCCCAATCCAAGCTCCAAGTAGCCATCCCACCCAACAACAGCCTCCCCTGCGCCCTCTCCCACCACCACCAACACCACCACCCCCCAAAA
>Ga0247824_10001816_pt1 | contig 11848 bp, 12 predicted proteins | sample 13C_PalmiticAcid_FD_194412 | JGI IMG/M metagenome (GOLD analysis project Ga0247824, IMG submission 194412) | Soil microbial communities from agricultural site in Penn Yan, New York, United States - 13C_PalmiticAcid_Day48 | ecosystem: Environmental > Terrestrial > Soil > Agricultural land...
CTTATCAACAATGCGCCTATAACTCTGGCACCACTCGATCCGTCCATTTCCAAGCTTTAAGTTTCAGTGAACATGTATATATGTAGGACCACACAGGCTGTTGAACAGAGTCAACAGTCGTGGCGCAGTTCCTCTTCTGCTTTGGCACACTCAATGCCCATAGACTATATCTCTGCGTCGAATGTGGAAATGCATTTGCATGATCTGGTTGGACCCTCGACCGGTGATCCCATGCCAATGGTGAGTGTATGTGAAGCAAGAGCTACTTCGCCATTTATTCCAAAAAAACCCTTTGCTTAGTGGATATCATAAACCTCAAGTCCCACAATGGTAACATGAGGTGCAATCTCTCTAAACTCGTCAAGCTTCGAGTGCAACTCGGTGAGATTCACGCTCATACTAAGAGTCGAGGATCTCAGATCCAGAGTTCGCAGTGGTACCAGCTCATGTGCTTTCACAACGCACTTGATCAACAAGTCGAGTTGCTCGTCTGCAAAGTTGGTGCCGGAAAAGTCCAAGTTTTCCAATGCCGAGAAATCAATGGCCTCGATCAAACTACTCCAATCGACCGATCCAAACTTGTTGTGTTGAAGGCAAAGTCGCTTCAAGGGTGACCATGCTGTGGGTGTGGCTGCATCTGGAGCTGAGACCATGAGGGTTAGCCATTGCACGTAGGCGTCTGGATCCTCGACATTGGATTCGATGTTGAACGCCAGCCGAAAGTCGGATAGCCTTGGGCACTCGGCTCTTGATGGAAAGGTTGTTTTGAGCCACTCTGTCATCGGGTGAGAGCCATCACCTTGTAACAGCAGCCCTGTCAGTTTCTTGCCGTGCTGTGAAACTAGCAACGTAGCCTTCTGTCGCTCCTCCTCGCTGTTCAAAGACTGGTCGACTACAAAGCGTTCGAGACTCTTGGAGCGCGAAATGACTCGATCCATATATTCCAGACCTTTGTTTGTCAACGTCCATGTATCCAAGGTCAACGTCCCGAGCTTGGAGTTATTGTTTGTACTTTGTTCGAGTAGTCGAGCAATTTCGTCATCGATGCAGCCATTCCGAGCGTCGAGTGCCTTGATGGACGATCCGTGACTATAGAGAATGTCGTAGTAGGGACTGAGCTCTCCGCTCCATGACGAGACGTTGATATGGAGAGAACAGCCCAAGGTAGTTCCCTCATGATCAGTAAAGTCCATGGTGATCCCCACAGGTGGAGCACCTGCTTCTCCGTGAAGACGCATGAGGTCCACTTTGTGTAGCGATGTAGCCGCAACCTCCTCTCTGGTGTTCGCGATGGTCTCGATCATGGTGTTTGGGTTGGCAAATACATAGCCCAGCTTGATCTCAGAGAGCATGGGATATAAACGCAGTATTTGAATCGCTTGATCCAGACCAAGGTCCTCGTCAAGAACCGTGGAATAACACGAGTGATTGCGGCCTTCGAAAGCGAGAGCTTCGGTGAATGGTAGGAACATCTCGACCGTGTGAACCCTGCTTTGGAAGGCAGTCGCTGTTGTATGGAATTCACCAAAGTAGATCTCGAGTCTCCTCAGGTCATGGAGTTTGCTGAGTATGCGTTCCATGGCTGGAACAATCAAAAACTGATCCTGAATCCTTAGGCCAAACTCCTTAATACTGGGACAGCTCGCGAGAATGTTGTCGAGATTTGTATCCCAGGGGTTGTGGCCGCCGTCAATGGGCGAGTGGAGCTTCAACACCCGCATATTAAGTGCAGGAGTGAATGCCTTGTGGCTGAGGCGATAGAACAGGTCCCTGAACAGCACGAGTCGCAGAGTCTGGATCCTCGCGTTATTCCTGAGTTTCAGGAGCGGATCAAACCGGTTGAAGCGATGAATGACATCCATATTTCGGCCCAAGAGAGAGCTTCCATCAACGGTCAAATCCATGATATTCGCTTGCGTCACAGCATCGGCCATTTCCTTGAGTTCACTCTTCGTTGCGTCCCACTGCAGGTTGACGATCAGCTTTTGAAACCCTTGAACAGCGGATAGGGCACTGAAGAATTCGCTCGATGCACTGCCGGAAACAAGTACGATCCTGATCTCACCCAGTTGCTCGTCAATGGAACCGTGGGTGTTATTCAAAATGTCTCGAAGTCTCTGCACGGGAGATTCCTTATGGATGGTGCGGTAGTGTTCCATGCAAACCCACTTGACATGGCCCTTGGGCGTGACAATTCGGTGCAGATTTCCAAGGACACAGCTCTTTCCTAGGACGCAGGTCTTGATGATCTTGAGTTTCAAATGAGATTCCAGTCGCCGCAGGTCCGCTACATCTAGAGCCTCCACGTTATCAGATATGGGGGCTCCGTCGTTTCCTTTACTCTTCAAGCCTTCAAGAAATGCGATACTGATTTCCACCGCTTGTCCAAGGTCGTGCATACCGTTCAGCTTTGGGGTTAGGTCTGCCCCATCGCCGTTGAAGTTTGCCAAAGGTGGCACCACCAAACCATCAGCTGCGATACCCATCTTGAACATGTACATCAACGCCAGGACATGTGCTCCATACTTCTTGAAGAACTCGGTCGGGTTGTCAAGATCGTATCCTTCGTGCTCGGCGAGATGAATTTTGGGTGAGGTTACGCAGTCCTCTGACATGGTGTGATCGCCGCATTCACACAGGAAGTGGAGCCGGAAATGGTGGTGCTTGAACCTGTCACGGTGGAAACGGGATGGCTTTGGGAGGATGATGAAGAGCCGAGGGATTGGGTACTCATGCAGTTCGTAGTTCTGCGTGAGCAGGGTGTGAATATCACTCTGGATCATGCCTGTGCGGTGGTATGCCTCCTGCTGAATCTGACGAGATTGTTGGTGCATATGGATCATCTGCTGGTGCTGCTGTTGGTTCTCCTCCTGCAAGCGCATATACTTGTTCAGAAGAACCTCGCTCTGGTATGTGCCTGAATGCATGTGGAAGCCGTCGCTCATTGCCCTCTGAGCGTTGGAGCCACCAGAGGCCCGAGCGTTAGTGGCGTGGAGGTTTGCAGTGGCGACGGAAAATGGCGGGGTGTGCTCGTCGAAACCGTTCGTCACTTGGTCAACGGAGTCTTTGTCAGTGAGTCCCTCTTCGGAGAAGGAAGAAACGGAGATGGAAGTCATGGAGTCCTGTCTTGCGCCGCAAGCGTCGCTTAAAACGACCTCGAGAACAGTCTCTGGATGGTAGAGGATCCTCAGTGGCAAAAGACTACGCCAAAAACGAAAGGAAAATTTGGGTCAGTTCCAAGTTGTCGGGCTGTTTTAACCCAGCGGATCGTTCTGCCAGTTTCGGCAATTCTGACTTACTTGTTGAGCCCGTCGTCTACAAGGAACAGCACGCCCGTTCCATTGTTCAAGACGCCTTTGGCGTTTTGAAAATGAGATTGGACATCGTCCCAGAAGATGACATCCTTCCCAGATTCCAAATCTTGCTGGGCGAGAATATTTATACTATTGGAGGACCCCTTGACTTGGAACTGCTGCCAGTGCTGGTCGGAGGTATCGTATGTGTCCATCATCAGGGTATTGGGTAGATTATAGGGGTATACTTGTTAGTGAAGGGAATGAGCGAGTGTGAGGAGAGGAATGAGGCGAGGTCAAGGAACGAGTTCCAAAAGAAAGAATTGAGAAGGAGGGAGAGAAGGAGAGAGAGAGAGGGCGAAGACAAGAGCGATGAGGGTAATAGGGGTCGGACGAGGTATTAAGCGTGCTAGGCCTAGATAGAGGGAAGAGAGGATGAAAAGAGATGGCACAACGAGAAAAAGAAGAGAGGGAAGGAGGGAGGAAAGAGGGAAAGAAGAAGGGGTACATGGAGATGCTGTTTTGTTTGTCTCGATCGAGCGCTATCTAACCAAGCACCACATCTGGAGTGATAGCAGAGAGCCTCGCCTCGTCTGGCCAAGGGCCCTCCAATCCCTCCTCTCCTCGGAATACATCGATCATTTGGACCTTGTCCAATGTACTTTCACGGTTCCACCAGCTTGTTCATCTTGCCTGCATACCGTCATTCGTTGCAGGTCGATTGGTCGTGCAACAAAGGGTTGGAGGACGGGGGGGAACAGCAACGCACTTGGCCGTCATTTTTCCCTCTCATTAGTCAGGTTGAAAGGGTTGACAGGCACAAAGGTCTGCACAAGCATCAAGGGGGGGAACCTTGTGCATGGTGTAACATGTCCAACAGTGGTACTACGGTATTCGATCCATCCGTTGTTGTGCACAGTCGGGGTTGCAACTCAACACCCCCTCCCGCTGGTCAGATGTGCTCGATCCCGACCTTCTGCACATCTTTTCGAGGGTTGTCGCGACAGTGGAACGCGCATTCATCGTGTCCATGGCGCCTGTTCCTGTGGTGTAGAATAAGCATGCACTAGTCCAACCCTTTCCTAAATGTGCTCTTTCTCGGTCTCCGAGGGATTTTTTTTGGGTAAACTCTTTTGGCGCAAAGAGCGAGAATATGGGCAGCGGACGATTCTCGGTAAAAGATCCCAGAAAATGAGGGGCTTGACGTCAATGGCAAGATTGGTGTCTGAATGCAATCAGATCTCTGGGAAGATCGTGTGGACACCAAATCATCCTATTGGGAGACTATGGAATGTCATTCAACTTCGCCTTTAGGTTTACTAGCAAAACTGACATTGAATAGCGGTACAGGACAGCTCGCGTCTCATTCCATTACAAAAACCTGTTTACCGAGCCCTGAGGAGCTCGCATTAACAGCCTCCAGTAGCCTTTGCTCCAACGCAACAATATCCGAAGTGGTTGCTGACCATTGACGTCTTGTACAATTGATTTCTGCAAACTGGCCCTGCTTCATAATGTCCAATACATGATTGATCATCTCTTGCCGTTCTTCGCGCGAGTGTTGTTCATTCCAAGCTGTGAGCCAAAAGCCAGATGCGTGGATGTCTTTGAAGATCTGCAAACTGGCCGGAAGGATCAGTGGCTGGCGTGACATAGCACCATATGTTACCAAGTGCCCATGTTTGCTGAAGCAAATGTTGTTGTTTTTTAGGTGTTAGTGCGTTATTTCGTTTGCCAGTGGAAGATGCATATCCATTCAGTCTAATAACCGACTACTGCCTCACCTTAGCAAGCGTGCCATCTCCGTAGTGGGTTTGCCTCCAACGCAATTAAATCCCAACTTGATCTCATTTTTCTGCGTCCAAGACTTGACCAGCTCCTTGGTTTCGAGCTTTCCGAGCTGATCATCAATCAAAATGTGTGTCGCTCCTAGCTGCTTCAACCTCTCTGCGACTTGCTCATGGCCTGGCCGGTTCCTAATCACGTTGATTGTCTTGATGCCTAGAGGTTTCGCCAATTGAATCACAGCTTCGCCTACTCCAGAGTTGGCACCGTTCTGGATAACAAAGTCGCCTTCACGAAGAATCAGCGGAGACAGAGGACCGAGTGAGGAGAGGTTCATTTCATTTCTTGTTCCAAGTTGCCAGTGCGTGCCTCCACTTTGATCTCTCTCTTACCTGGAGATAAAGTTTTAAAGTCGCGCAACATACGGTACGCCGTACAAGGGTTCACAGTTAGAGCCGCCAATTGAACGACATCCAAGTCTAGAGAGTCGAATCCTTCATTCATCTTTTCAACCGATCGCACCTTGGTCAGATCATCTGCCTTGAAGTTTCCATGCGATCTCCATGTACCCAACCCTGCTGATCCCATGACGACCCAGTCTCCAATCTTGAACAGATGTCCGACTTTTGATCCGATCTTGGTCACTTTTGCAACGCCCTCGTTACCACCCACGGCTACAGGTGGTTGGCTACCCGAGTCTGGTGAAGCTGACGCGTACAGCTGAGTGGTCATTGGAGGTTTAAGTGGGTAAACGCCTTCGACTTGGTTGATATCCGCTGGATTGATAGGCGCCGCCAGAAACTGGACTTGAACAGAGTCGTCTGCTGGTGGTTCCAATGTGTGTCTTAAGACTCTATTCTCGTACAGAGGAAGGTAGAGGCTATTTTAACCAAAAGAGTTCGTGGCCTAACATGAAGGGTTATAGTTCTTGACTGTCCACTTACTTCAGTACATCCGCAGGTTTCCCGTAAGATGCGTACACGAGGGCCGTAGCACGCGTCATATCCTTAGATCCTGTGGCCGAGAAGCTCATCCATCGCCTTGTATCAAGCTGAAGCGCGGTTGTTGAGCTGACCGTGAGAACCGACCTGGTGGGAGCCATGAGAACCATGGCGCGAACATCACGTTTTGGTGAGAAGCACAACCGTCTAAGAAGCATCCTGAATGAAGGGACTACCGTCCTTGAGCTCTTGTGGGAGGTGATGAATGGGGACGAAGAAGGTGCAGACAGAGTGCGATCAACTGAAGCAAGCAAGGACCGACCCCCTTAAGGAGATTTATTGAACCCAAGTACCTCGCTGGGCACCCCATTCTCAACGACCGTCATCTGGTACCAGCCAGGAGGTGCTAGGGCTCCGTCCTTCGGACCCTTTACCCTTAGCCGATCCACGACACCTGGCTTGATCTCTGATCCGACCAAGCGATGGCTCATATGGGTGGAGTGCGTTGAGAATCCACCGTTCAACAAGTTCACCTGGACTCTCGAAGGCGAAAAATTGTCCGAGTTACCCTTGAGTGTAACCACTTGGCTTTCTCTCAAAATGCCTCCAAATAACTCAATCTCGACGGCACAATGACCATGTCCGGCATCATCCTTCCAAGAGGCATATCCTCCATGATCCACTCTGGATTTTGTCTCAATGGTTTGATACGTCCACATTGTTCCTGCCCTTGGCGCGAGAGCTAAATTCTGTCGACCCTCCACAGACCAGCACTTCAGGCTCGTAGTTACTTTCCGGTCGAAGTGGAAGCAAAAGGCTGCCGCCTGAAAGCGGGTAGTTTCGCGGTGGACCTGGAAGGTCTGGGTAGTTCCTGATCACAGACCAAGTCTCCGTGGAGAAGTGAATGGCCTGCGAAAATGAACAAATCCCCATCTGGTAGCAAATGGACCATCTAAGACGGGCGTATGAAGACGGGATTCACGGGCGTAGAATTGGCAACATGGATTAATATGTAGTTCTTCTCTCAGATATAGAGGGTGACCACTTACAGGGTATAGGTTGTAAGGTAACGTCTCCTCTAGGAATGACATATGAGTGGGATTGGTTGGTAGAGGTGGGTATAGCTCCCAAGACGGGACGCCGAACTCTTCAGAGTTCATAGATGCACCACGCGTTGCGCCACCTCTAATAAAAAGACGACCATCTGCAAGCGCTTCCACTGTTGGGTACCAGCGACCGGCCTTCAATGTGATCTTGCTTCAGATATCCCAATCACGCCTCGATTGGGTGGAATTGCAGGCCGACATGAAGCGCAATGAGTTCCAGCCTCGAGCGATGCCTCCTTGTGCTTCAGCGTTTTCCAATGAAACAATCGTCTGCCAAAGAATGAGTGCAGGGGTAGAGTTTGTAAGGGGTACTTATCATTATGCCTGCTAACGATCAATGCATTGACGTGCTGTGCTCACTTCATCAGGTCTGTATCCTCCTGCAGAGCAGAATAAATTGGTCTTTGTGTGCAAAGATCGAAATGTTCCCTCCTCGATGTCATACTCTACTGACCACGAATACTTGTTCGGATCTTCGGGTAGGCAGGCATTCGAGGTCTTCTCCACCTTGTCCAGAAACACAATTTTGTTGGTATTGCGGATCAGTGTTCCATGCATCGCACCCGTGAGAGACCTGCCAGATCCCATTGTCCCATTGCTCTACTTGTGCTCCATGTTGAATGGTTGGACTTTGATCCTGTACAGCGACGACAGTGTCTCCCTTTCCGTTGCCATTACCTTCAAGTGCTTCTGTTGTTGCCACGTCTTTCTCTGATGCAAAGGAATAGACACGATCCAGAGCGGCGAGACCGAAGACTTCGGATTGGGGATGGTGTGGGTTTCTGTGCTTCCTGACGAGGAAGTTGATAGACTCAAAAAGAGAACCAGCGTCCACTAACATCAGGGATGAAGAGAGCCCAGAGTTGGGAGAGATCCACGACGAGAGTAGAAAAAAGATCGGGAGAACAAGCAGCAGCCCAAAGAAGAAGCGGGTGCTTGTCCGAACAGGGAATATAGGAGTATTGCGCCGCCCAGCAGCAGCAGCGGGATGCTGGTTCCCGTATCAAGTACCATTCTCCGAGTATGAGTGAACGTAGATGGCGATGTTAAGAGGGGTATAGGGCTTGCGGTGTACAATAGATGGCAAAGAGACGAACACCACGGTGTGGAAGAAAGAGAAGACATGCATCACTTTCACGATGACACTGGTGTGCGATCTGCTCCTTGTTCAACGGCAACCCAATTCCCGAATGATAGTTCGAACGGGGCGCCTTGCACATCTTTGCGTCTTTGTGCAACGATCTCGTGGGCGAGAAAGGATGGTTACCCAGGAGGTGGTATCCTTTGTTCAAAAGGGGTGCTGGGAGAGCAGTTGCAACGGCAGTTGGTGTGCTCTCTCCCGAGTGGAACTGATGGGAGGAAATGGAGAAAGGGGAGGAAGCGGAGAAAGGAACGGATCGATGGTGCAGAGAAGAAGCGACCAACACAGGCTTGCCGGAGAGGGCAACCTGGCCATGGTGCAAACAGCATTGTCGCGAGCGTCCAGATATAGACACTCGTGGATGATGTGGCAGCCTGGGAGGATGTTCTCCCGTCATTGGCTGGCGGCGGTCTTGACGAGGGCGGTCCTCCGGTTCTCTCTTCTTCTTCTTCTTTCTCACTTCGTTTGCTCGTTCCTTCCTTCTCTTCTTCCTTCTATATAACCCCCCTCTGCCCTGGCCGGGTCGTTCTTCCCATCTCACCCCCGTCCCGATATCGAGCCCACCCTCTACAACTGAGCAAGATTCACCAGGTACGATACAACCCTCGTCTCACTCGAGACTGATCAGCGAGACAAAGGCGACTCGCTCTCCTCCGATGCTGTCCTCGGCCTGAACACACCGGAAACGATCAGGAGCCTTGGCAGCATCCCTAGCCAACACCGTACAACCCTGTCTGATCAGATCAGAAGTAAACTCATCTGATCTGGTTTCTGCATCATCTTCGTGTTTCGTCTCTCTAGAGCAACTATCGCACATTCCTATGGAGAACTTTCCTGTGGACATCGACCCAACCCTTGCCGCCGTTGGTGCGGTGGCATTGGTTATTGGAGTAACCGTCTTCCATCTTACTGTTATCGATCCCCATCGCCAACGCCAGCGCATCCTTCAAGCAGAGCAGGCAGAGAGGGAACTCGTCGAAGAGCAAGAGAATCAGTCAAAGCGCGGAAGCAACAAGCAGGCAAAGAAGAAGTAAGTATCCATGGATCTGTTCATTTGCTTCATTTGCTGCATCTTCTCCACAAATGGCCCTTTGTGGCCTCATACACTGGAGACGGATCCTTGATGACGGGAAAAAAAGTCCGATCCAGGTCTTGCTATCGACGCCCTACAACAATGGGAGGGAACGGGGTAGAGCGCGGTATCCGACAAAGAAGCAACAGTCGAACCATTGGTACCGTGAAGTGTGGAGCTGATTGGACATCCCCACAGAGCAACAGAAGCAGAATGATGTCTTTGTTGCGTTCATGCACTCTGTACTGCGAGCGCCCCCCAATCTACCAAACCTTGGAGAACACAAAACACAAGGATTGACCAAGGGCATCCCACCAATCGCTTCCTACTTCACCAGAACTCACCTTGATCCGTCCCTTGTACCACACTAGGTCTGTTCAGGCTGTTCGTGCCAAGAATACCGTTTCTCAGGACGAGTCCACCACAACTGTGGATGCTGTGGACAAAAAGGTCATCTCCTCAAACCCGTTTGATCTCTTGGATGAAACTTCTACAAAGACTACTCACAAGAAGGAGGCCAAGAAGCCTGCTACTGTACCCACTTCGAGTCCCGTCAAAGCTGTCGTGAATGCTCCCACTGCCGTCGAAGAGCGCAAGGTCGGGGAGCCCAAGTCTCCAAAGAAGACCAAGAAGGCCAAGAAGGAATCTGTGAAGGCTGCAGAGTCAGTCAAGGAAGCCAAACCAGTCAAGGATGCTGAGCCAGTCAAGACCGTCGAGCCCGTCAAGGATACAGAACCTACCAAGGTCGCCGAACCCGCCAAGGTCGCCGAACCCGCCAAGGCTACTCAACCCGCCAAAGCTACTCCACCCGCCAAGGCTACTCAGCCCGCCAAGGCCACTCAACCCACAAAGGCTACTCAGGCTACCAAGGCTCAACCAGCCAAGGTCGCTGAACCCTCCAAGGCTACTCAGCCTGTGAAAGCATCTGAACCAGCCAAGGTCGTCGAACCAGCCAAGACAGCTGCTACCGAACCCGTCAAAACAGAGGAACATCCCATCAAAACTGAGAAGGCCGTCGTTCCTGCTGAAGACTCTGTCCCTAAACAGGAATTCGAAACGCTTCGCACTCTGTTGCAGACCAAGGATCAGGAGGTTGCCAGCGCTCATTCCCAATTGGACAAGGCCACGGCCCAGATCCAGGATCTCCAGAAGCAGCTAGCAGCGAATGCGGAAGTTGTCAAGGCAGCCAAGAAGACCGAGAGCCGTGCGCAATCAACCGATTCGAAACTGGAATCACTCAACTACACCAACTCACTTTTGATCAAGCAGCTCGCAGTAGAGAAGGATAATGCAAAGACTGCTCAGGAGCTCGCCCAGAAAGCGACAAAGAATTCGGGTGCCCTCGCTGGATTGGAGCGTCAGGTTCAAGAGTTGGAGCATAAGAACCAGGAGCTTCAGCAGAATCGTGCTCACCTCGGCGCCCAGTTGGATCGTGCGAGTGAGATCAATCACGATTTGAAGCAGAAGCTTGCTCACGCTGAGAACGACCTTAACCAGATGTCACGCAAGACGATGGAAGCTGAACATCACGCAGAAGCCACGCTCAGAGAACGCAACGACATTCGTCATCAATTCACCATGTTCCTCTCGGAAAAGGATGCCAGAATCGCATCTCTCGAAGCAGATTACAGATCCTTGGAGAACGAACTCGAGAACTCAAAGGTGCAGCTTGAGCAGTATGTCGAGGCCGTCAGCCACGCCGAGGAGGTCACTCGCAGCCGGGCAGAGTCTTTTGAAGGTGAGAAGCAGGCATTGATCGACGAGATTGACGTGCTTCAAAGCCGTCTTGCTGAAGAGTCGAACAAGGTTTCCCAGAAGGATGCGGAAATCAAGCGCGCCAAGGACGAGGCCCACGACATCAAGCAGCAGTTGTCCAAGAGCCAGGATGAGCATCGCACCTTGACCACCAAACACGAGGAGTTCACCGCGACCATGAAAGCCAAGGCATCCGACTTGTCCAGCAAGGCAGGTGAACTGACAGAGGCTAGGGAAAAGATCACTCGTATCGAATCCGAGTTGAGTGCATCCAAGAGCGAAGCCAAGTCGTTGGAGGCCAAGATTGTCTTGCTTGAGACCTCGCATGCCGAGACCTTGGCCACTCAGCAAGTGCAGTTTACCAATCTGACCAAGGAATTGGAGGTCTCTAACAACCAGATCACTACCTTGGTCAAGAAACAAGAGGAACTGAATGCTCGCATCGTAGAGTTGGCTGACCGCTCATCTGACAACACCAAGAAGGCCGAGGAGCAATCTACTACTATGGAGAAGCGTATTGAGGAGCTTCAGAAGCAGCTCGCAGCCAAAGAGTCCACCCATACAGCGATCATCACTGAGAAGGAAACTCTTGCCTCCAACTTGGCCACCGCTACTGCCTCGCACGAAGAAACCAAGAAGCAGCACGAGTCATTGACAAAGGAGAAAGAATCGTTGACCAGGGAGAAGGTGACCTTGGCAGTAGAGGTGGCCAAGAAGAACCAGGCAATCTCCGCGCTCGAGAAGGAGAAGGAAGG
>Ga0247824_10001817_pt1 | contig 11847 bp, 10 predicted proteins | sample 13C_PalmiticAcid_FD_194412 | JGI IMG/M metagenome (GOLD analysis project Ga0247824, IMG submission 194412) | Soil microbial communities from agricultural site in Penn Yan, New York, United States - 13C_PalmiticAcid_Day48 | ecosystem: Environmental > Terrestrial > Soil > Agricultural land...
CGTCGATCGCGTCCAGCCAGTGCGCCGCCTCCAGCGCCCCCGAGGCGTCCCGGCCCGGCGCGGGGCCGCGCGGGATCGGCAGCGTCACCCGGTCCAGGCGCCCGACCTCGGCGATCCGGTCGGCCACCGGCTCCACGGGCGCCGGACGGTCCGTCAGCTGCAGTGAGGCGACCACCTCGGGCCGGGCCCGCCACTGGTCGCGCCACCGTGACAGTGCCGCGACCGCGGCATCCCCGAGATCCGCGACCGCCTGCACGTCGCCCGCACGCGCGGCTCCGAGCGTGCCCGCCCACTCCGGGGCGTCGGCGAAGACGAGCACCCGACCGGGCTCGGCCGCGAGATCCGGCTGGATCCTGCCCTTGCGACCGGCTGCGCCGCCGGGCCACATCTTGCGCGGTTCGAGCACCTGACTCTGCGACCGGAGCGCACCCGCGACGGCGCGAGCGGTGTCCGACGGGACGGGCTCACCGAGCCCGTCGGGGACGTGGCCGAGGCACACGGAGCAGCGGCCGCACGGTGCGGCCTCGGGGTCGTCCAGGGATTCGGTGAGCAGCTGCATCAGGCAGCGTTCGCCGCGGGTGTAGGCGCGCATGATGTCGGCCTCGCGGCGCCGGGTGGCGACGATCCCCTCGTAGTGCGCCGCGTCGTAGTGCCAGGGCGCGCCCGTGGAGCGGTAGCCGCCCTCGACGCGCTCCACCGCCCCGTCGACGGCGAGCTGCTTGAGCATGAGATCGATCCGGGTGCGCCGGATCCCCGTGGCGGCCTCGAGCGCGATGGCCGAGAGACCTGAGCCACTCCCTCCCGCCTCGGCTGCATCGTCGGCGAGCGCACCGAGAACGCGGTCCATCTGCTGCGGATCCGGGATCGTCGCGGTGGCGAAGTAGTCCCACACCCCCGCATCGGATTCCGAGGGCAGCAGCGCGACCACGGCGTGGTCGATCGCGCGCCCGGCACGACCGACCTGCTGGTAGTAGGAGACGGGCGAGGGTGGCGAGCCGACGTGGACCACGAAGCCGAGGTCCGGCTTGTCGAACCCCATGCCGAGGGCCGAGGTGGCGATCAGGGCCTTGATCTCGTTGGCGCGCAGCGCGTCCTCGAGCCGGGCCCGGGTGTCCGGATCGAGCTTGCCGGTGTACGCGGCCACCGGATAGCCGGGGCCGTGCACGGCCCGGACGCCGTCCACGAGGCGCTCGGCGTCGGCCACCGTCAGCGCGTAGACGATGCCGGATCCGGGCAGATCCGGTAGGTGCTGCGAGACCCAGGCGTAACGCGTGATCGGTGCGAGCGCGGGAAGCACGTTGAGCTGTAGGGAGCGGCGCGCCAGCGGCCCGCGCAGTACCAGTGTGGCGTCGCCGAGCTGTGCCGCCACATCGTCGGTCACGCGGGCGTTGGCGGTAGCGGTGGTGGCGAGCACCGGGGTCTGCGGGTGCAGCCGGGTGAGCACGTCCGAGACACGACGGTAGTCGGGCCGGAAGTCGTGGCCCCAATCGGAGACCGCGTGTGCCTCATCGATGACCAGCAGTCCGAGCGAGCCCTCGAGCGCCGAGAGCACGCGCCGCCCGAAGGACGGGTTCGCCAGACGTTCCGGCGAGACGAGCAGGACGTCGATCTCCCCCGCCGCGAGCGCGGCCTCGATCGTGTTCCACTCCTCGAAGTTCGACGAGTTCAACGTCGCCGCGCGCAGCCCGGCGCGGCCGGCGGCCGCGACCTGATCGCGCATGAGCGAGAGCAGCGGCGAGACGATCAGGGCCGGCCCCGCCCCCTCTGCCCGGCGCAGCGCCGTGGCCACCCAGTACACCGCCGACTTGCCCCAGCCGGTGGCCTGCACCACCAGCACTCTGGCGGCCGGCTCCAGCAGGGCCGCGACCGCCGTCTCCTGGTCCGCCCGCAGCGCGGCATCCGGCCCGGCCAGCGCCTCGATGACCCGCCGCGCGCGCTCCGCCCGCTCTCCCGTGAGCGTGAGTTCCGTCATTCGTCGATCCCCTCGTCGTCCGAACCCGAGGGTAGACCGCGCCACCGACACGTCCCGGCCGTGCGATCGCGCACGCGGGTAGCGCGAAGAACCGTGAGTACGCGATCCCGAACATGGCGTACTCTCATCGCATCTTCAAGCAGGGGGAGCCATGGGCAGAGTGCTGGTGTTCGTCGTCGTCGGAGCGGGAGTCTTCTCGTTCCTCGCCTTCCAGAAGGGAGGAGTGCTGCCGGGCCTGATCCTGGCGGTCGTCGCCCTCGCCCCGATCGTCTACCTGATCATCGCGGGGCAGCGACGCCGGGCGAACGGCGGCACGCCCGCGCCGTGGTCCCCGAACGCGAAGAAGGCCATCGCCGCGATCTCGGTGGTCCTGGCCGTCGGCGTCGCGTACTCCGGGTACTGGATGTTCTGGATGCCCAAGGCCACCGACGAGCCGCTGGCGTACACGACCGACCTCCGAGACCTGTGCGACCAGTCACCCACCTATTACCCCGACGCCGCGGCGTTCACCGGCTCGGCTCCACACGCCGTGGTGGTCTTCGCCAAGGGGGACGACGTCCTGCTGGACGAGGTGAAGCTCGGCGACGCGGCGCCGGAGGCCTGGCGGCCCTCCGACGTGAAGTCGGTCCAGCTGGTGGCCTGCCTCGACGACGTCCAATCGGGCCCCAGGATCACCTCGTGCACGTTCTCCGACGGCTCGGTCCCGCTCTACCAGGGGCGCTACAAGGGCGGCCTGTTCGAAGCACGGACCGGGAAGAAGGTGGCGACCATCTCCGTGGACGGCGTGAGCACACCGACGTGCCCCCGTTTCGCGGTCACCCGCGGCGACGATCCGCGCCTGCACTCCGTGCCCGACCTCGCGGGCCTCCGCGCCGCGATCGGCGACCGCGTCGAGCGCTGATCGGGTCGATCGCTCCGTACGAACGGGACGTTCGTCCCGGATCGACGGGGCACGGCGTCCGGCACGATCGCGGTCCCTACGATCGAGGCGTGAACGCCGTCGTCGCCGCACTGGCCTTCGTCTGGCTCGGGATGGTCCTCGCCGTCTCGTTCCTCGAGGCCCCGCTCAAGTTCCGCGCGCCCGGGATCACCGTCCCGCTGGGCGTTGGGATCGGGCGCCTGGTCTTCCGAGCCCTCAACGCCTGCGAGACGGTGCTGGCCCTCGGAATCGTGATCGCGCTCGGCACCGGACCCCACCGCACCGCCACGGTCGTGCTGTTCGCCATCGCGGCGGTCGACCTCCTCGGTTGCGTGGTCCTGCGCCGCACCATGGATCGGCGGGTGATCGGCGCGACCGCGACGCACGAGGTCGGAGACGAGATGCCCCGCCACAACCTGCACTTCGCCTACATCGCCCTCGAGGTGGTCAAGGTCGGCGTCCTGATCGCAGTGGGCGTCACCGCGCTGGCGTGATGCCGTCCTCCACGCCCAAGGCTCGTGCAGGACAACGCCCCACCGACGCGATCTCCGCGATCAGCTCATCGATCAGCGGCCACTCGCCGTAGCCCGACGCCGGGTTGAGGTGCCCGGCGTCGCCGAGGTCCACCAGCCTGCTCCCCCACGCCTCCGCGAGACCGGCGGTGGTCCGGTACCGCGCGAGCGGGTCGGTGCGGCTGGCCGCGACGATCGACGGGAAGGGCAAGCGCCGCCGCGGGATCGGCTCCCACCCCGCCGCCGACAGTTCCGCCGGCCGCGGGTGCGGCTCCGGCCACTCCACCCCGAAGTCGGGCGGCGTGGCAAGCACGGCTCCCGCCACCCTGACGAGCGCGGGGTCACCGTCGGAGAGCGACCGAGCCCAGCGGACCGCTGCGAGTACCCCCGCGCTGTGCGCCACCAGGACGACCTGCCCGTCGACCGCAGCGACGGTCTCCCCGAGGAGCCGGATCCGCTCGTCGATCGAGTGCCACCGTTCCTCCACCGGGAACGGCACCGTGACGGCGCCGCCGGCCCGGGCCGCATAGAGCTCCTGCCAGTGCGACGGTGCGCTCCCCCGCAGGCCCGGAACGATGACGGGCACGGTCGCGATCACCGCGCCGGCTCCGCGTTGAGAGCCTGCAGCTTGACGAGCCCCCGCGGGTGCAGTCGCTTGCCGAGCACCATGAACAACACGGCACCGACGTAGACGAGCGGGGCGAGCTGCAGCGCGCCCAACAGACCCAGCCGGTCCGCCAGCGCGCCGATGAGGATCGGCGCCAGGGCGAGTCCGAGGAGGTTGTTGGCGAGCGTGAGCGTGCCCATCGCCGAGGCCTGCACCGACCGGTGCGTCAGCGACGCGACCATCGCGGCCGCCGTCCCCGAGCTGCCCGCGGCGAAGAAGGCGCCGATGCCGAGCAGCACGAGCTGCGCTGTGCCCGTCGGCATCCGGAAGGCGACCATCAGGGCGGCGAAGGCGATGACGCAGTACGCGATTCCGGCCGTCCACTTCCGGGTCCCGTCGGTGAGGCTGAACCGATCCGCGAGGAAGCCGCACACGATCATCCCGGAGCCCACGAGCAGGACGAACGCCGCAGCGGCGCCGCCGGCCTTGTCGACCGGGAGGTGGTACGCCTCCTTGAAGTACGTCGGCAACCAGGTGAGCATCACCGCTGCCATGAACATCTGCAGGCCGCTACCGATGTACGCGCACACGACGGGCGGGTTGGTGAACAGACTCGACAGCGGAGCGCGGGCCGCGCGAACGGGTTCCGCGTTCTCCCACGACGGTGACGCGCCGGCCTCTTCGACCTGGTTCCGCTTGACGCGGGCCTCGGTGACGACGACCTTGAACACCGCGACGAGCAGGAGACCGAGCACCGCCATGGCGCCGAGCGACCAGCGCCATCCGAAGTGGACGGCGATCAGGCCGCCGAGGCCGGTGCCGACCATCGTGCCGAAGGAGCCGCCCGCCATGAAGGACGCCGACAGCGCGGCGTGCACGCGGGGCGCGAAGAGGCTGAGCACCAGCGCGATCCCCACGCTGCCATAGGCGGCCTCGCCGACGCCGACGACGAACCGGGCCGCGAGCAGTTGCTCGTAGTTCTGCGCGAAGGCGCAGGCCAGGGTCGCGACGGACCACAGCACCGCCATGACGACGAGGCCGCGGACGCGGCCGAGCCGGTCGGCGAGGATCGAGACGGGCAGCGTGAGCACGCCGACCATGAGCGCAACGACGGAGATCAAGGAGCCCTGCTGGGCCTTGTCGAGGTGCAGTTCCTGCCCGAGGGGCACGAAGACGGCGGCGAGCACCTGTCGGGACATGTAGTCCGACAGGAGCAATGCGAACGCGAGCGCGAAGACGACCCGCGGATAGATCCGCCGACGGGACCGGGTCGGTCCCATCGGCGTACCGTCGGCCTCGTCGATGTCACCCGAGCGGGTGGTCATGAGGGCCATTGTCATTCATCCCTTCACGCGTGCTGGGTGAAACCGAGCTGACCGGCGGCGCGATTCGGCGCGTAGCCCAGCTTGGCCAGGGTCTCGTCCACGGAGTCGTACTGCTCCCCGATGCGGTAGATGTCGCGGGCCTCCTTGCCGGTCGCGACGTCGCGGCCGAGTTCGTGGCTGATCCGCACCAGCTGCTTGACCTGGTCGACGGACTTGATCTTCTCGCCGGGGCGCCCCCAGATGGTGTCCTCGTTGCCGCACCGGGTGTGCAGGCCCATCGCGATCGCCATGGTGTTCACCGGCAGGACCGAGCGCATGAGCGTCTCGAGGGTGAGGATCGCGCCGTCGGGGACGCGGCTGATGAAGTTCATGATGTTGTACGGGTTGGGGCCGTCGAAGCCGCCGCCGATGCCGACCCAGGTGAGATTGAGCGGACCCATGTACTTGCCGCGGCGGATCAGGCGCTCGACGGTCTCGAGCTGCGGGATCGACGAGAGCTGGAAGTGCGGCTGGATCCCGTTGGCGGTCAGTCGCCGGAGGTGCTCTTCGACCCACTCGGGGCCGGCGGGCACCGTCATCTCGCGATAGGTGTCGTAGAGCTCCGGACGCTGCATGGAGGTGCCGGCGATGTCGTCGTCGGTCATCAGCTCCATGATGTTCATCTGGCTGGTGTTGATGGCGATGGTGACCTGGTCGGGTTTCGGGTCGAGCTCGGCGAGCATGTGCCGGGTGTCGTCCGAGAGCCACTTGGCGTCGGCACCGTCCCCCTCGGGGGCGAACGAGATGGAGCCGCCGACCTGCAGGATCATGTCCGGCACCGCCTCCCGGAGCCCGGAGAGCAGCTCGTTGAACTTGGACAGCCGCTTGGAGCCGTGGCCGTCCTCCTCGCGGACGTGGATGTGCAGCACCGTCGCGCCCGCCTCGTAACAGTCGACGGCCTGCTGGACGTGCTGCTCCATGGTGAGCGGCAGGTCTTCACGGAAGTCGTCGAGCTCCCATTCGGGGCCGTACGGGGCGACCGTGATGACCTGCTTCTCCTGCACCTCGGGGAACAGGGCGTCGTCGTGGAAATGCATGATGGTTCTCCTTATGTGAGTGGTTGTGGGGCTGGGTGTCTCGGGTTCAGTACGGGCGGTCGCCGACGATGCCGGCGCGCTCCATCCGGCGCACGGCCGGCCAGTAGTCCTGCACCGCGTAGTGCTGAGTGCAACGGTTGTCCCAGATGGCGAAGCTGTTCGGTGTCCACCTCCAGCGCACCTGGAACTCGGGTACGGCGGCCTGCCGCTGCAGGTACTGCAGGAGTTCTCCGGCGCCGGGCGCGTAGTCGAAGCCGAAGCGGATATTCGCGTCGTTGTGGAAGTTCGTGAGATGCGTCGCGAAGGCGTTGACGAACAGGACCTTCTCGCCGGTCTCGGGATGCGTGCGCACGACGGGGTGTTCGGCGTCCGGGTACCGCTCGTGCAGCGCGTGCCGCTGCTCGATGGGCAGGCGCGCACCGAAACTGGCCTCGATCGAGTGCCGGGCGCGCAGGTCCGCGATCCGGGCCTTCACATCCTCGGGCAGGGCGTTGTACGCGGCGACCATGTCGACCCAGATGGTGTCGCCGCCCACCTCTGGGCCCTCGACACAGCGGAGGACGGAGCCGAAGGGCGGGCACTCGCGCCACGTGGCGTCGCAGTGGAAGGCGTTCTCGTAGGCCTCGCGGTCGCTGTCGAGGTCCTTGTAGATGCGCACCAGGCCCGGATGATCCGGATCGCTGCCGAGCACCGGGTGATCCTCGAGCTCGCCGAAGCGGCGCGCAAGGGCGACGTGGTCGGCGCGGCTGATCGGCTGATCGCGGACGAAGAGCACCTTGTGCTCGAGCAGCAGGGCGCGCAGCTCGGCGAAGAGGGCCTCGTCGTGGGCGACCTCGGCGAGGTCGACGCCGTGCAGCTCCGCGCCGATGTGGGCGGTGAGACGATCGGCGCGGATGCGCCGTGCGGTGATGGTCATGGCGATGCCTTCGGATCTACGGGATCAGGATGTTGGAGCCGATGAGGGCTCCGGACTCGAGGTCGGAGTGGGCGCGGGCCGCCTCGGCGAGCGGGTACGTGCGGTTCACGTCGACCGTGATCCGGCCGGCGGCGATGTGCCCGAACAGCTCCCCTGCGAGGTCTGCGCGCTCGCGCGGGTCGGCGATGTAGTCGGCGAGTGCCGGGCGGGTCACGAACAACGAGCCCTTCATCGCGAGTTGCATCGCGTCGATCGGCGGGAGCGGACCGGACGAGGTGCCGAAGCAGATCAGCAGGCCCCGTCGGGCGAGGGAGTCGAGGGAGGCCTGGAAGGTGGCGGCGCCGATGCTGTCGAGCACCACGGGAACCCCGGCACCGCCGGTGATCTCGCGGACCCGGGCGGCGACGTCCTCGTGGCGGTAGTGGACGATGTGGTCGACTCCGGCCGCGCGGGCGGCCACAGCCTTCTCCTCGGTGGAGACGGTGCCGATCACGGTGAGTCCCAGAAGCTTCGCCCACTGCGCGACGATGAGCCCGACGCCGCCGGCCGCCGCGTGCAGCAGGATGGTGTCGCCGGGGCGGTAGTCGTGGATGCGGCGCATCAGGTAGGCCGCGGTGAGCCCGCGCATGGTGCACGCGGCGGCGGTCTCGAAGCCGACCTCGTCGGGCAGGTGGATGAGATGCCGGGCCGGGAGGACGAATTCGGTGCTGTACGCGCCGAGCGGGCTGCCGGTGTAGGTATAGGTGACCCGATCGCCCGGGACGAAGCCCTCGACTCCCTGCCCGATCTCCTGGACCACGCCCGCGGCCTCGACGCCCATGCCGTTGGGCAGTGGCACCGGGTACAGGCCCGTGCGGTAGTAGTTGTCGGCGAAGTTCAGGCCGACGGCGTGGTGACGCACGCGCACCTCGCCGGGACCGGGCTCGCCCACGTCGACGGTCTCCCAACGCAGGACCTCCGGGCCGCCGGTCTCGTGGAAGCGGATCGCGTTCGCCATGTCTTCGGGTTCCTCACTGTGCTCGACATCGGGATGTGATGCAGATGACAGTAGGAGTCCGCTTCCGGATAAACTGTTCACCACGGGACGTTGAACTATTCATGTCGGGACAGGTGAGTGATGGTGGTCACAGCAAGGAAGCCGCTCGCCCGGTACGCGTCCCTGGCGAACTACACCGAGCTGACACGGTCCCTGGGCGCCGACCCGTCCCTTCTACTCCGCGCCGCCGGCCTCGATCCCCGCAGTATCGCGATGCAGGACCGATGGGTGCCGGCCGCGTCCGTCAACGACCTGCTCGAGCGGACCGCCACCCTCACCGGCAGGGACGACCTGGGCCTGCGGCTCGCGGAGTTACGCCGCCTGTCCCACCTCGGACCCCTGAGCCTGGTACTGCGCGAGGAACCGGACATCCGGAGCGCGCTGCAGGTACTGATCCGGCACGAGCGGATGTACAACGAGGCCCTGCACACACGGCTCTCGATCGTGGACGGGGCCGCCACGGTGCGCGTCGAGCTCGACCTGGATCGGCCCGCGCCCGACCGGCAGGCGGTGGACCTCGCCGTCGGCGTCGTTCACGGGCTGCTCCGCGAACTCCTCGGCCGGGACTGGACGCCGTTGTCGGTGTCGTTCGGCCACCCCGCACCGCGGCACATCGAGACCGCTAGGCGCACGTTCGGGGGTGCCCTGCACTTCGATGCCGATCACAACGGGATCCGTTTCCACGAACACGATCTCGACCTTCCCACCGCGACGGCCGACCCACAGCTGCGCATGTACACGCGACGCCTCCTCGACGGTGACACGGGCTCGGGCCTCGAGGCCACCGGACGGATCCGTGAGCTGATCGACCTCCTGCTCCCCACGGGTCGGTGCTCGGCGGACCAGGTCGCACGCAGCCTCGGAGTGGATCGGCGCACCGTGCACCGTCGGCTCGCGGCCGAGGGCACCACGTTCTCAGAAGTCGTCGACGACGTCCGAGAGAGCCTGGCACGGCACCTCGTCGCCGGCGGACGGTACTCGTTCACCGAGATCTCGGAGATCCTCGCGTTCTCGAGCCCGTCCAACTTCTCACGGTGGTTCCGCGGACGGTTCGACACGACGCCTCGGGCTTGGCGTCGCTCCGCCGGCGAACGGTGAGTGCTCGCCGCTAGTGCCCTCGGATCTGCCCCCACCAGAACATGAAGACTCCGTACGCCACGATCCCCACCAGGAATGCCCACACCCACGGCGAGTCCGCGGCGAGGCCGATCGCCAGGACGACGGCGATCACGAACAGCAGGACCAGAAGTAGGCCGCCGATCACGCACGCGGTGGCGATCCGGTCGTTGCGCGTCCAGACGCGCTTCCACCCGAAGGGATCGAGCGCCCCGCGGACGAACGCGTCGATCCGGCCCGACGGGTCCGCGAGCCACTGCCTGATCTTCGGGTCGTAGGTCAGGCTGAAACGCCCCGTCCACTGATGTCCGACGAACCCGCCCGCGGAGGCGCCGGGCCCCTGCCCCACCTGCGACCAGCTCTCGTGCACGACCCCGGAGTCCGTCGTCATCGGCAGCGGCGCCTCAAGACGGTACGTCCGCGCGCGAGGGTCCGGCACGACCACGACGCCGCTGTCACTGCTCACGACGCTGATCGAATCGTCGCTCAGCCCGGTCACTCCGATCCCCGTCCCACCCGCCGCGGCGGACAGTCTCCCCAGCACCTCATCCATGTGGACGAATCTAGCCGCGGCCCGCTCCCCCGGCACGAGGGCACTCAGCGACCCCACAGATTCAGGACAGGGGCACAGCAGTTCCGCGCCCGAAGCTCGTGAACATGACAACCGAGATCGCATCGGGCCGCACGGCCCCGGACGACCCCGAGCGCGCCGCCATGGACGCCATTTCCGCCTCGGCGGGCACCACGCCCGTCCTCGACATCGTCATCCCCGTCTACAACGAGGCCCACACACTCGCGAACTGTGTGGAGACACTGCGCCAGTACCTCGACTCCGCACTCCGCATTCCGGCGCGGATCACCATCGCCGACAACGCGAGTACCGACGAGACTCTGCGCGTGGCACACGCACTCGCCGGAGCTATCGCCGGCGTCCGCGTGGTCCACCTCGACGCGAAGGGGCGCGGCCGGGCGCTGCGGCGCGTGTGGGCCGAGTCCGACGCCCGTGTGCTCGTCTACATGGACGTCGACCTGTCGACGGACCTCAAGGCCCTGTATCCACTGGTGGCGCCCCTGCTCTCCGGTCACAGCGACCTCGCGATCGGTACCCGCCTGGGCCGGGGCGCGAACGTGGTCCGCGGGCCCAAGCGCGAATTCATCTCGCGCGGCTACAACCTGCTCCTGCACACCGCACTCCGCGCGCGGTTCTCCGACGCCCAGTGCGGGTTCAAGGCGGTCCGGACCGACGTCGCACGCCAGCTCCTCCCCCTCGTCGAGGACGGCGAGTGGTTCTTCGACACCGAGCTGCTCGTGCTCGCCGAGCGCGCGGGCCTGCGCATCCACGAGGTCCCCGTCGACTGGACCGACGACCCCGACAGCCGGGTCGACATCGTCGACACCGTGAAGAAGGACCTGCGGGGCGTGGTCCGGGTGGGGCGCGCACTCGCTCGCGGTGCACTCCCCCTCGACGACGTGCGCCGTGCCCTCGGCCGCGAGGAGCCGCACCTCGACGGCGTGCCTCGCGGGATGATCGGACAGCTCGCACGGTTCGCCATGATCGGGATCGCGAGCACGGCCGCCTACGCGCTCCTGTACCTGCTCCTGCATCCGGTCATCGGAGCCCAGGCGGCGAACTTCACCGCACTCCTGATCACCGCGGTCTTCAACGTCGCCGCCAATCGGTCGTTCACTTTCGGCGTCACCGGGCGCGAGGGCGCCGCGCGCCACCACGCACAGGGGCTGGTGGTCTTCCTCGCCACCTGGGCGCTCACCGCGGGCAGCCTCGCCGCACTGGCGCACGTCGCGCCGCACGCGAGCCGGGAAGTGCAGCTCGCGGTGCTCGTGGTCGCGAACCTCGTCGCCACGGTCACGCGGTTCCTCGGCATGCGGCTGATCTTCCGCACGACGGAGGGTGCCTCATGACCAGGACATACGAACGGCTCTGCGCCGCGGTCCTCCTCCTGGGGACGGCGGTCGCGTACATCTGGGGCCTCGGCCGGGCGGGTTGGGCGAACGCCTTCTACGCCGCGGCCGTCCAGGCCGGCACCGTCAGCGGGAAGGCGATGTTCTTCGGCAGCTCCGACGGGGCGAACTCCATCACCGTCGACAAGCCACCCGCTTCCCTGTGGGTGATGGAGCTGTCCACCAGGATCTTCGGCGTCAACACCTGGGCGATGCTCGTCCCGCAGGCCCTGCTCGGGGTGGCCTCCGTCGCCCTCCTGTATGCGACGGTCCGCCGACGCTCCGGCCCGGTCGCCGGCCTCCTCGCCGGCCTCCTCCTGGCGGTGACGCCGGTGGCCGCCATGATGTTCCGGTTCAACAACCCCGACGCCCTGTTGGTCCTGCTGATGATCGCGGCGACGTGGGCGAT
>Ga0247824_10001818_pt1 | contig 11843 bp, 13 predicted proteins | sample 13C_PalmiticAcid_FD_194412 | JGI IMG/M metagenome (GOLD analysis project Ga0247824, IMG submission 194412) | Soil microbial communities from agricultural site in Penn Yan, New York, United States - 13C_PalmiticAcid_Day48 | ecosystem: Environmental > Terrestrial > Soil > Agricultural land...
GTTGTTTTTTCCCCTCGCTGGCTGCCACTGCTGTTGTGCACTCTCGACCACCGGGGACAAGCTACAGCAATAGACAGACAGACAGACTGGTTAGAGCCGGTAGGTCCCACCTGCAGGCTCGTGCTAGGTCATATTACCCAGTTGAGCAACGGTCAGACCATTGCAACAAGTCATTTTCTCCTGGTGACAGTTCAAGCAAGGGCGACAACCAAAAAAAGACAGAAAAGGTTACGACAGTCTAGTCAAGAACGGCCAGACATCCTGTAAGAAGGTTGCGACAGTGTCCATTGGCGAAGCACTTGGCTGTTGCAAAAAAGTTACTTGATTGTTGGTTGAATCATCGCAGCTGCATCTCGATCAGGAATCAAGGAAGAGAGCAAGGTCATCATGGCCCAGAAACACTTGTCACATGCAGAGCTGCTGGCTAGAACATCCTCTGTATCGTCAGCGTCCTCGTCCCTGACCTCATCACCTCCGTCGACCTCCCACACCACGAACCACCCCACGCCCGCCACGACGACCTCTGGCTCCTCGACCCCACCCTCGTACCCCCTATCCATGGACACCCTTATATTGAGTCCGAACCAGATCCTGGGCATCACATTCCAGAACCAGAGCCTGAAATACCAAGAGCTCTCGTCGTTCCACCCACCACAGCCGCCTCAGCAGCAGCAGCAGCAGCAACAACAACAACAACTGGATCAGCTCCAGCAGCAGCAGCGGCTTGCTCTTCAGCGTCAGCAACAGCAGGCACATGCTCAGATCCAGCATATCCAGCAGCAGCGTATCAACCTACTTGATCACAGCCAACCTACGGATCAGCGGAAGCCCGTCGTGCCAGTGCGACACTACTCGTTCTCAGGCCCATCCTCGTCAGCGGATCCACTCGGCCATCCATCCTGGTCGCCTTCAGACCCTCACAGCCATTCGCATCCTATATCACCACCTTCTTCATCGCAGGTACATCCTCTTCATCCGCTTCTTCAACCTGTTCAACCGCTTCAGCCGCTCCATCCCCTTCATCCTCTTCAGTTCTCTCAACCAAACCAACTACATCTCCTCGGGTCCTCGTCCTCACCCTCGCCCTCTGTCTCTTCGTCTTTTGCCTCGACACATGTACCTCAACTCGCCAACCCTTCTACCTCCCATTCCACTCTGACCGAGTCAACTACATCCATGGGTGTCCTGGCCGTGCCTCCTCTCTCCCTCCATCCTCTCCACCCCCATTCCCCTGCTCCTCTTGCACTTCAACAACATCAGCACCAATACCAGCACCAGCACCAGCACCAACACCAGCAGCCTCATATTCATCCTGGTCGACACAATTCTCTTCCTAATCCAGAGCCGGCCGCTGACCACTTCCAGCTCTTCCAGCAGCAGCAGCAACAGCAGCAACAACAGCAGCAGCAACAGCAGCAACAACAGCAGCAGCAACAGCAGCAGCAACAGCAGCAACAGCAACAGCAACAGCAGTATCAGCAACAACAACCACAGCATCAACAACATGCCTCTGTCTCGTCCACATTCCACACCCAGCTACAGGTGCAGGCAGCTGCACAGACATCGCACTCTGCTGTGTCCGACACTTCACAGTCACAACCTCCGCCACCTCAGAACATCCAGACCGTGCCTTCCTCCTTCCTCTTTACCGATGTGCCTGAGATAAAGCCCTCGATCGTGGATACAGATAGCCACCACAACATTTGCAGTGGCAATGGCTCCAAGGCAGACGTACTTGCGAGTTATCGCGCATTGCCTACAGCCAGCGCAGATGTCCTTCAAACCGACATAGGCAAGTTGCGACTTTGTGCGATTGTTGTACATGTTAGTCTTGGGATGGCGCACTTTTGTTAGGTTTGTCACGCCCATCGCGCGCCTACAGACCTTCGCCTTTTGGCAATCAACTCATGCCACTTGAGGTGAAGCACAATTGATTGTGCCGCGGAGCAGCGGGTGCTAATGCCACCAGAAACAGCCATGAGCATCACTTTTGCGCCAACTGGAAGAGAAAGCGCAATAACAAACTCGCACTCTCGCACATTTCTTGATCGCATTTAGTTTGTACATGGCTAACAGCCTCCCTCTCCTCATTCTTGTTCTTCTATGTAGGGCATGAGACAATTCGCCGGCTCTCCCGCTCGAGTGTAGGGAGTGAAATCTGTGTCAAGACGGCAGTAGACGAGGTTCGTGTTTATATCTCCCTGATGAACCCTGCACTCGGTAACATTCCCAAAGTTATCATGATATCCCATTCAGCGAGTACTCTATCTCGCCGAGCCCATCAATGCCCCCAGTTGACCACCTTTGCTGCAGACCTTTTTTTTTTTTTTTTTTTGCGATTCGGCGATTGTGCTTCTTTCACTTCCACATCTTTGTACGTCAATCGGTATACTCCGAGTGTTTTTTTTTTTCATGGCCATGTTGAGCCTGTTCAGTCCTGTTGCATACCAATGCCTCTCTCCTGTGTATGAACCCTCTTCCCGTCGTTCGTTTTGTTTCCCTTAGTCCACTACTCCATAAGCATGGGTGTGAAAGGGTGGGTTCTGTGCGAGGTCAAGGAGTACATGGAGTACATGGGGTTCATGATTTACTATTGTCATGATTCCTTTCTAGTTGATACCGTCGAGAGAGAGCGATCTGTCTCGCCTCTTTTCCACATTTCTCCTCCCCCGACCCTTTCGAATTAGCTCTTGACACGGCAACAGTCTTTACCATCTTCTTCCACCTATCTCCTATTGCATTTCTCTCATTGCTACCCGCTCAGGTGCTAACTAAACTGCGGACCAAACACTCTCTCCTCTTTTGACACTTTCTACACTCCTTCGCGGTATTCTCTTGTTCAAAGAGCGATCCAATGTCTGCCTACAGTCTTGAAGCAAGAATCATTCAAAAGAAGGACCAGCTGGAAGAGCTTTCCGTCACGGGTGCGATTATCCCTGCACCTATCGTGGAGGAAGTCCGCACAGGGCAACAGTTCTTGATCAAGCTGCACATTCTCAGGAATGGGAACGCTGGACCGAGTGGCCATATGCCGACCCGGTTCCCTTCGTTGCGCGTGGGTCGTCGCGTGGCCATCAACACAGCCGGTGAACCGAGGACCGAACCCGAGCCATTGACGCTCGAGATCGGCGTACACCTGGCCAAGAGTGGTCAGGTCAGGAAGGGCGCTTGCGCAAAGTGCTGCCACAAGGTATTGATCCATGCAGTGTCCTTAATTTGCTCAATTGCCACGCAATCATCCCCCTTTTACAGCAGAACAATCATCACCATGCACACACACACCTCCTACATGTCGGCACATGGAAACAGTAGTGCTGATCCACTATCCTTGTTTCATCTCTCTCTCTCTCTCTCTCTCTCTCTCTTTCATCTGTCCCCTGTATATCCATGTTGTCCATGGAAATAGTATGGACCCCAGTCAGCCATTCTTGTCCTCCTGGACCCCTTATCCCCCTCGGCCACTGATCCAGCTACCTATGCCCACATCGACACCACAACCGGATCGATCACCATGCTTGCCAAGGTTATCTGCTCGTCCACAGATCATGGTGAGCGTGGAAACAAGGACCGCTATATTTTCGAGTTTAGGCTCAAGCGCACAAGTAGCATGTCTGCACTAGCAAGTCATCACGCTTCGTCCTCGTCCTCGTCCTCGTCTGAGGCACCTGAGGATGAGGGGGAGACGCTTTCGGCGTGTTTCACTCACCCGATCATGTGCTCTGGTCATCACAAGGCCAAACGTGCCTATCCGAACCAACGACCTGTCAAGGTCACAAAGGCAGGGCCGACACCAAAGACCAAAGCCATCAAAAGACACAAGAGTGCACCTAACATCATCATGCCTCCTGTGGGATCGCATCATGCAGAGGTCCTCGGTGGCTCAGGGCCTATGGCAGCTCATAACCACCTCGGATTTCCGCCAGCCATGGCATTCTTGCCGGACCACCTCTCACAAGTTCCCACGATCGAACCAAGTGCCTCCAGGTCGAATAGCGTAGATTTCCGAAGCAGCACCCACCATCCGTTCGCCCCATCTGCAGACTCATCATCCGAGACCATGTCGCAACATTCAGTCCAACACCCGAGAATCATAGAGGTCAGGCCTGATCATGGCCCTATCAGAAAGAAAACGGATGTGATCCTTAGGGGTCTATCCTTTCGCGAAGGGATGGTCCCCTACTTTGGCTGCCTCCCGGCCCTGGATATCATTGTCGAGACTGCCAACTTGATCGTCTGCAAGGCGCCAGAGAGTTCATTACCAGGAACCGTCTCTATTTCGATTTACGATCACGCGGGCAATAACTTTTCGGAGCTTGGCCAGTTCACTTACACAGATGACAGCGAGACAGAACTGTTGATCTTGCAGCTTCAACTCAAGCTCGCGCATCGGGCACTAGAGTATCTACACAAACAGGCCACTGGACAGAGAGGAAATGCGGCGGATATCATGAAGACCATACCCGGGCTGACACCATCGCAATCAGGAAACATGATGGACATGTTGGAAGAGGCGGATATACCAATGATGTCATTACATCAAGTGGAAGAGAGCATCCTGGACACATTGAACAGTCTGCCAAAGGATGTGGACATTTCGTTGCAACTGGAAGATGGTAGCAACTTGTTGCATCTGAGCATCCTCTTGAGATTCGACCGCCTTGCTTTTCGACTTGTTGACGAGGGCTGCGACATTGAGGCGCAGGACATTTACTCTATGACCCCATTGATGTATGCAGTTCTCCATGGAAATGAGGCGGTTGCCAGGCATCTTGTCCTCGGTAAGTGCAGAAGAGCCTCTATTTCAGCATTGGACTTGAATAAGACGTCTTTAATGCTCATACTTTACGTCCATTCCCTTATCTAGCTGGAGCCACATCGTCTGGTGCGAGAACTCCACAAGAGTTTTATTCACGACTTCCTCGTCGAGCGGAACCAACATCAGCCATGTATTGGTTCCTGTCCGTCAGCTGCACTCGCTTCTTTAATGCTGCCCTATCTCCATCTACCTTCATCTCAGACGCAATTGAGGAGGTAGAAACAGATATGGACGGAGTATACCCACAGGAAGACGCGGTTGAGGACGGAGGCGAGAGTGAGGCGTGGGGTAGTCAGATTGAAGGTGAAGAAGATGCGGGGGGACTGTTGGAACCAAGTACGACAGTCAGTACAGCCACCAGGTCGAGTATCGTGAGTGAAATTTTCTCCAGGCTTGCGGATACTGTTCAGGGCGTTAGTATCAGCTCCTCGGACCAGCAGGATTCGCCACCATACACTGTACCGACAGACAGCTCATTCGTAGTCGACAATGAGACCAATAGGAAGGCGGTCGCTGCAGACTCAGCAACAGGAGAGCTCCACCGGTGGCAATACCAATACCAAGACATCACAGAGATGTTTAGGAACGCGAATCCGGAATCAGGTTACCATAGTGGGGTGCTTTCGGAGGTCCAAGAACACCTGCAGCACATACATACAGCAACACTGCCTTCAGAGGGTGTCAAGATGGAGGTGTCCTTCAGGAGGCTCTCGCAGAGTGCACCTCCCGCTGCACCTCTGTCGGAGAGGCCACAATCGATGACTCTTTCATCCATTCCTTTAGAACTGTATCGGACTGGCGATTCATTCGCGATTGAGATTCGATTGACGACGCCGTCTTCCTCTTCATCTGACTTGCCGGAAGAGCATGATCAAATGCCACAGCAGCATCTGGGAATCCGATTCCCACAAGAGATGGTGAAACGTGTCAGTGGTCGACAAGCTTGTGTTCTGACGGAAAACGCCTATATCCTTAAAGTCAGTATCGAGCAAGGCGGTCTCAGCATTCCTGTGGATCAACTCTTTGAAAGAGACCGGAGCCACCACGGAGAAGAGCAGAGTTTTGGAGATGGTATCCCTCTAACAAGTGCCTGTGAGGCATGCTCCAAGTTCTTACATGAGCACAAATCGCTCTCTCCATCCAGGAGGTCCATGACCAACCCGTCTCATTATCCGATACTGCAGTTCTATATCCCAAGCGGCACATCGTCCTCGACAAGTTTGTCTTCTTCCTTGTGGACTTCATCGTCATCCTCTCCAACTGCGGTCTCCTCGTTGCAAAGCAGCACAGTCAATCCAAATGACTCGGGTGTGGTGGAGCTACATGACGGTGTTTGTGAGGTCAGGGCCAAGGTCAATTGCTCTAGCCTGCATCATTTGATCCAAAGCGAACGGGTAAAACGTCAAGCAGAGTTACAGCGACAACAACAGCTACAGATATCACAAGGACAACAGCCAGCAGACCCCGACAATGCAGATCAACCCCAACGGTCGCTGGCGCTGACAGATTTGGTGGACCCTGGATTTGTATTCAAGTTTGAACTGGTTCATCCAACATTGAAGATGGCCGTGGCGCACTGTGAGACCAAGCCGATCTTGTTCCAAAGTTATTCTCGAAGAAGGACATGAGTCGTCTTCTTTCCTCCTCCTCCTCCTCCTCCCGCTCCCCCGCTCCCCTATTTCTCTTTCCTTTCAAATTCTTTCCTCTCCCTCTCGTTTTTCCTTTGCTTTTGCTTTCAACTATTTGCTTCTGTCCATGGACACGTACCTTGCTAGACGAATACCCTCTCTTGTTTTTTTTTTCTTTTTCCAGTTGATGTTTGTAGTTCAAAAATGAAGTTTCTGTTTTCACACACATATTGCGTTCAAAAAAAGCGAGATAGTTTATTGAATGTCGACTCATTACAAGATCAACCACGCAGTGGTGACTTTGAACGCTGGGTTCTTTCTTACACTTGGATCAACTCGGGTTGCTTCTCTTCTGCAAATGTTGCAGACTTTTCATCCACACTGCCATGACCACACGACTTGGACGCGTTGTTCATCCACGAGACAAAGCATTCGACTTTAGCTTTCGTCTTGGCATCCGAGTTGGAAAACTCATCCGTCTTGAGAAGGATGTCGACTTCGCGTTGGAGAACCACATATATCTTGCGTTCCATGTCCTCTTTCGCTTGCTCTTTCGTACGCTTGTAGGTCACCTCTGCGTCCTGGATAGCTTGCTTGTACTCGGATTCGTATTGCTTGTATTCACTCTTGAGTGTGGTCTTGCGGTCATTGATCATGGTCTTGAACGCGGCGGCATTCTCTCGCTCAGAAGGAGTCGAGTTGTCGTTGAAGAAATAGTTGTAGATGAAAGACATGGTGTTGTTGTAAGGAGGACAAGAGGCCGTGTTGTAGTTGAGTTGGATTGTACTTGATTGTTTTTTGACTGATGATGGACCTCTTGGGGGAATGGGTGGTTCCCTTTTTATACCAATTGTGTCGCTCAGGACGTCTGTCGGATCCATTGAATGACACACGATACACAATACACGTTGGTTCTGTGAACGATCGAAGAATGCAATGACGACAAAAATCGACAGTTGAGGGTGTTACAAGGAATGCTTTGTCACAGCATGGGGGGTGGGAGGGAGATTGTTTAACCACGATTAGGTTGCTTGGCAACTCTAATTTTAGGTTCCATGCCAAGATGTGTTGCGTGGGCACCGCCATCCAGAAACTGCCATTTTCGTCGTCGAGCTGCGCGATCGCCCCACCTGCGGGATTGCGTGCTATACTATTTGGTTCACTGAGGTCCGGATGTTCGCCATCCATCATCTTCACGGTTTAACTGTGTTTGCAGCCGAGAAATTTCCATGACTCTATCGTATCTCTAAAGATTCATTGCTCTATGGATCATGACCATCGTATTCAGGTGCTGCAGCCGATGCCGATTGCGACGATAACACTGCTGCACTAGCAGCGGCTGCAACAGCGGCAATTGAGCCTGATGATGGAGGAGGAGGTGATGGTGCTGACCCAAGTCCTGCAGATCCTCCGGGACCTTCATCCTCCACAGGTTCTTGAAGGAATTGCATCATGAACATCTTCCGCCTTATGGCCTCGGGTTCCGAAATACGCTCTGCACCAGGTGGTGGGCGGAGCATCACTGTCGCGAATACAGACGCTAAAAATACGGGGATGGTATCAAAGGACAATGTATTTTCAAATGATTAAGATCGTGGAACAGGCCATTCGAACGTGCCTGTAAAGAGAGAGCATGACCGACTTACCAAGCTTAGCGACGCGATAGTCTTCGTCATCTCTCTTGACACGACCACTGCTGCTGTTCGAAAGGTCGACCCCATTGTATATGGATCCGGAGCCGCTCTGCAAGACACGGTTGCTATTCGTACCGCCACTGCTGCTGCTACCACTGTCCTTTCCGGATGTCGATCCCTGAGCACTGTTTTGACTTCCTCCTACGAGGATCAGCTCTCGCAAGAAGCTGGTAATATACACGAACACATTGACATGCACCGGAGGCATCAGATCTAGAAGCCCATAGGCTGCTTGTTGGTGCCCTGCAATCTCCAGCGCTTTGTAGTACATCTCTGTGGGCACAACAGGCTCACGCAGTGATTCCAGGAACCGTAACAGTACCTCGGCCATAGAATGGATGCCGCGATTCTCACCAGATCCAAAGTTAGCTGCCTTGGGTGGAATTCCATTCATGATCGAAACTGGACGTGCAATCTGCGGCTTCAGATCCGAGACGGATCCACGGGGGGACAACGCTGTAGATGAGGTTGGTGAAACCGGCACTCGTGGTGGTAGAGGCGGGGCCGCATTGGAAGAGTCCTTTGTTTGAACATTCCCTTCCTCGTACTTGGTACTCTTTTGCTGTTTGGACGTAGTGACATCGTCGTTGGACTTCTTCGCTGACCCCGCTGGAGCGCCTTCTTGTGAAGAGGGCTTGTCCAAGAGACGTATTAGATCGAACTCTTCTCCAGTGTCCAGACACTCTCGGATATACGACATTGTGGATTGGTCTCCGGACAGTAAGAACAGATTGTCCTACGAGTATCCATACAAGAGCCCAGCAAGATTGTAAGCGCTTTTTTTTCACGCATTCGAGTCGGTGGTTGTTCCGAGTCTCACCAATGGACAGATTATCTCGGCTTTATCAGAGGTTCACACTTACCACAGAGAAGCCGTACTTGTAGATGAAATCAACGATCCTCCACAGATCCTTTGGTAAACTGAGCTGGCGAACAGCTGGAGATTTCTTGGCTGGGGATTTCTTCTCCGTCGTGATACGGATCTTCGTCAACCCCGTTGTGACACTGCCCGTTTCTGACAAACCATCCAAGGACTTTACATTCTTGACTTGTCTTGAAGCATCTGTGGAGGAGACACCTTGGGTAGCAACAGATGAATCCCTAATACTGCTCATCGAGGACTTGTTGCCAAGGGCATTGTAGTTGTCATACATTTCTTCATCATCGTCTTCATCTTCCGCAGGGTCCCAAAGTCGGATAGGTCGGTCCAGTCTCGAGAGCCATTCGAGAGAGTTTCCAAAGCAGGTACGGATATACGATCCGGAGACAGAAATAAAGTAGTCCTTGCCATGCTCTAGATGCAATATCAGAATGTCCTCCATTGTTTCCCTGCCTGTGTTGAGTAAGGGTGCTGATTCATTGTTCACCATTACTGTGAGGTAAATTTTGGCACTTTCCCCTAGGGTGGACATTTGTCGGTTGTTAAACAAACAATGTGTGAATTTGGGATTCATTTCTCTCACTTCCTTTCCTTCACTGTATGGTAAGATAGTCGTGAGGCCTGTACCTGGCATGATCATGGCGACGGGTGGATTGGCCCAAATCCAAGGTTTACAGAACCCCTCATCCTGTAGCTTGGGTTTGAAGCGATATTGCGCCGGGAATTGTCCTGTGTTTTTGATAATGACATGATTCTTCTTGGGCTCCAGGTATCGAACTTCGTCAAAGACCACGTTGAATGAGGAGATGGTGGCATCCGGCATGCACTCGTTCTCGTACCTGTCCAGCTCCCTGACGATCGCCTGATGCACTTCTGCCTGCTTGTCGTGCAGAAGTGTCTTGACCTAAACATTATCGAGAGTGGAAGACATCATACAGTAAGTCACACTAGGAGGCGTTAGGTGGACCTGTAGTAATGAGTTTGGTGGGAATCGTACCTTGAGTTTGAACATGGCGCTGACAGGTTTGTGATCACTTATTTTCAGCTCCATATGAGACTTGTAGAAAAGTGTCTCCACATGGCCCTTTGGCTGACCCTTGGTGGATCGATAAAGAACACGATCTGTGTAGGCGGGCACTCGACGCTTCTCGCTATTCTCGTGTAGAAAGGACAGCTTTAGACACTTGTTCACATTAAACACCAAAGGTGGTTCGGGCTGCTTCTACGTCTTACGAGATCGTTACCTGGAATCCCATGTATCAGTTCCGACATCGTACTTGAAGGTTGGTTGGAAAGTAATAGGAGGTTCCTCGAACTCTGAGAATGCTCTGAAGAGTGATCGCTGAGTATTGAGCTGGTGATGGTCGTCGTAATAGCAACACGCCTTAGTGAGAGAGTTCTTTGCAACCACTTATGCCAGATCTGATGAAGGTACACAGAGGCTTTGATGTTGTGTACCTGATCGTGTTTCAGTAGAGCGTCATAGTTGCCTGCACTTGTATAGCTCTTGACTTGATCCTCTGGGAGTGCAATACGGTAATTCAGGTCCCCGGCCCAAATCGTATGGCTTCATAAGTTGAACATACAGCAAACTCATTCTCGGTTATCGTCTGTATGTGTTGGAGTGAGTACCGGTAGTACAATAACGTTGGATTCAAACATACTCGCTTTCGAAAAGGGACACCATCCTGCTAGCAATTCCCAGCGCCGCATTTCCAGCTGGACTCTTGGTGATATCATAGGGGTTTGCAGATGGGAACGTGAGTCTACGACAAATCTCCTGGTAGTCCTGGTTCCTGCGCTCAACTTGGCTTGTGTCATGAGCGAGGTGAGAGTCGACAAAACAAAGATATGAATCCTTGTATCGAATTCGAATGGCCACGCCACCTTTGTTTCCCTGAAGGAGTTACATTTCAATTTGTTAGAATCACGAACGAGTCAATAACATCCTACTTCTAATGAGTATCTCGCTATAAGCTTACCAGGACCCCCATGATACCGACGCCAGCCGAATGTGCAGTGACCTCTTTGATATACTTGACATGGGCTTCGGCTACATACATGATAATCAACAACCCGACAAGTTGTTTTGACATGATCTACATTCGCCGGGCGATTCATAAGAACATGTCAATCCCCTCCTGCTCAACAGCGGTTCAGACGATTAGATTTTCCTTGTTCAATAAAATACCTTGTGATAATTGCTTCCAAGGCTTTCGGAAATGGCCTGTGTCCATTCTTCCTCTTTCGCCCCATCAAGTACAATATAGGCTTCGGTTCTCAGATCGAGTTCCTGGAAGCTAAGTTTTTTTGGCAAAGGAATGCAATCAATATCAGCATCGTGGCATGATGAACTGCTCCGTTGATAATGTAAGCGCAGGGAAGCGCGCTTACTAACCAGATCACGTAGATGTCAGGTTGAACTGCACCCTCCACTTTTAGCCACGAATCTAGTTTTCCAGTAGGGGTTCTGCCATTGACATTCCAGGTTCCTACAAAGGCGCTATGGCAAGAACCAAAGGGAGAAGCATGTCAGGAAATATCGCACAGTTCGCAATAAGTAATGCAACTGAAGGGGTGATATTGCCATGACATTGTACCGTTACGTACTGGATGTGGCCGTATTCCGTAAAAGCGCTCTCTCTAGATCGCATTTCTTTTTCGACCCAGCTTTCCTTAACATTTCCTAATTTCAGTCGTGGACTTGCGGAAGGGAAACTAGGCTGACTGTCTTCGGGCTGGAGAAAGTACATGGCCAAAGGGTTGGAATTCGAAGCAATAAATTCGTCCATTGTCATCACAGATTCTTGCCCTGAATCAATGTG
>Ga0247824_10001819_pt1 | contig 11832 bp, 8 predicted proteins | sample 13C_PalmiticAcid_FD_194412 | JGI IMG/M metagenome (GOLD analysis project Ga0247824, IMG submission 194412) | Soil microbial communities from agricultural site in Penn Yan, New York, United States - 13C_PalmiticAcid_Day48 | ecosystem: Environmental > Terrestrial > Soil > Agricultural land...
GTTCCAAGTATTGGTCGCTCTCTGCTTTCTGCTTTCGAAGCTCTTCCTCGAGGTGCTTGTCGCTCGCGTCCTTGTGCTTGCTCAGCTCTTCTTCGAGGAGTCTGTCGCTTTCTTCTTTCTGTCTTTTCAATTCGTCATCGAGATATCGGTCACCCTCTTCCTTGCGCTTTTTCAGTTCCAGCTCAAAGTGTTGGTTGTTCTCTTCCATCTTCTTCTTCAGTTCCTGCTTGAAGTGCGCGTCGCCCTCTTCTTTTTGTTTCTTCAGTTCCTGTCTGAGGTGCTCGTCGCTTTCTTTTTTCTGTTTCATCAATTCCTCTCGGAGATGTTCGTCGTTCTGGTGCGTCAGTTTTTGCAGCTCCTGCTCGATGTGTCGCTCGCTCGCTTCTCTTTGTCTTGCGAGCTCCGCCTCCAGGCGTTGAGCATTATCGGCTGCCATTTTTTCCACAATCATCTTGATGTTTGCCTCGCTTTGCATCCTCTGGTTCTCAAGTTCCTTCATCAGGCGTCTCTCTTGCTCCTCGAACGAGCGCTCTAGCTATTCGTTCAAAAGACATTAGATAAAAAGTCGTCAGTGGGTTGGGGTGCGTTGTCACTTTTACCAGCTGTTGCTGAATACAGTATGGGATGCACCTTTTTAAGGTCTTTGCGGCCGCCAAAGAAACCCGCCACAAGGGACCCCAGTGCGGTGAGGATTTGTTCTGCCATGGAAGCGGAAGGATCAGATGCGCAGTTCGTGAGGTTTGGCTCTTGTCAAGGTTACAAGAACAATCGATAGACTGGTAGTGACGAAATATGCGGGATGTTAGTCGAGTATCCCACAACTGAGGATCGAGTATGTGAAAGAGGGGGAAGGGAGGAGAGAGGAAATTGGAGGACTACCAGAGCGAGGACATTTGGCAAGATGTTAAGGGGCACACGACATGAGACCGACCATAGCCTTGGCATTGCTGTGCTGACATGAAGTACAGAGACAAGCAAGGTGTTTATCTTTCATTGCTACGAGCGGATTGTGATAGGGGTCGGGCGACAGAGTAAAGCAGACTCTGTGGATGTAGCCTAGAAACACCTCAATTCTTCTTCGAGACGCCTGTCACTCTCCTCCTTTTGCCTCCTAAGTTCCTCGAGTCGCTTGTCGTACTCTTTCTTTAATGCGTACAGTTCCTGCCTGTGACGTTCTTCGATCTCCTCCATCCGTTTCCGGAGTTCTTCGAGTTGTTTGTCGCTAGCCTCCTTTTGTCTGCACAGCTCTTCCTTGTGGAGTTCGTTTCTCTCGTCCATTAGCTGCTGAAGTGCTCCAAGTTGCTGGTCGTTAACCTCCTTTTGACTTGCGCACAGCACATCCATTAGTGTTTTCAGCTCTTCCTTCATTCTCAGATTTTCCTGCTTCTTTCGCTCATCCTCTAACCACTATTATTCAAGATAATAGATATGAGAAAAGATCTGAACGCCTATCAATCACATGGAATGTTCTGCGAAATTTGAGTTTTACCATCAAGGCACGGAGACAAAAGTTAGAGGTGAGAGGATCGGCTTTACTGTTCATGAAGTCAACCGATGATTCCAGAGGCCCTCAGCAAGGTACAAGTATGATTGATTGGTTGGTAGTAGTCGGAGAGGTAAGAATGTAGTTTGGTGTTTCTAGGCTTGGGATTGTGTATGTGAGTATGTATGAGAGAAGAAGAAGGATGTGCGTGATGTGTGAAGGAAAGAAAGAGAGAAAAGTGATATGAGGTGAAAATTTGCACTGTGCTGAGGGGGTGAAGTGGGCTTGAGCGCCAAGTTTATCGTGCTTGAGAAGAATGCAGCCAGACGACGATGTGGACTAAAAACGAAGGTTCTCTTCCTCGAGGCGCCTCCGAAGCTTCTCAAGCTCCCTTTCACTCTCTTCCTTCTGCTTTCTCAGTTCCTCGAGTTGCTTTTCGCTATCTTCCTTCTGCTTCCTCAGGTCCTCCCGAAATCTTTCACCGTCTTTGGCACTTTGTTCTTTAAGCTTCTTCATGAGTGCAATGGATTGTTCCTACGTGCGTTTAAGTTCCTCGACTTGCACCCTCAAGTGTTCCGCTCTCTAGTATCCAAGAACGACACACAGCATGTCATTAGAGAGGATTTGAAGGAGTGACAATGGTGTACCTCACGATGTAGGCTCCTACCTTCCTGGTCATCATAGAGGAGAATCGCCGTAAGGACGATATTGACGATTGGCCTCATTGGAGAGATTATAAGAGGTGTCTTTCAATCACGTCTTTGTTGTGGTCAGTGTTGAAGAATCGCGAAGAGGAAGAAAGCACAATTGTTTGTCAGGGTTAGCGAGTGGAGTGCAAAGGACGAACAGTGCATCAAGGAGTGCATGAATGAGTGTCCTTCGCGAACAATGCCAAGCAAAGAAGAGCGTGATATCAAATTGTGGTATAGTGCCACATCAGGTCTTGCCTCGCACTCTCTGTAGTCGCACCAGTCCAGAGAGGCATGAAGTCCCGATATCTGCTCGTTTTGACCATCATCCCGTCACTTGATGCACTTGTACATGTACCCTAGTCTCCCTCGGATCGACTAGATACCGTTTGGGTGTCCTTCTTATTCTTCAATCGCGCCATTAGGATTGGTGTCATTGTTCAGCCTAGTGTGATAGCCCGAGAATTGGTGAGTCCAGGCACGGTGCATGTATCGTGGGCGAAATACCCAACAGAGCTGATTTACATTCTCGACTGGATATTTGACATGGATCGATGGAGCGGCCATCCGTTTCACGCTTGTTGCTGCCCTTGGCTCCTTATGTTCATTTTCTGTTCTGAATGCTGTTTTCGCTCTCTTCTTTCCATCGCTTGGGTTCCTCATCAAGATGTCTGTCGTTCGCTTTGTTCTGTCGCCCGAGTTCCTTATTGTAGGATCAGAATCCTCTCTGTTCATTTCTTGTTTGAAGAGGCATATTGATATTGACAGGTTCGGATTGTGTATGTGAGAGAGAGAGAGAAGAGAAAGGGTGTGCGTGAATGGGGGAAGGAAAGATGAGTGATGTGATGTGAGCGGGCGAGGCAGTTGATGTTGACTAAAAACGAAGACTCTATTCTTCGGGGTGTCTCCAAAGGTCTTCCAGCTCCCTTTCTCTCTCGTCCTTCTGCTTTCTCAGTTCCTCAACTTGCTTTTCCTTTTCTTCCTTCTGCTTTCTCAGTTCCTCAACTTGATTTTCCTTTTCTTCCTTCTGCTTTATCAGTGCCTCAACTCGCTTTTCGTCCTCATCCTTCAGTTCCTGAAGTTGCTTGATTTGCCTTTCGCTATCCGTCTGCTGCAAAAGTCCCTCCAGAATTTTCTTGTCAAGCTCCTTATAATTTTCCTTAGCGCTCTGTTGTGCGCACATGACCACAAGCGCAATGGCCCTATCTTGCTTGTGTTTGAGTCCCTCGACTTCCGTCCTGAAGCGTTCTGCACGATTCTCTGCCTCAGTTGCTCTCTAGTATCCAAGAACGACACACAACATGACGTTAGAGACGATTTGATGGAATGGCTGCAGAACGTCCCACGATGTACGCTCCTACCTTCCTGGTCTTCACGACATAGTAGGCAATCGCCACTAAAAAGACGATATCAACGATACAGGGCCGCTTCATCGGAAATCTTTGTTGTGGGGTTGATGGGTTCGATGTGAGTTGTTTGGCCAGAAGAGAAGGAAGAAGGCACAATTTGGCAGATGGTTCAGCGAGGAGGCTTGGTGCACAGGGACACGAACAATGCGCGAGAAGGGGGTGCATGGAATGGTCGTCGAGCATAAAAAATGCTGCAAAGGCTAACGGGAGAGCAATACTCGATCCTCTTTTATTCCCTGCAGGATACAGCTACCCGACCCTTGACTGGGATCTCGACCACATTAGGCTGTGCTTTCTCGACTTGGCTCATTCCCAGTGATTGCTTCTAGGTGGGATAGATTGCTACCGGTAGATGATTCAAGAGCCAAGAGTCCGGCAGTGAGTGGGTCGCCTTCGATCTGTCGGCTCATCTGAACCATCGCCTGTGTTACGAGGTCGAAGCGGTCGTTTATCTCCTTCCGGGTGCTCGATACCACAGCTGCACCTTCACGTCTCAGCTCGTTCAGGGCCTTTTCATACCTCATTCTCTGGTCCGAGAGCTGTCGATCAAACTTGTCCTGCAACTTCTGGAGCTCCTTCTTGAGATTCTCTTCGCTTTCCACCATGTGTCGCTTCATCACTTCCTCAAGGCGCTTGTCGCTATTCTCCTGCTGCTTTCTAAGCTCTTCTTCGAGTCGCCTATCACTCTCTTCCTTCTGCTTCTCCAGTTCCTTTTCAATGTACTCGTCGCTTCCACGCTTGTAGCTCATCAGTTCTTCCTTTAAGCGTCGGTCGCTCTCCTCTCTCTGCCTTCGGAGTTCTTCTTCCACGTACATGTCACTCTCCTCCTTCTGCCTGCGTAGTTCCTGCTCGAGGCGCCCGTCGCTCTCATTCATTTGCCTCTTCAGCTCCGCCTCGAACTTTTTGTCATCTGCTTCCTTCTGTTTGCTCAGCTCTTCCATTAGATGCTTGTCACTCTCCTCTCTGTTCTTCCACGACTCCTGTTCAAACTGGTCATGAAGCGTGTCCATCTGCTTTCTCAGTTCCTTCTTGAGGCGTTCATCACTTTCGTCTTCTTGTTGTTTTAGTTTCCTCTCTAGTTGTTCTTCGCTTTCGGCTTGCAGCTTCTCAAGCTCCGTCTCGAATAGTCTGTTACTCTCTTCACGTTGAGCTTCCAACTCGAATTCAAGTTGTTCAGTGCTCATCTTTTTCAGCTTCTCACGTTCGCGTCCCAGTTCCTGCTTGAGCTGTTCCTCAAGCTCCATGGCCTCCGTGGCCTTCTCAAAAGCAAGTTCCGCGCGCTTCTCTGCTTCTTTCTCCATCTTGTTTTCAAGAATGACACATATGATGACGTTAGAAAGCACATGGAGACACGTACACGTCCTACGGTGTTAAAAGATCTACAGAAACGACAATATAATTCTCGAGTTCCTACCATAATGGCATTGAAGGTGAAAGCAATGCTTGCCATTGTACAGAGGAAAGAGAATGTCTCCATTGGATCAAGCGTGATATTAATGTATGTGTATTGGGCTTTTGGAAGAATTGGTAAAATTGATGAAGAAAGAATGGTGTGTATTGTTTATTAGGAAGACCAACAATTGAAAGTGCACTGGGACTTGAAAAAGCCAGGGCAACTCAGTGCATGACCTTGACCACATTTAGGGGAGATGCACGAAGCGTTTGCATTGCATCTTGAATACCTTGAGGGTGGCGGGAGAAAGTGCTGTGTGGAGATAAACAAAGGGCTAGAGTCCTCCTGGCTATTCGTTCGCAATGATTTTGATCACACCTCTGCGGGAATACCATCACTGAGCTCCCCACCATTGGTCTCGCCTCCAGTGATTGCCCTCAGGTGGGACAGGTCCCGACCTGAAGATGATTCAAGGGCCAAGAGTCCAGCAGTGAGAGGATCGCTGTCAATCCTTCGATTCATCTGGGCCATCATCTGCATCATTTGATTGAAACGCTGGTCCATCAACTCGTTGGTGTCTCTAAGCGCAGCAGCGCCTTCACGTCTCAGCTGGCCTACATCCTCATCGTGCTTCTGTTCTTGTGCTGCGAGTTTCTGATCAAACTTGTCCTGTTGCTCTTTGAGCTCCTTCATGAGGGTCTCTTCGCTTTCGGTCTTGTGTCGCTTGATCTCTTTTTCGAGGCGCTTATCGCTCTCCTCCTTTTGCTTCCTGAGTTCTTCATCGAGTCGTCTATCGCTCTTTTCCTTCTGCCTGTCCAGTTCCTCCTTAAAGTACTCGTCGTTCTCACGCTTGTGCCTCTCCAATTCCTCTTGAAGACGTTGATCGCTCGCCTCTCTCTGTTTCTTGAGTACTTCATCCGTTTTTCTGTCGTGTTCTTCTTTCTGCTTCAATAGTTGCTCGTAAAGGTGCTTATCCTTTGCATCCATGTACTTTTTGAGTTGCTCCTGGAACTGTTCGTCGCTCTCAGTCCTCTGTTTCTTCAGCGCTTCCGCTAAACGTTCGCTATCTGCCTCTCTGTTCCTCCTCGTTTCCTCTTCGAATTGCTTGTTAAGTATATCCATCTGGTTCTTCAACTCTTCCTTGAGGCGTCTATCGTGTTCTTCTTTTTGCTGTTTCAGTTTCCGCTCCAAATTTTGATCTTGCGCTGCTTTCTGCTGTTTAAGTTCATCTCGGCGAAGTTTGTCGCTGTTGCCTTTTTGCTTGGTCAGTTCATTCTGGTGAAGTCTGTTGAGTTCCTCCTTCATTCTCTCTTCTTGTTGTCTATATTGCTCCTTCATATTGTTGGTCAAAGCTTGTTTTTTCTGTTCATATTCCTGCTCGGTGCGCTTCTGCATCTCTTCGGTAGCCGTCCTGAGTCGACTCTCTTTCTAATCATACAGGGTAACAAGTGTACACAACCATTAGAGATCATTTGCCCAGGTTGTCTTGCGTGGATGTGAGAATAGAACATATTCATCTCTTATGAGTGTGGGTTCGTACAACTTTCCAGGCCATTGCTCCTACTATCACAGGGATGAAAGGGAGTACAAACGCCATTGGGATAAACGTGTGGAAGGTTGGAAGGCGTGAAGAGGTGTGGTAAAGCTAGGAGAGTGGTGTGCAGAGAAAGGAGTGTAATCAAAGTCTTTTAAGTGTCTAGTAAGACTAGAAAATGAAGGGCTGCCATGGACTGCAGTAGCAGTATCTGGGTCGCTGCATGAATGGTCACTGACCCCTTGCCAAGACGGGACACCATAGCAATCGAATACAAGGGGTCAGTTGTTTCCCATTTGCCAATTGTCAGTGCGGATCTCCCGACAAACCAATGCGGTTGTTTCCTGGCGGTGCACTTGTTTGGTTGTTGACAATCACTTCGTTTATCCGTAAATTTGTTAGCGTCGTCGCAAAAGAAGGAATCGTTGAAGGAATCTATTGGAGTGTGAACGATTCAACATCGAAGTGGGTGTGAGTTGTTGATGAGGGTGGTCGAGGTACCCCTAATCAATCTTCGCCAAATCCTTGGGCAGGACAAAATAATCGAATACCTGGGGCGTGGCGAAGCTCAGCTTCTTTCCATTGTCTGGTACGTGCTCTACCGCGCACTCAAGAATACGCCGATTTTTCAGAAGTGTTATGCTGGTCTGATAAGGTTCTCAAAGTGTCTGTGCCAGCGATTACACCGCCAGAAGAAGCAATTGGAAGTGGTTGAAACGTACCACCGCGGCCTGAAAAAGAGGTATCGAGGTCATGGCCGATCAAGGAAGAACCAACTCGAAAGAGGGGTGCGAGCATTCCTCGGAAACAAAGTATTACCATCCGCTCGTGAAGGACTGCTCCAAGGTTGTTGATCCCTTGACGCGGCTACTTTATAAAGGCAGTTCCTGATATTTGGATAGGAACAGCGAGCCACAGCAGGCTAGCTAGCGCCTCGTTGATAGCCCCAGAATGCGACAAGGGTTGGTCGCTATGTTGTGACACTTGTCATTGCCAGGACTCCAAAGGTAGGTTGCTTCCCGTGTTCATTCATTACTCGAAAACCCATCACAATCCAGAGTTGAGCCATCCAATGTACGAAAGGATAGTCTTGGAGTAGTTTAAGCCGTCAAGAAGTTCAGACCATGCACCCTCAGAAGGCCATGCGCCATTGAAGTGGTTGCTCTCAAGATCACATCTCACGGTCATACAGATGAGCATAGCGGGGCCGAGAGTGATGTCAAGACAAAGCCTGGTACCAAGTACGGCAACGAGAGTTCGTCAGCGATGATATGAGATGCTAACTTCGGACAGCGTGCTGTATTTCTAGAACAAAGAGATAGCAAGTTCAACTTACCATGTTCATCCTTGACCAGAACCGAGCTGAAGGGCGCATTGTCCAGTTTTTATTCTGATGCTGCGTACGCCAGTGTATGGATTGGTCTACCGATACCGGGGCAGGGGTCGTCTAGCCAGGTAGCGACCACGGAGGACGAGATGCGGTCGATCATACGCCAAAATGCGTTCCAATGAGTATGGTCCTGCGAGCGTGTCAGAACCTTGGTCCGCTGTGACATGCACAATGAGCCTCACGGCTATTGACTTTTCATTCGACAAGCTCTTCGTGGATCTCATAGAAGATCTGCCGAGGAATGACAGGTATTGTTGTATTCTCCGATGCCTTGATTTATCCCTGATAAGAATCCCAAAATGTATATTCCGTTTTCCTACAGCGTATCCAATGCCGATATGGGTTGTCTTCAGTGATCCGCTCCAGTAAAAGAGCTGCATGCCGAGAAACGATCGTCTACCAAGTTGGCTCGACAAAGAGGAATCAAGGCCACAGATCTTTGTCATCGACTTCCGTTCGCTGGGACCCTACTTGTCTAAGGCGATCCTCAACACCATCCATTGGCTAGCGGAAAGTACGGGCGTATTGGCACGTCGCTTGTAAAAGCTCGGATGGGACCCTTCGGCAGTATGCAGTCCACACGTTCAAGTATGACCGGTTCTTCAACACGACCGAGGCTATCGAGCCTTTGCCCAAGGAGCTGACGGAGGACTTCGTCAGGTTCGTATGGTTGAAGGTGGGCATCCGAGAGCTGTCGTTTTCGAGTGAGCTCAATGCTGACGAACGGAGGAAGAGATAATACGAGTCAAAGCCAAAAGGTGTTCGAGCCCGGAGAGCTTGACAACTTGTTCAGCTCATACTTTATAACAGTGTTTGGGCAAAAGTTGGATAGTTTCGTGCGATGTTGTATGGACAGGGACGAAAGACGAGTATGGAGTGAGGACAAAGGAGAACCAAGCGAGGTGGAGACAGTTGGGTGGAGAGGAAGGAAGAGGTCACCATTCCACTGGAGGAATGCGCCACCGGAAACTCCTCTTTTCAGCTTGCCCAATGGGTCAGCATTCCCTGCGCTGTTGATGTTATCCATCCATCGATCCATCCACCCATATGAGCGCCTACCTTCTTGACCCTCACAACACAGTAGAGACTCACCGTAATGACGGCGCCTGCAAGATTTATTGTATTCTGGCGCAGCTAATCAAATGATCAATCTTCACAGCCTGGACGTTGACCGCATTAGGCCGAGCTTCGCTTTCTCGGCTATGGCTCCCCTCCGGTGATTGCCTTCAGACGAGCTGGATTGCGACCAGTGGGAGGCTCAAGAGCCAAGAGTCCGGCAGTGGACAGACCCCTTTCGGGCTGTTGGCTCATACGGGTCATCATCTGTGTCAGAAGGTGGAGACGATCGTTTATCTCCTGCCGGGTGCCCGATATCGCGGCCGCACCTTCTCGTCGCAGCTTGTCCATGGACCTTTTCTCTTTCAGTTTCTGCTCCGAGAGTTTTCGATCAAACCTGTCCTGCTGCCTCTGGAGCTCCTTGAAATGTTCATCACTTTCGATCTTGTGTCGCCTCAGCCCTTCTTCGAGATGTCTATCATCATCCTCCTTCTGCTTCCTAGCCTCATTCTGGAGTCGGCCATCGTTCTCTTCACTCTGCTGCTTCAATTCCTTCTCAATGTCCTCATCAGTCTCAAGCCTGTATTTCTTCAATTCCTCCTCAAAGCGTCGTTCGCTTGTCTCTCGTTGTCTTTTGAGTTCCTGTTCGAGGTGCTCGTCGTTTTCGACCTTTTGTCTTCTCAGTTTCGCATCGAATATTTTGTCGCTCTCTTCCTTCTGTTTTCTCAGCTGTTCCATCAATCGTTTGTCGCTCTCTTCTCTGTACCTTTGCATCTCCTGTTCAAATTGCTGGCTGATGGTGTCCACCTGCTTCGTCAGCTCTATCTTGAGACGTTCATAGCCTTCTTCTTCCTGCTTCCTCAGTTCTCGCTGTAATCGTTCCTCACTTTCGTATCTCTGCCTCTCAAGTTCTGTCTCGAGTCGTCTGTGATCCTCACGTTGGGCCTCCAATTCCAATTCAAGTCGCTCAGCGTTCTGCTCCATTACCATCTTCGTCATGAGTACAGTGATATCTTCTTCACGTTTGAGCTTCCGCTCCAGCTCAAGGCACCCCTTGTACTCCATGGCTTCCTTCTCGGAGAGTTCCGCTCGTACCTCTGCCTCCATCCCTTTCTATTGTTCGATTATATGTACAACGACATTAGAAAGGATTCTGAACGCCTACTCACCCTATGAGTTGTCCTGCGATGTGTGAACCCCACCTTATTGGCGTTTCTGGCGTAAATGACATTAGCTGCTCCAATGATGGTAAGAAGTGAGATCTCCATTGGCAGTGAAAGGAACGAAATGTCAGCTGTGAATGAGAGGAATATGGGATGCCCAACGATGGTATGTGTGAAGAAGTAATGAAGGAAGAACAGCCCCCGTGCTCTCTCCTTTCTCTCAGATCCTGTCCCTGCCCCTGTCCCGTGCACTCCCAAATCTGGCCAAAAGCTTCTTCACGCATGTACATGTACAGCACAGCACAGCACGCATGATCCTGAGAGCACAATGGGGGTGCATGTGCCAAGAGTTGCCAGTTCATTGTACCACGTAGACCATTACTGTGTTGAAGGAGAGCATACACCGTGTCCTATTCTTCCGCAAGTGCATTTATTGATTGACCTTTGTCTCTTCCTCGCCTTAACTTGTACTAACCGCACGTTGTCATATCGACAAGGCGTGTTTTTGATGGTGATAATTGATTGACTGAGCCATTACTCCATGTCGACCAAAGACTTTGATCCCATTGAGTCTGGATTCGATTTCCCGGCACTCGTATCATCGACGGGAATACCATCGCTTGCATCGTCTCCGCTGTTGGCAGGAGTGACATTGTTTGGTTCCCCTTCACCATCGGCATGAGCGACATGGGTTGGCTCGTTTCCATTGCTGGTAGGAAGGAGATTGCTTGGATCGTCTCCATTGTTGGCAGGAGTGACATTGTTTGGTTCGCCTTCACCATCGGCATGAACGACATCGCTTGGCTCGCCTAGACCATTGGGAAGAGAGGCATCGCTTGACTCGTCCCCATTGTTGGCAAAGGTGACATTGTTTGGTTCGCCCTCACCATCGGCATGAACGACATGGGTTGGCTCGTCTCCATTGCTGGTAGGAAGGAGATCGCTTGGCTCATCTCCATTGTTGGCAGGAGTAACATCGCTTGGATCGAATACACCATTGACGAGGGTGATATCGTCTGGCTCGTTTCCACCATTGGCAAGAGTTGCATCGCTTGGTTCAGCCTCGGTGATGACCCTAAGGCTAGATAGATTGCAACCGGCGGACGATCCAATGGCTTGTAACACAGGAGCGAGCGGGTCACCTTCGATCTGTCGGCTCATTTGGGACATCATTTGCGCAATGACATTGAAGGCGTCATTCACCTGTTGCCTGGTCTCTGATAGCGCCTCTTCGCCCTCGCGTCTCAACTTGGCCATATCCTTTTCGTGCTTCAGACTTTGTTCTGAGAGTTGTCGGTCAAACTTTTCCTGTTGCACCTTGCTTTGGGCCTTGAGTCGCGCCAATTCTTCCTTCTGTTCTTCAAGCTTTGTATCATAATCTTCCATCCGCTTCTTCACTTCCATCTCAATGTACTCGTCGTTCCCAAGCTTGTGCTTCTCCAGCTCCTCTTTGAGGCGTTGTTCGTTCGTCTCGATATGTTCCTTGAGTGCTTCGTTCATTTGTTTGTCGTATTCTTCTTTCTGGATTCGTAATTCCTCCCGATGTTGATCCGTGTGCGCTTTCTGTTCCTCTTCGAATTGCTTGTCGCTCTCTTCTTTCTGCATGTCCATCTCCTCCTTCAAGCGTTTTTGGTACACGCTAAAGTCATTTCTAACATTCTCCTCGAATCGTTTGCTAAGCGCCTCAACCTGTTTCTTCAGCTCCTCTTCCAGAT
>Ga0247824_10001820_pt1 | contig 11829 bp, 6 predicted proteins | sample 13C_PalmiticAcid_FD_194412 | JGI IMG/M metagenome (GOLD analysis project Ga0247824, IMG submission 194412) | Soil microbial communities from agricultural site in Penn Yan, New York, United States - 13C_PalmiticAcid_Day48 | ecosystem: Environmental > Terrestrial > Soil > Agricultural land...
CCATAGGAGTAGCCTGAGGACACTCCAGAGCCAACCATGGCAGTGAGTACAATACGGTCGATCCTAGATACCAGGCAGTTCAAGAGCCTCACTCCTAACATACACTTTTCTTGGGCACAAAGTCATCGCTAACTTTTATAACTACTTGGCACAGTAGATCACTTTTACTGGTCATGGCAAAGGCAGTAGGACAGTGGGAAACTCAGGAGGGTCAGGAAGGGCAGGGGGTACACTGGACTCTGGACCCTGGACTCGATGAGCTGCATCAAGAAAGCCCAGTTTGCTGATCAACCGTCGTTGTTGAAGGTACCGTCAGTTTGTAGCCAACATGGCTTTCAACCACGCTGAAAGCCTGACAAACAATAAAGTGAGCGTTCAAAAGGAAAGACGCCTAAGAGCCATGGAAAGACTGAACCGGATGTGGGCTGTTCATTCTTACCAAACACTGAGGCTGGCCCCTATGGATCCGAGTTGTGACCAGCCCTTCGTCTCAGCATGGATGATCATGTTCCACAGAAGACACTCTCGGCAGAGACGAGGGACACTGCTCCCTTGATACATTTTGGCCATTGGCGCGTTCATACACTTTTTTTCCTCACATCACTAGTCGGTGCATTTTGATCGGGTCTGTCGATCAATTTGTGGCACTTTCTGCGATCCCGCACCAGACTTACGATCCACCACACGACTGGATTCTGATCTCATGGAACAGAGTGTCCTTGAAGCGGCACAACTGATGGGTGAGCGTAGGAGTGGTGGTGTGGACTGGACGGAGCAGGCAACAACAGCTGCTCCAACGGTGATCTTCGGTCTTTATTGGGACACACAGGATGTGGCTCTACGTATGCTTAACGCTCCCCATATCGCCTCCACATTGGACTAGTCACCGCAACCATGGAATTATCAGTTTATTACTACCTGCACTTCTCTAAGCTGGTAGAGATACCCATTGACCAGGGAATTATCACTGATTCATGGGTAGATCTGTAGATCTGCAATCTGCTACTCGCTGCGTATCCAACCTTCAAGCCCCATCAAGTCTTGGATCATGGTTCTCGACTGCATTACAAACCATCTTTTCTGTCTCCTTGACACTTGATCTTCCCCTGACTCTTACCCCTAAATCTTTTCAACTATTGTTCCATCTGTGATTGTAGCGTTTGGTGCTGATAGTCTGAGTTTCGCTTTCACTGCTTCGGTTCTGATATTATTGACGGTCAGCAGTTTCAATGGCAGTGGGGAGCGATAGTTATCAGTGAAGTGATCAACCAAAAGTTCCAATTGTTGCTGCGTAAATCCACAATCCTTGATGTCCAACGTCTCTAGTGCTGAATAATCGGTTGCAAGGATGATTGCTTCCCAGTAACGAGGCTCAAGAACCATTCTTTTTAACACAAAGTTTTTCAGCGGAAGCAATGGTTGTACGGGGGCTGAAACCATGGAGACGATCCATTGTTGGACAGTGCTGTAGTAGACCTTGTCCCGCGGAGGAACGATCGCGCTCCAACTTTGGGCCACGGTTTTCTTCAAGTTGTTCAATCGTAAAACTTTCCATCATGGGAAGGCTGTCCTTGGAAGGAAGAGCCCGTGCGAGCTGAGGCAACCAACTCTCTGCCGCCATACCTGTCAAAGTGAGACTTTTCAGCCGATCTTTGTATCTCTGTAGAACAAGAAGTGCCTTCTCCAACTGGGTCCTGTCCTGGAGATTTTCCAATGTCAATTCTACCGACAGGAAATTCTGCGACCGCTTGATAAAACGATCCAGGGCGTCCATTCCGCAAGTTGTTAGTGCGGTTGGAGTGGCATTGAGATGTTCAATCATTGAACTTCTCACTCGTGTGGACTCGTCCAATGTCGAAGCAATGAGATCGCTGGACCACCGGGACAAAATAAGAGTCTTGATTGACCAGCCATATCGACGATAGAAGTCGCATTCAAAAGAATTGACATTGCCATACGGCTGATACCATGACTGCCTTATGGTTGTTTCCATTTCATATGCATATTCGGAGCATCCCTCCGAGAACCGTACCGTGGTCGTTATATTTTCCTCCAGAGATGATCCAGTTGAACTCATCGTTTTGAAGATGAGTGGTGCAGCCAGGGATCCGTTTTGAGCAGTCTTCGTCCTGGCGGATATCACCCGATCGATGATGGCAAGAGCGTTTTTGAACTGACAATCACGAATATGAAGCTCGGCGATCCTTGGATTATGCTGTAAAATGTCCACAAGTCGATCCTCAACCCCATCCTGCCCACCAATTACAGTGACAAAGACTGGACGACATCGTCTTAAGAACTTGATATCGTCCGATGTGAGATTACAGAGCTGCCAAATCGTCATAGCCACATCCTTGAATCTATCGTGAGTGGTACCAACTGACATCGATAATCGTCCAAACTTCAATACAAGAGATTCGGTGCTGAAAATGTCGAGATTGATGATAGGCAATGTTGAGTGGTGAAAACCATTTCTCAAATCGAGAACCGCCAAGGACCTCTGGTTACCAGCGCTCTGGGTCCTGCATATGTTGACTATTGCGTCGTATAGTCCCTTTTGCTGCGTATCGCAGATATGTTGAAATTCGATCTGGGTCTCGTTATTCCCCTGCTTCCAATACCGCTCACCATTGGCGGTGATGAGCTCTTTGAAGCGGTGCAATATGGAATCATGATACTCGCGTATGTGCTTGCTGCAAATCCATACACTGTGTCCATCTTGTGTTATTGTCTGCTTCAAATCCCCGGACGTGCCCTCATCGCTTTCGGTCTTCAGATACGATACCAAATGTTCCAGCTCTGAGGCGTCTAATGCCTTCTGTGTGGTGACAGCCATGTTGTTTCCAAGATGTTCTTCAAGATGGACCGTCATCTCATCCACTAAGCGGCCGGTGGATTTGGTCACATCGAAGTCATCCTGATCGGTAGTTGTTCCAAGATGTGTTGATGGCGGTACCACAAATCCCTCAGTCTTGGCTCCGTACTTGATCATATACAGCATGGACAGGAGGTATGATCCGTACTTTTCGAAGAACTCGCTTGGGTTGTTCAGAGCATAGCCAGGATGTTGCGTCAAATGGATTGCATGCATCCCGATGCTCTTTTTACTCATGGTATGAAAACCACACTCGCACAAAAAGTGGAGACTGAACTGGTTGGCGTACGATTCGTCTTGCCGGTCGGCAATGCAGGCTGTTGTCGGGAGAACAACAAAGAGCCGAGGGTAGGACATCTCTCGGGAATCCAGATTAGGCTTTGAATAGATGTCTTTCTGGATGGCCAACAGTCGATCCAAGGCCAGTTTTCGCAAGTGAGAAGTATCCGGCATTCTTTGAGGCATCGCTTGGTGTCCCTGCTTTTCGGATGAGTGCCCTGGTGGATGGCCATTTTGGTTCATCGCATGTATCTGCTGCTGTTGTTGTTGCGCCTTCTGCAGAGATTCATCAAGCTGTTGTTGTAGCTGTTGTCGCTTTTGCAGGGAATCTTCAAGTTGTTGTTGCAGTTGTTGTGCTTGTTCTTTCAGTTGTTTGAGCTGTTCTTGTTGAGCCATGATGATATCCATACCCGATTGCGATTCGCCAGGTAGTCCATGAGTGGATTCGTCGAGGCTCAAAATAGAGTGTCCCTGGGGCGGCACAACCGATGGGCGAGCATAGACGTGGTGGTGTTGACTAGAAGAATAGAGTGATAGCCGTTGCTCTGATGCCGGTATTTGAGGGTGCGTTGTGAATGCCTGCTTGTCGTCGTCCAACTCTGTGATTCGCAAGGCGGCAACATCTCTTGCCGTGAACAGATCACCATCCATCTGAGTATCACCATTGGAGGACGAGCTCGGTTCAAAAACAAGGGTTGGTCTTGAAGGCTTCATGGTGCTTGAATCTTTTGGGTTGTTATCCAAGACAACCACCTCGAGAACCACTCCAGGGTGGTGAGCAATCCTTGGAGGGATATATCTAAGATGGGAGAAACATGGATGAGCGATGAGAAGGCTTGTTGAAGCGCATGCAGAACAGTCAGCCATTTCTGTCGATTCTTTACTGCACTTACTCATCGAGACGGTCGTTCGTCAAGAACAAGACCACGTCGTTATTGCACAAAATGTACTGTGCATCCTTGAAGCACCACTGAATGTCCTTCCACAGAATAACACGCAGGCCGGTCATGGTATCATTGCGAGTGGGGATGGAGATGACTTTGGAGGAGGACGAAGCCCGAAACGACTGCGAGAATGATGCGCTCATGATAAGGAGGGGGTTGGGAGAAGTGAGGAAGAAAGAGAGAAAAAATGGCCTGGGCTCAACTAAACACGCACGGGGCAACAAACCTTGTCACAAGCACAAGCCTGGCCAGTGGTGGACAATGACTCTCTTTCGCGCATGGATACCAATTCCCCTGACAAGAACATGTTTATTTTCCATCATGAGTTACTACCATCGAACCTCCACTTGTGGCGCCCGTTCCCGGATCCTCGCGAACATTTCACGTGTGGTATCATTGTTTGGAGACGTGCCTCTGAAATCCAGAAGCCTCAGTGGTAATGGTGACACGCCGCTATCCATAATACGATCAGCCAAAATCTTCATCCCTTCATGCAAATTAATGCCCTTGAAGTGTAGTTCCTCTATTGTTGAGAGATCAATAGCCAGAATCACTGCTTTCCAATATCTCCGATAAATGCAGATATTCGTTACACCAAAGACCTTCAGTGGAGTCCGCGGTTGCTGCCGAGTTGAAGCCATCGATGCGATCCATTGGCGTTCAGTGTCCCTCAGATATTGCCAACAGGAGTTCCCCACAAAGAATTCTTCCAGCACCGGAAACCCATCTTTACCGGGAAAAGTTTGGGCAATTCGAGGCAGCCATATGTCTACTTTCCGCCCATTCAGGCGGAGACTTGTCAATCGATCCTTGTGTCGTCCGAGGAGAACCAGTGCTTTCTCTAGCTGATCTTTCCGTTCAAGGCTTTCTAGAGACAGTCGTAAGGATGTTAACGCCTGCAATTGATTGATAACTCGACTGACGGCATCCAGTCCGGGAGTCGTTAAGGACGTAGGAGTGATGCTGAGGCGTGCAATTCTCGATGCAGTCTCATGCATGGATTCATCCAGTAACTGGGCAAGACGATCACTGAACAACTTCGGCACAACAAACGTGATGGCTGACCAACCGTGCTTACGGATGAAGTTGTACGTAGCAGGTTCAACAACATGGGGCTGGCAGTTTCCCAGATTGATGCAGGGTGCCATGTCAAGGGCTGGTGATTCTTCATCAAAAGACACTTTCAGCTTGATTTCAGGATGCGCCAGTTCCAACGTGCGTTTTGCTGGCCGGACCTCATTTTGAAGCATCTCTTCTCTTGCTGAGCTCACCAAGTCGACAACGGCAATGTATCGTTCCATATCGCAGTCAATCTGAAGGGTAGTGATGCTCAGATTGTGATGGAGAATGCTGACAAGACGATTGTCATCCCTTTTTGGTGGTGTCTTCGATATTGCGAAAACGGTCGGACAACATTGCTGGATGAACTCCAAGTCATCCAACGTAAGTCTGCTTAAGTCTCCGGTGGAAATGGCTACATCCTTAGCCTCGCCTCGAAAGATGTTTTTAACCTCCATTATAAGCCGACCGAAATCCAGTGATAGAGATTCAAGGTCATCGATACTGCTAAGGACTTCCGTCGTTGAACTCGACGCCGATTGATGACTATTGAGATTCAAGTCGACTCCAGTTATATACCGCCATTTATCCACGCTCTGTATCCTGAAAAGGGTTCCCAAATCGTCGTATAACAGCTGGGTCATCGCCTCAGATGTGACTTTGACCTTGACCTCATTCCTCTGCCATACACCGCCGCTGGTATTGATATTGAATCTCAGTTGCTGCAAAGTCAACTCGTAGCACTCACGCAAGTGGTCGCTGCAGATCCAAGTGTAGTGTGCTTTCTTTATCTTCATCCGATTCAGGTCTCCTGAGAAACCTTCGTCATCCTTGACCTTCAAATGAGATTTCAGTTCCGTCAGCTCTGGAGCGCTCAAACACTGAGATGCTGTAGTGTCGCCGTCCATACATTCAGTTACTTCTTTCAGGTGAGTTATCGTGTCGTCGACAAGTTGACCCATGATTTCGTCTTCTCCAATCGCACTGTTGAGACCTAACAGCGGCTGTACCAACAATCCTCTTGCCTTGACACCATGCTTGACCATGTGCATCATCGTCAAAAGATATGACCGATATTTGTTGATGAACTCGTCCTGATTTTCAAGATCGTATCCAGGATGATCCGCCAGATGGACCTCAGGCGGTGCATTACAATTCTTGGTCATGGTGTAGGAGCCACACTCGCACAAAAAGTACAGGCGGAATTGTAATGAGCACGATCCTTCTTGTTTGTCAATAACGGCTGTTGGTGCTGGAAGTATGATGAAAAGCCTAGGAATTGGAAGGTTTGAGGAAGGCTGGGCGAGGACAGATTGTACACGGTATTGGGCATGTACGAACTGGTTGAAGGCATACTTCGCCTCTCGGCGTCCGAGTTTTGGCGACAAACGATCGTGATCTTGCCTGACTTTTCCCATTCCACGCGTTTGCTGTGGTGATTGTTCGTGCTGTTGCTGAGCGTGTTGTGCATTTGGACTTAGTTGGTGAACATCGTTTAGGGCCTTGTCAATCTGTTGTTGCATGTGTTGCCGGAAGTGTTGTATCTGCTGACGCGAGTCTTGATCCAACTGTTCCAACCTCTGCTGAACCGCCTCGAATTGCTGTTGCTGATTTTGTTGCGAGGTTCGTAGCGCATCCTCCCACTGTTGTCTCTGCAGGTTCAATTGTTGCGTGATTCGTTCTGCCTCCTCGAGATGCTGTCGACTCGTGTGCTGCAAGGTCTGTAGAATCTGTACGATCTGGTCTTGTATTTGTTGTTGAGTGTGCTCTCTTTGCTGGTCGGTCTGTTGGATCCTTTCAAGAACCTCTTCCATCTTCTGATCGGCCTGCTGCATCTTTCGAACAAGTTCATCCATCTGCAGTTGAAACGTGTGGGGCTCCTCTTGCTGAGCCATGTCATTCTCTGTCCCAAGCTGGAATGGGTTGGCGATTGAGGTAGGCGGCTGCCGCAAGACCATCTTTAAGGAGAGGTTATGTGGACTCACAACAAGGGCCTGATTGTCGTCGTCTGTCCCTCTGATACTCAAGGAAGCCACATCCCTTGCTACCGACTTTTCTTCACTGCTGGAGCCTGCTGCCACTGAGTGTTCGCCGACTGGATGACTGCGATGGTTGGAAGAACTTGAATCGCCTTGGTTATCCATTGCGGCAACAACTTCAAGGACCATGTCTGGTTGATGTGCTATCCTCAGCGGGATGAGACTACAAAAGTGTCGGCAATGTGAGCTGTTGGTGCTTTTGGTGAGGATCGCTACGCATCACTTTTTCTAATACAGCTGTACTTACTATTGGAGATTCTCGTCGGTTAGGAACACAACGGTGGCACCACTGCGCATGATACGTTGTACACTCCCAAAGGACTGCTGGATATCAGTCCATAAAACGACGAGTTGGTTGCTCTTGGGATCATGGCGAGTGGGGATGGAGATGATTTCGGGGGATGTCTGTGAGCGAAACGCCTGGAGGGGTGTTGAATTCATGTGGAGTTCAGATATGTGTTGGGTGCTGGAGGAGGAGGAGTACTGAAGAAAGAAGTGAGAAGTGGAGTGGAAGAAAGAAGTGGGTGGCAAATTTTTCAGGGGCCCAAATCTTGGCACATTCACCTGCAGTGTCACGGAACACTTTCAGCTGTTGTCGAGGTCATGGCCTGTGTCGGTTGCAACCAACACGCGCTCTCTGTTCTGTTCTTCTTTTGCCCCACCTCCCCATCACTTCTCTCTTTCCTTCCCCCCTCCGATCATAACGCGATCCGGCCAAGTCGACTCTCCCTCTCAATACGCCCTCTTCCCTGCTCCGTTGGACACTCTCCTGCTCATCGCCACCACTTTGCCTTGCACCACCCTGCACCCTCCTCACCTTGACTTGCATCCTTTGTTTGTCTTGACCCCTGTGATCCCACTCGCCACGGTCCTTACCCTTCCTCCCCTCCACCAACCCTTGAACAGAGAGACCTTACACGCAACCTGAGGACACTCTACTATCGATCCTGCAAGAGCCTTACACTTTTTCTTGGGCACTGCAGTCATTGCTAACTTTTACAACCCTCACAAAATAGATCAACCTTGTCCTGGTGGTTGGCTGACCAAGCGTGAACACACGAGGAGCACAGGACAGTCAGGAGACTCAGGAGAGTCAGGAGGCACTCGGGACTCGGGACTCAGTGGGGACGCTGTCAAAGGGGATTCACTCTTTGCTGGTCAACAGTCGTCGTCGAGACACCGTCAACCTATAGCCAACGTAGCTTCCGACTCTCTGAAAGCCTGAAAATAAAGAAAGAGGACTCACTCTTACCAAACCCATGAATCTGAGTAGCGACCAGTCTTGCTTGCAGAGCCATGGACGCATCCATGCGCACCTCACCAACCCCACTCCTTGAACAACACGAGAACACGGTGGCGACCATTATTTTTATTTTTTTTCTCACGAAACTGCTGCCACCAGTCTCACCAGTCTTTCGATCCCATGCCTATCGACCAGCTTGTTGCACCTTCTGCAGAGGCGTGTCAAAACTGCGATCCACCAGGCCCATGACTGATCGGATCCGTTGAACCATGGAGTAGAGTATATCCCAGCGCCGGAACAGCCAATAGGGTGGGCGCGTAGGCGAAACTGTGGTTGACTGGACGAACTAGAGCAATAACGGCTGCTCCTGGAGTCGCGTATTCATAGCTTGCTTGCAGTCCGACTGTGAGGTCCGCAAGGGTGGTGATATTTCTTTGTCGTGGAATTAGCCTCACACCGGAATAAGTGTTGCCACAAGGGAGCGATCTCGGTTCAAAGGACGGATTGAGTTGAGGGTTTTTGTTGCAACCTTGAAATCACTTTGGTCGTTCTCCGTGACAACCACCTCGAGCACCACACCTGAGCCATGGACAATTGTCTGCGGGACAAGTATAAAGAAGAGGAGAGCGACGCAAAAAAAAAAAAAAAAACAACCTGTGGGTGCGCACACCTGACCCCATGTCCCTGTCGCTTCTCCAGTTCCTCTTCCAAGTCGTCATCGGTCAAGAAGACCGCATGCAGCATGTCCCGTCTGCAGAATAACGTGCACATGGCATCAGGGCGAGTGGAGTAGGAGATGACTCTAAGGAAGGGTGGAGTGTGCAATCCCAAGCTCAAACCAAAAAAAAACACGCGACAGGGCAAAAAACCTTGTACGAACACAAACAGAGAGAGCCCAATTTTGCCAAACCGTCGTGGATACGAGACGAAGGGGATCTGTTCGTTCACTCCTTCGTGCATGGTTGTTTATTGATCAGCAAGTGCCTGATTGTTGCAATGGATCTTCACTTGAGGCGCCTTCTCCTGAATCCTCGCCAACACTTCACGTGTGGCATTACGAACTTGCGATTCGTCTCCTTTGAAGTCGAGAACCTTCAACGGCAAGGGTGCCACACCGCTGCTCGCAATACGATCGGCCAAGGGTGTCAGCTGACTTTGCTGGATAAAATTGGTGTTGAGATGCAGCTCTTCCAGTGTTGAGAGATCGATGGCCTGGATCAGACTTGCCCAGTACTGTGACGGAAGGTTGAGATCCGCTCCAATGACTTTCAGCGGAATCTTTTGTCGCGATATGGCATTCACCATCTGTGCCAGGGAATTCCCGATCTGTACAGGCTGTTGCCCTCTATTGTTCCGTTGCGCACTATAGTACGATTGTCCATGGTACTGTTGCTCACTATTGCGCAGCTGGATTGTCAGGCTGCTCTCCACAAAGAATTCTTCCAGCACAGGAAATCCACCGTCCTCGAAAACATCGGAACTTTTAGGTAGCCAGGTCTCTAGATTCACACCTCCTAGGCGGAGACTTGTCAACCGATCCTTGTGTCGTCTCAGCAGAGACAGCGCTCTATCCTCCTGACCATACGTGGAGAGGTTTTCCAAACACAATCGTAAGTACGTTAGACCCTGCGATTGATCGATGACTCGATTCATGGCCTCTAGACCGGGACTTGTTAGGGACGTAGGTGTGATGTCGAAACGTGCAATTCTTGAGCCATTCTCCTGCATGGATTCGTCCAGTAGCTTGGCATGGACATCGCTGAACGTTGCTGGCACAACAAAGGTAATGGCTGACCAACCGTGCTGACGGATGGTGTTGTACACAACACTGTCAACAATGTAGGACTGGCACTTTCCTAAATCGATACAAGGTGTCATTTCAAGGGCTGGGGCATCTTCATCAAAAGACACTTTCATCTTGGTTTGAGGATGAACCAGTTCGGGCATGCGTAGTGCTGGCTCGATTCCACTTTGAAGCATCTTCTCTCTTGTTGAACTCATCAAGTCGATAATGGGAATGTGTCGTCTCGTACCACAGACGATCTGAAGGCTAGCGATATTCCGATTGTGATAGAGAATACCAGTAAGACGGTTGTCATACTTTTTGGATGGTGTCTCCGATATTGCGAGAGTAACGGGACGACATTTCTGGATGAACTCCAAGTCATCCAATGTAGGCGCGCCAGGATCTCGGATGAAAATGGCCACATCCTTGATTTCGTGTCCTCGAAAGATGTCTCGAGTGGATATTGTAAACCGATCAAGGTCCAGTGATAGTGTCTCAAGTCCCCTCAAACTTTCGAGGGTGTCCATGGTTGGACCCGAAGTCGAGCGACAGCGACCCACTTTCAATTCCATCTCTGTAATAGACCGCCAATTCTCCACGTCCTGTATCCTGAGCAGCCTGTCCAAATTGTCGCAAAACGACTGGCTCATTGCACCGGACTTGGCCTTGACCTTGAGCTCATTCCCATGCCACACACCACCACTGGTACTGATATCCTGCCTCAGTTGCTGCAAAGTCAACTCATAGTACTCGCGTAAGTGCTCACTGCAAATCCACGCATAGTGTCCATCCTGTGTCTTTATCCGACTCAAGCTGCCTGAGAAGCTTTCGCCATCCTTAGCCTTCAGGTGCGATTTCAGTGCAGTGAGTTCTGTCGCATCCAAACCACACTGTGCTGTGGTGTCCCCGCCGATAGATACAGTTGCTTCCTTAAGATGTGTGATCGTGTCGTCGACAAGCTGGCTTATGCTTTCACCTTGTCCAATGGTGTGATTGAGGCCCAACAACGGCGGTACGACCAATCCTCTTGCCTTGGCGCCGTACTTGACCATGTACAACATCGTCAAGAGATATGGTCCGTACTTGTTGATGAGCTCGTCTTGGTTGATGAGGTCGTAGCCAGGATGATTCACCAGATGGACTTCATGCGGCTTTTTGCAATCCTTGTCCATGGTGTGGGAACCACACTCGCACAAAAAGTAGAGTCGTAATGGAGGCTGCGACTCCCCTTGTCCGTCGTCGACAACGGTTGAACGTGACAGCAGGACGACAAAAAACCGCGGGAATGAAAGCTTTAGAGAAGGCTTGGTGAGAACAGTTTGTACGCGGTGCTGGGCTTGTAGGAATTGGTAGAAGACATGCGACGTATCCTGGCGTCTCCGCTCGGGTAGCAGACGATCCTGATCTTGCATGGCGCTCTTCGTCCTATACATCTGCTGCTGATTATTCGTGCTGTTTCTGAAGGTATTGTGCCATATGACTCAAGCGGTGGACAAGAAAGTGAGGGGGGTGAAGAGAAGAGGTGCAAAGTGAAGATGCGGACAAAATCATTTTTTTCAGCACGGACCCAAAAATCTTGGCAGGCGCCCCCGCCGCGGGGGGGT
>Ga0247824_10001822_pt1 | contig 11820 bp, 11 predicted proteins | sample 13C_PalmiticAcid_FD_194412 | JGI IMG/M metagenome (GOLD analysis project Ga0247824, IMG submission 194412) | Soil microbial communities from agricultural site in Penn Yan, New York, United States - 13C_PalmiticAcid_Day48 | ecosystem: Environmental > Terrestrial > Soil > Agricultural land...
CCCAAGCCTCGACAGATCCACATCGAAGCTCAGCTCCTGGTTCAGCAGCCGCAGCCCCTCGTAGTTCTCCCCGTCCTCGGCGAGCAGGTACACCCGGGGACTGACGCTCTTGTACCCGAGGCCGTCAAACAGGTACTGCCGGAGCGTGACGGCGCTGCCCTGTGCCGACACGCCGATGCTGCCGTAGTCGACGCCCTCGAGCACGCAGTTGCGCGCGCAGGCGGCCGCGTCCGGGCAGAGGGTCGCGTTGAGCGGGGTGGTGTTGCACGAAACAGAAGGGTCGCCCGCGGCGTGGAAGGGCCGCGAGAGGGCGTCGGTGACGAGCGAGGTCCGCCGGGTCGTGCAGCCGGCCGCGGTGGTACACTGCTGGGTGGGCAGGCGGGGGTGGAGCTCGGGGATGGGCCCAATTTGCTGGGCGGTGGCGGAGATGGCGAGGAGGAGGAGCGTTTGGAGGGTGGTTGGTATCGTCATGTTTGCTGATGCGTTGCGTGCAGCGGATGTTGAGAAGGGGGGCGAGTTTGTTTGCTAATTACTTCCAAAGTCCAGGAAAGGGCAAGACTTGAGTGGGAAGATTGGAGTTTAAGAAAACCCGGAACTCACAAGTCCAGACCAACATTCGGGAGGCCATGCTCAAGTAACGCCATGTGCCGCCGCATGATGGACTTTCCGTTCACGCAGGGGGCTCATCCCGTCCCCGGATTTCCACGCACATTCAGCTGCTCGGCATATGAATCGGAGGATACGGTTTTAAATTGTAACTATCCATCCGGTCTAGACGAGAAGTGACGCCGGTAAATGTCGAGGATAAACGGCTGACTGCTTCAAGTTGTTGGCCTGTGACAACTGCCCCTGATGGCGATCATTGAGGTAAGGCCTCGCCCGCGAAAAGGTTCGAGACTGAAACCGGCTCTCGGCACGAATGAATCTCCTTCGGCAGTTGCCTATAAAAAACATGGAGGGTAACAGCAGTTCAGTTGATGTCGAGACTGTAAGCCCAGATCCGATTGAGTCAAGTTTGAGAGTTGATCACTTTCAAGGGGATCCCGATCCAATAACACCAATCTCCTGTGCAAGCTGACAGAGGTAGTGAGGTTATGGTGAACTTTCATCGTCTCGAAACGGGTGACAGTTGGAATCGTAGAAACAAAAATGATCATGTCACAACTTACGCTCAAAAGATCCGAGGTCACTTCAACTCGTATCAAGGGTACTCGGCTCTGTGACGGACAAGGTCTCCATCTTCGTGTAAGTCGAGACGCAGTCGCGAGAAGACGGGACGTGCTTCCGGAGTTACCCGGCGCTAGCCTTCGAAGGTTTTGGAGAATTTCATATCTTGGTTTCTCGTCCAATGCTCAACTCAAGGCCAACCATCAGCAATAACCGATCTTGCACCGCATTTGTCTCACTTTGCACCCTGCAATGTCTGACCTCCCAACACTCGTGCTCGTCCACGGCTCTTGGCATGGACCCATCTGCTACGACCCCATCGTCAAGCTGCTGCAGGGGAAGCACAAGCTGAAATGCATCGCCATCACGCTCCCCTCGACGACGGGCAACCCCGATGCCACTTTCAAGGATGATCTCGACGCCGCGCGCGACGCAATCTCCAGCGAGACAAACGCCGGGCGCGACGTGATTGTCATCGCCCACTCCTACGGCGGCATGGTGGGCAGCAGCGCCATCAAGGGGTTCGCGCGACCACGGCACGCCGTCGAGACCAGCCCGTCCGCCACCACGGGGCACGTCGTCGGCCTGATTCTCATCGCCACCGGCTGCAACCTGACCGGGGTCGCATTCATGGACCCCTTCTTTGGCCACCCGCCCCCCTCATGGCGCGTCAACAAGGCGACAGGATTCGCCGAGCTCGTCGTGCCTCCGCGCGAGTTCTTCTATCACGACGTGCCGCAAGATGAAGGCGAGTATTGGGTGTCTCAGCTCACCAGCCAGAGCCTCAAGGCCCTGTTCGAGGGGGGCGAGCATTCGTACGCGGGCTGGATGGACGTGCCGGTGTGGTTCATCGGCACCATCGAGGATCGCGGCCTGCCGGTGCTGGCCCAGCGCATGTCGGTGGGCATGGCGAGGGAGATGGGCGCCCATGTGGTGCATCGGGAGATGCAGACGAGCCATTCGCCCTTCCTGAGCAAGCCGGAGGAGACGGTGGGGATTATCCTCGAGGCCGTCGGAGCGTTTACGGGCAAGAAGGTGGGAGACGCGCCGGCGAGGACGGGATCAGCAAACGCGATCGCCGTGCCAGAAGCAAGACTGTTGCAGCCCCTCACCTGGTTCAAGTTTGGGCTGCCGCTGGTCTTTGGCCGCATGTTGGGAAGGGGGGTTCTCATCTTTGGCTTCGGCAGGAGGCTGTGGAGGTCCATGTTTGGGCGGTAGCATGGTGTGACTGGGCTCTGCGTTTTGATCTTTTCGGCGTTTACGGTTGTACGCATAACTAAAGGGGCGTCTGGGACACGGTATCTGATCACCACTCAACAATTATTAATACTACATCATTGACCATCGGTCAGCTCATCAGCCGCTCTATCAAGCTATGCTATTGGACCTTTAAAAACACAACTTGATCAGATGACATTCCGCAGGTCCTGCCCGGCCAGGAACCTCCTCAGGTTGTCCACAATCAGCTCCTCCGCGCCCTGCGGCCTCCCGCCGGCCGCATGGGGCGACAAGACGAGATTCTTGGCCTTGTACAGCTTATCCCCCTCCGGCAGCGGCTCCTGCTCAAACACATCCAGCGCGGCGCCCCCAATCTCGCCCGCCTCCAGCGCCTCAAACAGCGCGTCCTCGTCCACCGACGACCCCCTGCCCACATTCACCACCCACGCGTGCTTCGGCAGCAGCGCCAGCCGCTCCCTGCTCAGCGCGTGCCGCGTCGACGCATCCCCCGGCAGGATCATGACCAGCGCGTCCGTCTCCGGCAGCAGCTCCGCGAGCTTGTCCTCGGCAAACACCTCGACGCCGGCCCGCACGCCCGCGCTCCGCGCGACGCCCTTGACGCGCGCCCCGAGCCCGACGAGGTGCGGCACCAGGCACTTGGCGATGTTGCCGAACCCCCACACCAGCACCCGCGCGTCGCGCAGCGTGCGGAACGTCCCCGGCTCCCGGTCCGGCTGCGGCCCGCCCAGGTGGCCCGGCCACGCGCCCCGGTTCTGGTAGTCGCGCATCTCGTAAAACCGCCGCGCCGCGTTCAGCAGCATGCCCAGCGCGTGCTCGGCGACGGTGTGGTCGTGCAGTCCCGAGCCCGTCGCCACCTTGATGCGGGCCGTGTCGAAGCCCGCGGCGAGGACGTCGTTGGGGCCCGCGGCCAGCGACTGGATCCAGCGGAGCTGCGGCAGGTTCTGGGCGGCGAAGGCGAGGTTGGCGGGGGCGTTGGCCCAGGTCACGAGGATCTCGGCGTCGAGGAGGTCCGAGGGGAGCGTCGGGGCTTTGGCGTCATAGGAGTGCAGCGTCAGGGTGGGGAAGCCTGAGATGGCGGCGGGGTCCAGTTTGAGCGTGTTGGGGTAGAGGAGCTTCATCGCGGCGGTTCGTGTCTCGATGTGTCGTCCTGTGTGGTGCGGTGCGGTGTGGTGCGGTGTTGTATGTCGGTGTGCGGATCGGTTGCGTTGTTGGTCTTGACACAACAAAGTCGGCAGTTGTTGGTGATATGGTCTCCTGTGATGTGATGAGGTGAGGAGGGGTTGACATGTTGAGCTTGACGCGGGGCAAAACAAGCCGAAGCCGAGCTGCGCAGTGGAGCACAAAACAGCCCCCGAGAGGGGCCGTGGGGGGGAAAGGTGCTCCGCTGTCGGCACAGCTTGCGGCTCCCTGCGGGTTTCGTCAGTGGAGCAGCCGCAGGAACAAGCCGTTCTGGGTGACCTATTGGTGGAACAATAGGCACCATCGGGTTCCTGATCTGAGATGACCGCCCACCGCCCCTATTCCCTCTCTTTAGCTGGCAGTCTTCTTCTCGCCCATTTCACAACAGTCACCTCACGGCTGGAACCCCATCTGTTCTCCAAACGGCACCAGCGGATGCCCCCCGTCGAGATCCGCAAACTGGAACAGATTCAGATCCAGGTCCATCTCGCCCCCCACAAAGTTGAGCGGGCCCCAGTATTGGTTCCAGGGGGGCATCGCCTCAGCCCCTTGGATCATGGGGATCGGGCTGTCTGTCGCGGCCGACGAGCACTTCTTTTCGGCGCTCTCAGATGCCCGCCGCAGCATCTGGGCCGCCTTGCCCGCCACCACGCATTCGTCCATGGTCTCAAGAATCTCGATTGCCATGCCGACGAGTTTGAGCAGTGGCAGGATCTCGATTTCGGTCGCCTCCTGTGTGACATATACCAGAATGATGGACGCGGCGAAGACGGTGTAGGTTGTGTTGTAGAACCTGAACTCATCAAGTAATTAGCGCTGTACACACCGGGATCTATGTGACGTTTCATGTCGCTCACCAGGTGTGGAAGAAGTCGTGATGCTGGTAGACTTGGTAAATAACTTGAATGGTCTGCTTTGCAGCGTCGAGGCATTTCTGGATGGCCTCTGCTGACTGAGGAATGCTTGCCCTCTCGGCAGGTGTCGAGGTGAGGAGGATGGAGCCGAAGAGAAGGATTCGGAGGTTGAAGTACCCTGGAAACAGTGAGCCCCATCCAGCATTCGTCGGAAAGCCGGAAAGCCACAAGACGTACGGATCATCAACACCAGCTTCTGCCGCTTCACCCATTGTGGTTCCTTGACGCTCTTCAGAGTTTCCGGTTGAGTGCTTGGCCCCGTCTGTGGCCGGATTGCTTTCGGCAGGGAACCGATCCAGTGTTCCAGGTCCTGTTCTATGTGGAATGCCAGCTCGACCGTTCTCGTAAGGGTATTGTCTTGAAGGTATATCCCCAGACAGATCTTTCTTGTTATCCTGGAGAAGTCGACCATCTCTTTAATGATGACACAGTATGGCGGGTCCAGAGTTCCTGTCGGCTCTGGATGTGGTGAGTGTTCGGCCCCGTCCCCCCTGATCAGAGGGAAGCATCGGTTGTGGTAGGGATCTGCTCCAAGGGTGTCGGGTCTTCCCATCGCGAAGGATATCTCCCTGTCCGCTGTTAACATTCCTTCATTTCCTGATATCATGGACCGGGACTCACGTTTCGAGTGAGTAGAGACCCCTGGCATTTGTGTTAGCTTGCAATTCCTTGAGATGTCGAGGGGTACTTCGTGGACATACCACCACGTCCTTGACTCGGCCCTCAGTTGTGCGGCATCCTTCTTGGTATCGGGTCCGGGTTCCCTGTTGATGCCCATCGCCAATGCAGTCCTCACGGCTAGGCCAACGTACATATATGACCCTGCTGACGGTCAGTTCCGCACATTTTGGAGCCGGGGTCCCCGTCGGAATTGGCTTATCACGTACAGTGAGCATTGAGTTCGTTCTGGCAGACTTTGGCCTACGAGAGTCTGTGGTTAGAAGACAGTCACCGAGGTAAAGATGGATGGAACCCCCTACCATAAAGATGTAGCACTGCACCATCTCGAGATCGGTGACCAACCCCAGCTTGCTGCAACGCGACTTGGCTTCGTCAAAGAACTTCCTACTCCACTGGAGGTTCGCAATGCCATCAATGGGCTCGTCGTCTCGAGTTCCGACAAGGGCGCCGAGGGAGAGCAGGCTGTAGTAGAGCGCGATGAAGCTCGAGTTTCGTGTCGCTTCGGCGTTTCCGGACCATAAGAGCTCGCACCGTTGAAGGAATGCAAACTTGTCGATGATGGGGTGGATGTAGTGAATGCTCGAGAAGAATCCGTGCAAAAAGCCGCGGCACTGGGGGAAGTGGGACGTCACCTGTAACGGCGACGTGTCGTGGCTGCTGTTGTCTGCTCCCGGGGGGGAGAAGGCTGGGTTGTGCAAGTTGGAGACGATGGAGGCTGCATCGGTGGCCCCCTCGATCTGAGTGCTGGGCTCCGCACCGGATATCTGTACTTGGGAGAGCAGAGCAACGGACGATGACCGTCCATAGAATTCGACACTGCGGGTGTGGTGGTTGATACCCGAGACTTCTTGGCCGCCGCCCTGCCTCGATCCAGCAGACATGGTGGAAACGGCGTCGGAACAGCCCATGGGCCCTGTCCGCAAAGAACCAAGCTCATAGGAATCGCCGCCGTGCTGGCTTGCTGACGGGACCTCGCTGACCTGGGAGACGGCGTCGTGAGAATCGACTGGCTGGTGTCCCTGGGCTGCAGCTGGGGCCGACAATTGCCTAACCAGCTCCTCAAGGTGCTTGACATATCTGCATTTGAAGGGTTGATGTGAGCATCCTTTTCATGTCCTTTGCACGAGGATCGCGTCGGGGTCGTCGTACTCTGGCATGTAGCGCCGCCGGTTGGCGTCCTGGCCCCGGTAGACACACTCGGCATTGCGATCTCACCATGGCAAGACCCGTCAGCCCGCGTCCAGAGAGCAAGTGGTAGCCGCTCCCTCCGGCCTCACCTTTGCAGTAGGTGCATGGATACAGCTCGTCGCATTTGTTCTTCTTGATGCGGCACAAGTCACAAGCCCGCGCTGCCCGAGGACGGCGGACCTTGTGGCCCGTGTTCTGCCCCGGGGGCGGCGCGAGGCTCCGCTGGTTCATGTCTCGGGCGCTCTCTGTTCCGTGGTGCCTCGTTGTGTCAACCTGAAGCAGCTCACGTTTGTTGTCGTGTCTCTCGGCGCTGTCGGCGCGATCATCAACGTCCGATTCTCGATGCATGTTGATGACGAGGATGGGACGCGGCATTGGCCTGGACTGGACTCTGCTGGATCCTCCCACGCGACATTCGCCCCACCCCCGGACCCCACAAATCGCACAATCTGGGGCCTCCGGGGGCTCCGAGAGAACCGCCGCTGTGGGTGGTTGCTTTCTTGGCTGGGGCATTGCGTGGAAGATGGAGAACTGGACCCCTGCTTCAGGGGGGCACAGACGCCAGGGCCAGGATGTGTCTCATACCGGCAGCCATTGCCGGCACTTTCGCTGCGCCTAAATCGGACAAGATGGCGTTCCCGCTTGTCCGAACCTCTTCTAGTTTCTCGTTCCATTAGTGGGGTTGGCACGGCATTTGCAGCACTGGCGACTTCACAACACTTTGTTGTTTGCAATGGGGCGTGCGAAATCTCTTTCGACAGGAATGCAATCCAAATGCTGCTGGAAGGCGTGGTAATCATTAAACAACTGGCGGCACGAGGGATACACTGGAGGGAACTCATCCTTAACCGCCTGGCGTGCTGGGCTGAAAGGACGTTATGAGATTGATGAGATGATGGAGTTGTTTACAGAAACAAGACACCCCATGCATGCTCCCTTTGCAACCGCAGAGGTACTCGCACGAGACATTGTGTTAAAAGGGGTAGTCAAGATGATTTTGGCATACATTATTTTGTGCTGTACTAACAGATTGCCCGTAGAGGCACTCGGAGCGAAGAAGTGGTCTCTTACTCCTTCCTTCTCTATCACCCCCCACCCTTCGCATATCCGAGTGATGCCTCTTTCCTCGAGAAGGCTCCAGCCACTTGCCACTTCCATGACGACGGGAGTGAGTGCAGTGCCCGCCTTCCCTGCCCCTAAGACTCTTCCAGCTTGTACTTCTCAAAATGCCTCGCGGGGACCCGCCGCGCAAACATGATGTCCAGCTCCTCAAACGTGCGGCCCTTTGTCCCCGGGACATCAAAGTACACCAGGACCAACATGAGCAGCCCCATGCCAAAGAAGATCCACCCAATGTTCCCCCCCAGGTTGGCCTGGTCCTGGTTGAACAGGTACGGCATGACGATGGTCCAGATGGTGCCGGCAATGGCCTGAAACCCATTACCGATGCCCAGTGACTTTGCCCGCAGTCTCGACGCCGACACCTCGCCCGCCACAGCCATCGACGAACCCACGGCTGGCCCGTACGAGATGGAGGTGAACTGCAGCGCCACACCGATGAGCAGCAGCGTGGTCTTCGACTGCTGCAACACGCCGCCGATGCCCATGATCAGATACATGACGACACACAGGCCCGCGCCAAAGAACATGAGCGGCCGGTGCCGGAACCGGGTCATGAGGAAGACGTTGATCAGCGCCGACACAACGCCCATGCTGACGCCGATCTGCACCAGCATGATGACCGTCTGGCTGTCGAGCCCCGTCTGGTTCAGGAAGTAGGGCGCGTTGGACGACAGCACCGAGCCCACGACATGCGGCATGTAGAAGCAGATCAGCACGATCCTCGTCCGCCGCCAGTTGGTCCCCCGGAAGCACTCGAGGAACGACACCTCCCCCGAGGCCGCCGCTTCCCTCTCGGCTTCGACCGTTTTTTGGATCTGGCGGAGCCTAGCGTCGACGTCCTCGTGTCTTCCCGAGAGGCGTTGGAGAGACCGGAGAGCCTGCTCGTCGCGGCCTTTCAACACCAGATAGTATGGAGACTCGGGAAGGAAGGGGAGACCCGCAGCGAGGACACCGGGAAATGCCCACGTCGCTGCAAAGAGCACGCGAAAAGCAGACTTGTCCATGATGTTCACTCTGCTATACGTTGAGGAGATGGCGATGAGCATTCCGAGGTTCTAGGATAGCGTTGTCTGTCAGATTCCACACCGCGAATGCGCCACGTAAAACAACTCACCAACATGATCGTGTTGACGGACAGGGCGATGCCACGCATGGGCAGCGGTGCAATTTCCGAAACATAAGTTTGCGTTGTGGTGAGCACCAACCCGATCGCAAACCCCGTGACAATCTTGCCGCCGAGGAACTGGGCTGCGTTGCTGGCCACAAAATTGATGGCGATGCCGCCCGCCGCGACGATGACGGCAAGGAGGAACACGGCTCGACGGCCCAGCCAGTCCTGGAGGTGGCCAGCCACAACGGAACCCAAGATCTGCATGACGTTATACATGGCGTTCCATGCCGATTGCCAGTAAGCCGGGATAATGAGCTGTCCGTTGTGCTCCGAGGCGAATGTCATTCTATCCAACGGTCAGCGTCTGAAGGGTTGATCCCTCCCATGTCAAGGGGCACACTGACTGGAACGCGGGCATCGCAAGGCAGACGGCCAAGGTGAGGTTTTCGTAGCCCACGAGCGCCGGACCGACTGGTCGAGACAACTGTCAGTAACTCAACCGCCTTGGCCAGGGAGGAGCAGAGGACGTACTGTTGGCATAGAGTGTCCACAGCACAATCTTGGGATTCTGCAGCATGCATTGCCATGCAGTCATCTGGTCAGCGTCCAGTGTTGCATCCTCGTCATGCTCCGCGCCAGCCTCGACGACGCTGGACTTCTTGACGTCGTCATCGTACTCGTCCTCGCTAGCCATGATCGCGGTCAATCAGTGCACCTTTGGCGAGTGTAAGGAGGTTGGAGGTGGCGATGTCGACTGGAGTTCATCATGATGTCCATCCATGCTTCTTTATTTAGACTTTGAAAGGCACCCGGGCCATTCGAATGCCGCAAGTGCAGCCGCTGTTACATCGCACCGGTACTTGGAAAAGATCTTTGCAAGACGACATTCATCCACTTAGTTCGAGGTGGTTTGTTCTCTGGCTCGGCATTCCCGGCTGGCAATCCTTGTTCCTTGTCTCATTGCCTTCAGGGATGCGACGGCCGGGTATGCCACTCTGAACAGCTTCTGGGTCGGACAGGCATCAAGGGGGTATGAAGGCGGTCTTTGGTTTTCCATGCTGTTGAGTGACTTTGTGAAAGGTGATTCCATCTCGCGATCCACCTAGATGATCGCGGAGATGTATCTCCTCGGTAGGTACCAAGAGAGACAGGGGCGTGGACTGGATACCAAGAAGAACCGCTGATACACTGATATGGCACCCAAAATCGAGTTAATGCCAACCACGGAAGCTCATGATGGGACTGCTACTGATTTATGCCCGGTCTATCAAACTCTCCAAAAATTCGAACCCCTTTCGTTGAATCTCCCACGTCCTCGATCCCACCTTCATCTTGGCCGCAAACGTATGCCCTTCTTCGGGGACCTCCGCCATCCCGCACTTGACCCCGTGGGCTAGCAGGGCCGAGTGCAAGTCCTTGCTCAGGCTCATCGGAACCATGACATCCTCGGTGCCATGCACGATGAACGTCGGAGGAAACGAGGCGCCGATGTTCCTCAGCGGATCGACCGTATCCCAGTCGCCCTTGGGATATATCGCCGTCAGAACCGACCCTTGGCCGATTTGCGTGAAGGCAAATGCCTGGCGGGGATCACTGAAATTGGGTGCGCCAGGAGCCTGGCCCTCGAGCGAGACCCCTCCCCGGATGGGTACCGGGCTCTCCGAGTAGACTTGGTTGATGAAATCCGCAGTGAGGCCAGGCGGGAGCTTGGAAGCAATTTGCGGCAACTCAGATGTCCAAAAGCTGTCAGAGAAGTTGCAGGGCCCGTACATGTCGAAAATGCCAGCAACGGGACGAGGGACCCCGAAACCCTAGAGAGGAGAGACTTGTTAGCAATGAGTCCGCAGAAGTTGCGGCATGACTTACAAGGCTCAGAGACAGAGTGCCGCCCGAGGAGGTTCCAAACGCAAAGACATGGTCCAGGTCGAGGGGATAGGGGACCTTGGTCTCGGAGGAGACAGCATCTTGCAATCCACCGCCATACACCCAACCGAGGAGGTCGCGACAGTCCCGCATTGGGCCATCCAGCAAATCAACTTGGGGGCACAGCCGGTGATTCGGGACCAGCACAATCCATCCACGGTTCAGACAGTCTTGAACTTGGTCTTTGTTGACCATGTCCGAGGACCCGAGCATGAACGCGCCCCCATGGACATCGATGACTGGACAAAGGACGAGGACGTCAATTCAAAAGATCTATATGGGAAAATAATCAGGCCGAAAACTCACTGACTGGGTATCCTGCATTGTCCCTGGTGGTTTCTGGCTGTGGTAGATACACATCAACGTCGATCTCCTGCTCGTCGACCACTTTGTAAACGGCACGGAAGCTTGATGGAGACGCCATTGTTGTCCGTACGGAGGAGTGGATGGTTGACGGGACAAGAACTTTCCTGCTGTTTACCTACCACGGCAGCAGCATTGGCGACGACAAGCAGAACATCAACTCATCAATACACCAATCTTTACAGCGCTGGGGGTTGTTGCGGGGTATCCCATTCAGGGGTGCTTAGGGGTCTCGATGATCCACCGCCGGGATTTCCGCCCCAGACCCCAGACGACGCACCCCAGCTCGGCGTTTCCGGAGAGGGGCGAATCAGCCGGCACTTGGTCCGAGACGCCACGCTCCTCACACCTTGCGAACTAGTGTCTCGCGTCCCATGATCGGGCATCCACCTGCTAAGGGCATTAGTTTCCTCGCATGTCGGTGATTCGGAAGATGAATCGGAATGTGGGGGAATCATCTAACTTCATGATACTCAACCCATTGCACTAGCCGGCTTGGAGTCTTGGAGAGCGGATGTACACTTAAGGTGTTTGTATCCTCCGCCCCGCTGATATCACATCTGTGGCTGTCCTTTGACTTCACTTGAGATTTCACTTGACAGACACTCCCCAACCGTTGTTGACACGGCCCTCTGCTGCAAAACCCAATCTTTGACCCCTATCCACTCAACATGGGCATTGCCGTTCGCTCCACCCCGCCGGATGCGCGGACCAACTACATCATCGACCAGCTCGAGGGTGAGCGTCTTTCTATCCCCGGCAGCAAAGGCGCCTTCCGCATCCTCGCCTCCTCCAAGCAAACCAATGGTGGCATCGCCGTCTTCTCGAGCGGTGCCGTCTTGTCCGATGCCCCGGGCTTCCACTGGCACGCCGAAGCGCACGACGTTTTCCTCGTCACCAAGGGCTTCCTGAAGCTATGGAACGGCGACAAGT
>Ga0247824_10001823_pt1 | contig 11819 bp, 9 predicted proteins | sample 13C_PalmiticAcid_FD_194412 | JGI IMG/M metagenome (GOLD analysis project Ga0247824, IMG submission 194412) | Soil microbial communities from agricultural site in Penn Yan, New York, United States - 13C_PalmiticAcid_Day48 | ecosystem: Environmental > Terrestrial > Soil > Agricultural land...
ACATTGTTGGCTGCACAAATTGGTGTAGTGTAAGTCAACTCATCTACTTGTTGCTGTTGCCTGCATGCTAAATGTTTTAGCAGGGACTAACTTTTTTTTTCTGTGACGTAATTTGGGTTGCCATTGTGCTCCAGTCGATAATTCAGGTCAATCACCATCCACTGATTGCTGCACGGATAAAGGAATAAAGGAATAAAGGAATAAAGGAATAAAGGAAGGACACCGACGTGTCGCATCATTGTTCCTATCATCGTCAAATGGGAACAACCTTGGCAATGTTCTTGGGCATGACCTTGGAAATGAACAATGGCCCTACGACCAGCACGATAAAGTTCACCATCAAGGCCACAAACAACAGGCCATACATCCAGGCAATGCCCCGTCGTTGGGCGCGCTGCTTGGCCGAAAAGATGGGTGGCCGAATCTGTTTGCTAGGTCTTAACCAGAAGAGCATAGTCGAGTGCCATCGATCGATCCATGGGATAAGACAGATCGGGAACAAGAAGAACAGGATGGTATGCCCCATCAGGAAATCGCACCCGAACATGGACATCTCGATGATCTTGCAGAGGTACTCGCGCAACGGCTGTGATATCGCATGCATCCCTAATCCACGTCCGTACCACTTGCCCGTCCACCATGCACGATTCGACTCGTCTTGCTTGAACTCCCGTGTCAGAAACACTACCGTCAGTACCTTGAACAAAAAACGTTGCACTGAAATGGCCGCAATGATTCCAAGCACAGCGTGTGATCCGTCCCATGCTTCCAATGCCCAAAATGCTTCGCAGGATCCTAGCAGCGTCAGCACTGCAGTACCGTGCGCAATAGCCGCCATGATAGACCCAAACTTGACACAGCACATGTTCATCAGAGGTCCCAACAAGAGCGAGATTGTGAAAAGCACGCCCAAAGCTCCCGCATTGACAACGGCAGGCGCTAAAGCCAAGGCACCAACACGGAGCAGTCCGCTCCTGTACACTGTGATACCTTGACGATCGATATCGCTCGGAAAAGAACGGACAAACACGTAGTTGAGCACGCAGATAGTCATTTGCATCAGTGGGAGCACAATCTCTGAGACAAAAATGACCCGAAAGTTGGCTCTTGGGATATCTGTTCCTAGACTCTCAGATGGGTGGCCAAGATGTTTGCGTTTGTATCCAGTAATCCGAGTACGAAGTGCGCGACAATACGAGATCCACGACGATGTGTGGGTTTGGGAATTTCCACGCGACAGCCATCTCAAGAACTCGCGATAGTCCAGTAGAAACTCGGTGAAGGCGAACTGGTGTGGGTTGAAAATGAATGGAGAGATGATCATGGCTAGGGTGGTCACCCAAAAGTAGATCAGATGTGGAACCCACATGGTCATGGATGCAAAGACAAGCATCAGTAGTATCCTCATCCCCAGGTAGAGCGATGGTCCTGCAAACCTGGAGTATAGAAGATGGAATGGTATCCTTGTTGTTGCGAATCCGCGGCCAGTGGCAATGTAACAAGCACCCCCAAAAGTGAGGTTGTTCTGGATAGAGTTGGCGTAGATCTGTGTTACAAAGACCTCAAATAGAGGCGACAGCGACACAAAATGTTTGCCCAAGCGGACCAAGCTGCGGATGAGGCCACGTTCTGTGAGTTCTTGTAGAAGCAGCGGGAGGAACGCGACAGAGAAGACAATGAAGATTGAGAGAATACATCGCTTGATCCAGTCGTAGACGGGTATCAGATTGATACATTTCTCTTGAACCTTGTCTGAGCATATCGCCACAGAAGATGACATCGATCCGATGAACAGCATTGACAGCATAAACAACTGGACTGACAACATAATGAAGATGTTGTTGATGTGAAATCCAGGATGGGCGTAGTAAAAGGTCAAGAAGCGGTCCAAAGGTAGTTGTGTCCCCAGGAAGTAATACTCACGAGAAAGCATCTGCTCCCCCATCCCTGTGCCAATCTTGGTATTGAAGTTGAGAATCGATCCAAAGCCGAGATCGCGCCCCTTTCCACACTGGTAGTACTCTGCGTGTTTGATCCTCCCTCCACGGCTAAAGGCCATCATTCCGGCGTAGATATCCTCATTCAGATGAAGTCCCTTTTGAGCCTTACTTACACCTAATAGAGAGTGATGGATGGAGAACGAGTGTTAGTGTCGAGAAACGGACTGGATACATACTCCATGACAAAGCCCTCACGCCAAGTTCCGCAACGTACCTCCACGAGTGGTCATAAAGATGAAGTTTAGAAAGTCAGGATGGCCATAGTGAAGCCTACCTCCAAGCTTGGCCAACATGCGCTGCGTCAAGGTACCGAATACTTGTTCCTTGCCAGCGGCAACATCCCCAAGAACGCCAATGTTCTCGGAGAAAATGTATTCTCGGGCCCCAACAATGGCAACAGGCTCTGCAGCATCCGTAGACGTTGTCTGATGTGAGTAGGGCGAGGCTTCACGTGTGTGCAGTTGTTCAAACTCTCCGAGAACGCTGCGAACCTTCAGCGCCTCTTCAAGGTAGTTGTCCTGGTTGGCATCGACTAACTGAACATATTCTCCACGGACAAAAACAATAGCATGGTTCTGATTTTCAGACTTGCCATCGCCTAATATGGGGTTGCCGGGTAGTCGGATACGGAATCGAGGACGACGCCTCCCGTCTGGCATGATCTCGCATTTCCCATCTATCAGCACAGAGTACACGACTGGCTCCTCGCCTTCAGCCTCAGGCAGCTGTTCGTCAAGATAGGCTATTCGGAGCTGAGGATAGGCACTGAGCAAGAACTCTGCATTCTCAGCTTCCTCCTTGTTGAACCTTGTGTAGCGCTGCATCGAGACCACGAAGCAAAATTTTTGCTGTGCAAATCTACTGAGCTCCCGCTCAAGGCGATCACCATTGCCGCCAAATTGTTGCACAATTTTAGGATTCTCGACACGATAGAGAAGCTTGATGGCCTTGGAGTAGTTCATAAACCCGGAGACAGTGCGATACAAGGTCTGGGCTCGAAGCGAAGCCCAGATGCGTGTACGAAGGATGAACTCTGGTGTTGCAGACTTGAACCCAATGCTGTAGAAAGAAAGGTCGTTGTTCCTCTTTTCCATCTCTCTATGGCTGTCCTTGTTGCTGTCGAGGACATTGGGGTCAAGCCCTGATGCGCCGCTGAACGTGTTGGATTCCTCGGCCAGGATCTTGGTGTCTCTGACAAAGTTGTCCCACTCTACAGGGTGAAGCTGCTTAAGGTACTCCAGTAGGGTTATGCGCGAGTTCTGGTTATCTTCTCTAATGATCTCCCGAAGTGAGAGGAGGGTCTTCTCAGAGTAATGTGGAACCAGTACTGTGAATGTGGGCATCTCAATGACCGGTAAAGGCTCAGGAATGGGCGTTGAAAGTGACTGAGCAAAGAAGTTGATACGACGTTTCGCTTCCGAGTGTCGAGGATAGAATTCGGTCTTGACTGACGAGTCCTCTTGCGCCACAAAGAACGTGGGAGCCTTGAGTTTTGTCTTGTTCTCATCCCCTGGCGATGATACTTGCTGGTAGAGCAAGCGCTGGACATTCTCGATGGACAGCAAATGTTCACGGTACATGGAGATAACGACTGCGTTCCAGATCTGTGAGCAGAGCACCTTGGGCTTGACCTTGATGTCCATGTCCGTTGCGGCTACTAGCTTCGTATAGATGCGCTTAGGAAGGCTTGAAAAGATGTTTCGCCACGGAGTCCACACTGAAGTACCCAATCGGAAGGAAAAGGCAACCGAGAAAACCGTATTCCAGATGATATACCAGAGATATGTGTCCAGAAAAAAGAGAATCAAGTCGACCACGAACATCATTATCACTGTGAGCAAGGGCATAATTGAGCAGAGTGTGCTGCCCAAATACTTGTCCGAGCAGTTGTGAAAACGTTCAGCGTAGAGAGCCTTGAGAGGGTATTTGAACGACTGCGCTAGGAAAAAATATGACTCGGCTAGCTTGCAACCAAAAACTAAGGCCCAGAAGAAGATGGACAGAGCTCTGTCAGATCCCTTGAGCCGTGGGAACGAAGCTGTAAAGGTCTGTGATGCGAGATTCTTGTGCAAAGCCTTTCTGCTGCCAAGGAGCTTGTTCGAAGGGACGACTGCAAAGGTGATGGTTGTGATCAGCGAGATCACGAAATGAATTATACCCACGATCTGGGAAATCGTGCCGGTGCGGTTGTAAAGGCAGATGTAGACTGTAGGCGCGGCGTTCAGGACCAGAATAGCGATCAAGACTGCCAACCTTCGGATGAGCATCGCCGAGTTATCCCATGTTGAGGGAATAAACGCGAACTCGCATAAGACACCAACAAGCATGATCAAGGTTGCAATTGCTCCGCCAAACGCAACAACTGACCACTGCACGCCAACCTCATCTACATTCTCGTTCAGGTACAAGAAGGGAGCGTTGTAGGCTGTAAAATACCAGAAGGTGACGATATGGATGATCCATATGCGGGTAAAGTTGACTAACAGATGCAGCCAAGTTCGTCTTTCGATATAAGCCTTGCGGAGTGATGATCCCCAATCAATATCGCTCCAGGCACTCCAACGTCCTGCAAAATGGACATCGACGAGGCGCTTCCCTCCTTTCAAATGGATGCGGTCGATTCCTTCAGGGCTCCAAAAAGCTTGGTTGATATCATCATATCCAATCGTTTCACGGTGATCGCGCTCTCGCTTGACGTACTTTCCACTTTGAACCTCATATCCTTGATCACGGATGAAGCGATACAGCGGCGAGATGACGTTCCGTAGGTAATGGTCTTCAGGGACAGGGCTCCCCTGCTGTTGGTACTCTGGCGAAATGTAAAAGTCTTCGGCGCACTTGTAGATGAAGCATAGACATTCGGGGAGATATCGAATCTGTGAGGCCTCTCCCCACAGCAGTAGATAGAGCGCCACTTGACGTGCACGATCGAAATGCGACATTTGGCTCATATGCAACTTCCAGTTGTGCTCCGCCATCGCTAAAGAGTCGTGTTTCTCGACGTCCAATTGTGGTGCCATCGGACTGGGATCTACAGGTCTTCCTGAAGCCGAGTAGTAACCCATATGATCATCCAAACCCAGCTGTGCTGCAAAGTACCACTTTCTGTAGTTGGCATTTTCGCCTCCGATGTAGTCGGCGTGGATGGTTGCCAAAGCCAAACTTGGGTTCATTCTTGATGCCCTTGAATCCAGCATTGCCATGAATACCTCGAATTGATTGAGCATGTTGTCTCGTTGGAATCCAAACTTTTGTGTTAGATCTAGCATGATAGCCTCGATCTCCTCCCGTGCCAAGGGAACGCCTTTTTCAACTGTCCATGCAGGGTATGACTGGAGAGAAGAGCGTTGAAGGTTTGTAGAGAGGTTCTCATCAAGTGTTGATTCGCAGCGGTATTGTTGACCTGCCATTGGACTCTTTTTGTGCTCCAGGAGCGAGAGTAGAGCATCGGAGGAAGGCGTGTACCCTGTATATCGGCCGTCATCAGGCCCTCTGAAAGGTCCAAAGAGGTCAATGCTATGTGCTGCGACTGGGTGGACATGGGGTGGCCTCACAGGTTCTGAAAGCGTGTCGCTAAAGGTCTCTGAGTCTGACTCGAATATCGCGGTTCCTTTGAACTTGTCGAAGATGGGATCTCCACTGACGCTCCCACTCGCGCCAGTAAAAGGCCTAGCTCGGTGATGTGAAATCTCTGCGGCAATGACTATGGAATGTCGTACAATAGATGGTTGATGTGCGCGAGAAAAAAAGAGTTTGATACAATCAGTCCGAGTGACACTAACATGCACACAGCCTCTGCAGGGGTAGAATATGATTCTTCTCTCATCCCTGCAGCTGCAGACACATACCTGAATTAGGATGGTAGGACGACGAGTTTTGCAGCGAAGACGGGTCCATGGCATCGCTATGACAGGGCACTTCGTGGTGGAAAGGCAAGCTCTCGTCTTCTGGACCTCGTGTATTCAGACTTGAGCTGCACTCATGGATGTTGAACTGAGGAGACCGGTGGATATTGGAGCGTGACAACGGCAGTTGTGGATGCAAGCGATATGGGTACAGGGTTCCTTCACGACCCTTCTGGGAAGCTTCATGGTGTCCACGTAAATGCGCTGAACCAGGATCCGAAGAAGCGTCGCTTAGTACATCGAGTTGTATCGAGTTGGTAGCATGGATTGGCAGACGGTCAAGCTCCTTCCGCTGTGCTTGTGAGCTAGAGCCACCTGATGCGTGTTGTCTCCCCATGGTTCACGTTTGAGCCTGAAACGAGACGAAGAAACTTTTAACAGGCTGTGGAGGCAATATGACTTGCGAGCAGCACGAGTGTTCGGTGGTGATGATAGAGAAAGAGAGGGGGAAAGGAAGGGGAAGAGGAAAAGAGAAAGGGAAAGGGAAAGTTGGTGGCAAACAGAGCTGACGAGTTACCCTTTGGACCAGTGCTGAGTTTTACGACGAGAGAAGACGATGGCGTTGGCCAGGTTCGTGAAGTGGTGTCGCGGGGTGGGCAAGGCGAGAAAAACAGGCGTGGCGAAGGAAGGGCAGAGCAAAGGAAGCAGTAAAGAGTGGAGCAAAGAAACGGATGGCTGAGCGTGGTGTGTGTGTGTGTGTGCTGCAGCCACCAACCCCTCGGTGGGAAACAAGCTGTGTCTCTGCATGGGGTGCAATCTCCGAGGCATGGGTCACCACCTCCTGGCTCCATGTCAGATTCTCATCTTATCGAATCCTAGTTCCCACCGACCCAACCCAGGGTGATACGGGGTTCCTAAGATAACGGGACCCTTTCCAAGTGCCACGCATCGCCTCCGCATCGCCGAGCTGCCCAGCAGGGTGAGCAAAGTCTTCCAACTTTCCATTCGCGCTGATTCTATCCGACTTTAGGTCCTTGGACCAAAGATCACGTCTTCCACCTGCCGGTATATAACGCCCCCGAGTGGCAACCACTCTTCACAACGCATTGCTCCCATCCCTGCTATATACATCGTTGCCATCGCAGTTCAACAGTTTCTTGCAGCCATCATATCACTTGTCCAGTTCGTGGTGTTGTGATCTGTCTGATCAATCGCTGACCGAAAATTTTCTTTTCTTTCTTCCACTCTATCCAACTCCCTGCTTGACCAGCACCTGCAGCACCGCTCTATTGTCTCTCGACCAACGTGCTCTACCAACCAACAAGGAGTGTTCTCCGCGTCCCATACCATGGTCTGTTGTTCCATTTTTCCAGTGCTCGCCTTGGCTGCCGCATGTGCCGTGGACTTGGCTTTGGCATTAAATCCCATCACAATCAAAGGCACAAAGTTCTTTGATTCAGTGACCAAGGACCAGTTCTTTATCAAGGGTGTCGCTTACCAGCCACGGACGCTCACCAAAGACTTTACAGACCCGCTGTCGAAGCCATCCGACTGCAAGCGTGATGTCGCACTCATGAAGGAGCTTGGCCTCAATACGATCCGAGTCTATCAGGTATCGTTATCTTGCTGAGGCGATATCAAGCTCTTTGAACTTACTGGCGCTGATGTCTAACAAAGCGTTATGTAACTGATGATCACAACCTAGGTGGATCCTTCGCTCAACCATGACGAATGCATGAAAACGTTGGAGAATGCCGACATCTATCTCTTGCTCGACCTGGCTGAACCCAAGCACTCTATTGTTCGCAACAACCCAGAGTACGATACAAACATCTGGGACAACGTACGGAATACGATCGATGCTTTCAAAGGTTATCCCAACACCCTGGGGTTCTTTGTAGGCAATGAGGTGACAAACGACAACAAGACTACAGTAGCCAGTGGCTATGTCAAGGCCCTCTTGAGGGATGCAAAGAACTACATCAGTTCCACGGCTTCGCGCAAGATCCCGGTTGGATACGCCAACAATGATGACCCCGAGACCCGCCTTCAAATCCAGGCTTACTTCAACTGCGGCAAGGATGAGGAACGTATTGACTTCTTTGGAATCAACCTGTACGAGTGGTGTGGAGCAGAGGCTACCTACCAGAACTCGGGTTACGCTAATCGAACCGAAGATATTGCTTCGTACTCGATCCCAGTCTTCCTAGCCGAGTTTGGTTGCAATCTTATCACTCCAAGAACCTTTCCGGAGGTCAAGTCGATTTTCGGGCCAGATATGACGAATGACTGGTCTGGTGGCATTGTCTACGAGTGGTCGCAAGAAGACAACAACTATGGCCTCGTCCAGATCAAATCAGACAACACGGTCTCCATCTTGCCCGACTACAACAACCTCAAGTCGGCTCTTGCACCTCTCCATCCCAAGGGGGTCAAAATGGACGCGTTCACCGAAACTCGACCTGCGTCAACTTGTCCACCGATTTCTGCCACCTGGGAGCCGAGTGCGAAGCTAGCGCCAACACCATCATCGGCCGCCTGCGACTGCATGATGTCGTCCTTGAGCTGCGTAGCATCAGATCAGGCTGTGGCTACCACAGAGTCATTGGGCACGCTACTTAATACGATCTGCGGAATGACCTCCTGTGATGATATTACCTCCAATGGCAAGACGGGTGTATATGGCAAGTATTCGTTCTGCGGTCCAAGTCAGAAGCTATCGTACTTGTACAACCTATACTACACCAGCATTGGCAAGAAATCAGCTGCGACCTGCAACTTCAATGGTATGGCAAAGCTGGTCACCGCATCCAAGTCATCGGATCAAGGGTGTTCCTCTGTTAAGGATCCTGGTACTGGAACTGGTTCCAAGACTGGCAGCGCCAACACGGGTGTTGCACTCAAGTACGATGGAGCACTTTTCAGCCTAGCAGTGCTGCTGACAGTGTGTGTTCTCGGCTTGTGAAGTGACCATAGTCAAAAAAGCTACTCAATTGAAATGCGCGCGGGCTTTTCGCTCTGAAGCAAAAATCTGGTGGCTTGCAAGGAAGTTTCATGGGATGGATTTGCAGTGGTTGGGTCTTTCTCTTCTTTCAACTGTATCACAAGCAAAAATGGCATGTACCAAGCGATGTGTTGATAGCCATGAATGCATCCATCATTCAGGACCGCTGTTGAGTGCTCGCAGAGTGGATCGGTGTACAGGATTATTGGAGGCAATCTGAGAATGGTGGACGGACGGGTGGAGGTGTTGATCTTGACGATCCCCAAGTTCGTCATCGGCGCGGAGGGGCAACTGTGGAAGGGAATGTTGCTCGCGTTTGGATCGGCGTTTTCGGCAGCAACTCATGGAGAAGCTTTGATCGGGTTGCCCGTTTCTGAGATCTTGAATCGCGAGCACTTGACAACACCAGGCGCAAGGATTCGGCACAATACACCTCAGCTACCGATGACTTTTTCAGTTGGACTGGAGAAAAGGTCGGAGAGACTGACAGTTGTAAACGCAACTAACATTCAACCGCCTGTCTCTCTACTGCCGACCTTTTAGTTGTCTGTTGATCTCTTGAACCCCTCCCACGCTCTTGAGCAGAAGACTCACAAGTTGAAGAGACTCGTACAGTCTCCCAACTCGTACTTCATGGATGTCAAGTGCCCTGTAAGTCTGATTACTGGAGTTCATTGGATCAGGATGTTATCCGGATATTGTCTTGGCTGCTGGATATGTCAGGATTTAAAAAAGAAAGTAGCAGTAGGCAATGGAGGCTGGCATGTTCGTACTGCAGGTTCTATACTCAGGCAACAATCGTGATTCTGGCCGTCAATATCCTTCACCTAGCGCTACCGCCATTTTGACAGGACATCAGTAGCATGCTCTTCTTCACCTTGGCAGTTGGGCGTTGTTCATCATCACCTTGTTCTCTAGCAGGACCAATTATCAGCAAAGTTACCGGCTCTTTATTGACGCACAATTCTTCGTGTAATGGTTTCGTCTTGTAGGGTTGCGTCCAGATCACCACTGTCTTCTCGCACGCCCAGACTGTCGTCAAGTGCTCGAGCTGCGCCAACGTTCTTGCTCAGCCCACCGGAGGTATCACCCGCTTGACTGAGGGTAAGTTGCTGTGTTTGGCTTTCTCAAAGCCGATCAATTGATTAATTGTCAATGATATCCATGGGCTATTGCCTCAAGGTCATTGTCTGACAGCAGACTCGTTCACGGTCCTCGCGAATCCGATTAGGTTGCTCCTTCCGCCGTAAGCAGGCATAGGCTCTTAACACTCTTGAATAAACCAACGGAGTGAACGCAACTCCACCTGCGATCCTCTGCAACAAAAGAATATGTCACGTGCATCTTGGCTGGCTCTGGTTTGTCACTCAAAGTCCGACTCTCTTCCGTCTTTTTACTCTTTGATCCCTCTGACCGTTACCTCCCATTCACAACGCCATGAAGACTTCGACTGTCGTTGCGGCCACTGCAAGCGTGCTTGTCGTTGCCGCGATCGGATACGCTTTTTACTTTGATGCCAAACGAAGGAACGATCCCGAGTTCAGGCGCAGATTAAGTATGTGCATCCTTTATTCCACTTTGCGATCGGCGCCTGGAGCGTCGAGCTACCTGGAGCCCTGAGGTTGTTCAAGTAGTGCTATCCTCGACAGGAATCACTTTGCTACTGTCGACCCGTCCTTCTCTAGCAACTTGGACTCTTGGCGACCCAGGGCTTCGTTTTCGGCAGGGCGAGGCGTACTTGTGCAACCCGAAATGTATTCAGGAGACCTGTCAGGGGCTGACTGTCCATCATTGTTCGTTGCTGATCAATTGATAGAGAAAGAGCGCAAACGTCTTCAGAAGCTTTCTCAGGAGGAAGCAAAGGTGCTCTCGACCCAAAGTGCGCAGACGGTCGAAGAAGCCCTCGCCAGTATCAACGAGGAGGATTTCCCTACTTCCATGGAGCAACGTGAAAAGTTCTGTATGGAGCAGCTCTCAGCCGGAGAAGTCCTTTTCACCCAAGGTACGTCCAATCTCCCTCTCTCTTTGTTGGATTATCTGTTGGGTCGTTTGTGGTTATTCTTTTGGCTGACCCGCTTCTCGCATGTTCATTTGCCACACAGGTCCCCAAAACTATGCTCAAGCAGCCATCTGTTTCTTCAAGGCCTTGAAGGTTTATCCAGCTCCTGCAGAACTAGTTATGGTGTACCAAAAGACTATTCCGCCTGAGGTCCTGACTCTTGTGATGAGCATGCTGAGCAAGGATGTAAGAACGAATGCACGAAATCCAAAGATGTTGATTGTGGTCGAACGGCTCGCTCAAAAACGATTCAACATTCGGATAATAGGTTCAAGGCAGGCAGGAAAGATACTACACCGTGTTCCCGCCCAAGGAGATGAATGTCGAGGTGAAGGAAAAGCCGGAGGGAATCACTGCAGATGGTCAAAAGGTGACACGACGCGGATTGGTGGCTACAAAGACGTTTTCTGCAGGAGAGACAATCTACACGGAAGCGCCAGTTATCAGCTCTCTTGACCCATCATTGGAAGGAGAGAACTATTGCCACTTTTGCTTGAAGCAAATTCCCAACGAGGACTCCAAGGTCCCATGCTCGAAATGCACCCAGGTCGTTTTCTGCTCAAAGGAATGTAGGGTTTCGGCTTCGCAAGAATTCCATGACGTGCTTTGCATCAAGGATTTGGAAGGCACCTCCATTGCTGAACGCTCCTTGCACATGCACACCAAGACCACCCGAAATGTGATCCCAGAGATGTTGGCCAAGTTTTTGGTCAGGATGGTCTACGAAGGGGCGCAGAATAGTGGGGCCGAGTACAATTCCTTTGATCACATGGAGCGACTTCGTTACCTGGAGATTGCACCCACTGCAGAGGAAGAGAGAGAGATGGAGCTGGTAAAGAAGGCGCTGGGATCCAACATTCCCGGTATTGACGAATTTATTACGGAGGAGCGATTCTTACTGATGAAAGGAA
>Ga0247824_10001824_pt1 | contig 11816 bp, 10 predicted proteins | sample 13C_PalmiticAcid_FD_194412 | JGI IMG/M metagenome (GOLD analysis project Ga0247824, IMG submission 194412) | Soil microbial communities from agricultural site in Penn Yan, New York, United States - 13C_PalmiticAcid_Day48 | ecosystem: Environmental > Terrestrial > Soil > Agricultural land...
CTCGAGCAAGTCAGGAGTCATCTGTCAAAAACAAGAGGGGAAAAGCACTCATGGTCGTTACTCTTTCGTCTTTCACCCAACCCCAGGAAAATCCATCAAGACACTTCCAGCACACTCGGATCCTGTCAATGCCGTTCATTTCAATAGGGATGGTACCATGATCGTGTCTTGTAGTTATGACGGTGTCGTGTAAGTACCAGCGCGGTTGAAAATCCAAGAAAACGTTGGCTTGCCTCAACCTGGATGGACTTTTTCTAACACCTACCACAACTTGTATGAACAGGCGTATCTGGGACACTACCACTGGACAATGCCTTAAAACGCTGATCGATGACAACAACCCACCAGTGTGAGTGCACGCGACACGATTGATTTCAGTTGGGAACTGCAGGAGAAACGGCTCTTTTACCGAGGGTGCCTGGATTAACCCATTGGAGGGGATGGTTCGTTTTTTTTTCTTTTTCTGATGGATTCAATGATTCCAGATCGTTTGTAAAGTTTTCACCAAACGGCAAGTTCATTCTGGCATCGACATTGGATGATACAATACGTCTTTGGAACTACCATACAGGAAAGTGTCTCAAGACGTATACAGGACACAAAAACGAGGCCTACTGCGTCTTTGGTAGTTTCTCTGTCACGGGTGGCAAATGGATCGTAAGCGGTAGTGAGGACAATTGTATATTTATCTGGAACCTTCAAACCCGGGAAGTGGTTCAGAAACTGGAAGGACACACTGGTAAGGCGGGTTATGAAGCAATGACGCCATTCATCCATGACCTCGTAAATGATGACTGATGGGGGAATGGCGCCCACCCTACTTTTTTTTGGTTCCTTCCGGGATAGATGTTGTACTATGTGTGGCCTGTCATCCAACCCAGAACATCATTGCGTCGGGCGCTATTGACAAGGACAAGACAGTAAAGCTTTGGGTGGACACTTCCAGCAGAAACGCAAATGGGCCACCAAATGCAGACGAAAACAACAACAATTAGTATAACAAGCCCAAGTATTGAGAGAGAGAACAACCGATGACCTGCTGTATCCCTTGTGCCTATCTGAACTATTTGTTATAGCACAAATTGGCGGGATAAAAGGAACCGCATTGTCGGTGCGGATAGGGTATAAAGTGAAAAAAAGAAAAAAAACTATAGACCCCGCAATGCGCACGCAACGACCTACAGACACACAGTGAAAAGCAAGCGAGGTCAGTTGGCTGCGTCTACAGGAACACGATGCACAGGTTGAGATGCAGTAGACTTACCACCACGCCTCGGCGGGATGCCTTCAACGGACATCTCGCAGTCATGCTCAGATAAAAGTGCGACGGACACAAAAATTGGCCCAGAATTGGGCCCAATTTGACGTCAAGGGATAAAAAGCGCACCCGTTGCCGGGACGCATATACAACTTTTTGCAAGGGGACTGACCTCTCTTGCTACGATTTGTTGGAGAGGAAGTTAACCTTCCAACGACGGATTGGGGTTCAGGAGGGCGACGGTGGCAGGTCGCATCAGAGCAGTGGGCCTCGTCGCACCTTGGATGAGTCCCTTCCAATACGGGCAATATTGTGTGCACCGACAGAGTCCCTGATGCATGGTGACATTGCAGACATTGCAGTGAAAGGTCCTCCCTTCCCTCTCGATATTCCTCGAGCTGCAACGGGGACAGACGCTGCTTGTCAACTGTTCATCAACTTGACAGAGAGTGATACCAAGTGCTCGAGCCAAAGGCACAAACACAAATCAGCATCCTGAGCGCACTGTTCGCACGCAGAAGCTAGAGTCGCAAAACAACGACATGTGCTTTATTCCGTTCCTACAGTCCAGATCGCAGACGATGTTGAAAGTATTCTCTCTCAAGGATCAAAAAGCAGCGTCGCTTAGAACACTTGTGTGCCAAGCATTCAAGCCAGATGTTTCCCCCATTTATTCCTAATGAGTGATGGTGTTGCTATGCATGGACAGTTCTCTGTGAACCATTGTCTGGCTTTCCTAGAGTCGTCTTTGTCCTCTAGGCCGTGAATCTCGCGTAGCTTGGGCCATTGTTCCGCCATCCATTGTTCCGCCATCCATTGAGCCTCGCTTTGGCCGATCCTTGTCGCCATTAAACTGACGTTCAGTACTCGTAGTCGTTTCAATCCTTCCAGTCGATCCAGCCCGCTCTCAAGTGGCATTTCCAGACATTCGTACTGATTCGATTGCACATTGGCAAAGGCATCACAGGAGTTGTGTCCCAGCCATAGTACCTCCAAGTTGACAAATCGAGAGAGCCGCTCGTATACTCGATGCTGAATCATCCGTCCTTCTCCAGGATAGGTCTCGTCCACAACAGGTTGGCGCTTCTGACCACTATCATCACAGATGACATCTGGACGAGGGATACTTGAGATCCTGATCCTGAGGTCCGTGAGTGAGATTTCGCATAGCCATGGCGTGACAGATCCTGACAATGGATCCTGGTGGATCCATTCCTTGGCATCAGTTGAGATAATGTCCGATTTCGCGATCCATCCCTCTGAGAGCGTCACAAATGAGCGTAACCTTGGAAACGATGTAAAGAATGGTCGCGGCTTAAGTTCCTCCGGATGAGGCCATCTCATGATCGTAAAGTTCTCGAGAGTCGAGGCGTGCTGAGAAAGAGCCTTCCATGACTGTTCGCCAAAGTCCAAGTGTCTCATGGTGCTGATAGATCTCCAACCAACTTGAGATGCGGAGAGCACTCTAACGAAATTCGCATCCTCCAAGGTGTCACACAATAGGTCCTCGCCAAGATTGATGGTGTTGAGGTTCGGAAAGAAGGTCTCGATGGCGGTTGCGGCGTCTTGAAAGCCTGCGCTACTGTAGGTCAACTCCAATGCCTCGACCGACTTGCATCTTCTCCAAAAGGGCGTATATGACTCATGAAAAAAGTCTCCCCCGTCTTCCAGGATCAAACGTCGCAAATTTGGGAACGGTTCTTGCCCTGCTTCATTGAACTCAACGACCCAAGGCTCGATCCAAGGATACTTTTCGTTGCTAAATGGTGTGAAAGGTATAACGAGCGTTTCCAAGGCCAGGCACCGGGTCATCAAATACTTGAACGCACGCTCGTGGATCCAGCCATCGAGCGACAAGTGTCGCAAATGTTGAGCTGCCGAATCTGCGATGACTTTAACAGCTTCGTGGGCGCTACTGTGCGTGACATTGAATTTTAACGATAATGCGTTGAGGTGGGTACAATGCATCATGAAGTGACCAAAGCTCCCGTGTATTGTTGTCCACTGGGTCTGTGATGGTGGCGGACAGTTCACATTAGAGAATGACTCTTTACCCTCCACTGCCAGACGTATGAAGTCGAGCAGGAGATATTCACGATATCTGTAGGGATATTCTCTAAAGTCTCTGAGACTTCGTATCAAGGGACCATACTTGGCGAGTATTGATTGCTGTCCATTTGTCATCGTCTGATAGTCATGGACGATCATCTTGGCGAGGCGCAGGTGTTGAGCCGTGTCAAGTGTTGATAAATCGCCCCAGATGTATGGGATGACGGCGTGGTCCACTTGTTGCTCACAAGCGTCCACTGCACCAGATCGTGCATGCTCAGGTGAGAGAAGATAATGTCGGTCAGTTCTGGAAGGTCGAACACCGTTGAAAGCAGCTGTGAGCGTTGAAGCTGTCTTGGCCCTGGGTTGAGCTTGCTCTGTCCTGGGAGGTCCGACATGACTGAGTTGTCCGGAGCGACGAAGGGAGGGTGTGGAATGAGAAAAAGTAGAATGAGGAGAGAAATGATGAGGTGTGAGGCGTGCGGCACACCACCAACGGCTGTACCTCGGATCGAAGTCCTGCTGCCTTGTGAGGTAGAGCACAGCCCACCATGTTACAAATACACATTCGAGGCAGGCAGAAAACAAAAAGACAAATGGATAGAACATGATAAACAGCCGATCATGGAACGGTAGTTACGTCAAGCAAAATGAGCGGATCGTGGCATCGTGGCATGGAGGGAGGGAATGCACTGGGCACAACAAGCCTGGCGCACAGCTTGAATTGAGTTGGGCTGAAGGACCCTTTCATGATGCAAGCGCATTTGTTCGCCCACTTTTTGACTCAGTTTTCACACTTTTTACTCCTTTCCGCATCCTTCCCCCCTCATACCTTCTTCAGTGCCAATCACATCGCCCCTGTTCCATCCCTCCGCCTTTACACTCCTTTCTGCCGTCCTTGCACTTCTCGAAGCCTCGACAACCTACTCGAACGATCAAGGAACCTTGATCACCGACCATACCCTGTTTTACCAACGTTTCTGATCGCACGACCTGCCGAGGATCTTCAGGAAAGGGCTCTTGCAGGGAAGCGTGGAGCGCGGTAGGGGATCAGGAGCTGTGGACAGCTGGACAGCGCGAAAAGAAAACTGGACCTCTCTCTGGAGTCGGGACGCTAACGGTCTTTGCATCCTTTTGTCATCGCAGCACCCATCAGCCCACACTTTGTGGATTCATCGCTGGAGAAACAAGTCAACAGTGCCAAGGATGCTACAATACGACAGACTGCCACCACAAAACACCATGAGGCCCACGCTATTGAGCTACAAACAGACGCCCTTGAAGTTTCCCAAGAACCGCTTCCACCCACAGTGAACAGGGTATCCTCTGGATTCAAGGAGAGATACCAGGGGCGATTCAAGTTGCGTTTCGAGGTGCAGGGTATGTTGCGAGGACTCATGTTTGTACCAGACACTCTCATGACATCCCAGTTACTTACATTCAATCTGGTACATCTTAGAGCTCGCCGACCAGAGTTCCGAGGATCCACTCTCAAACCAACGGAAAGCTCGTGAGCAGCATGATCAACGACAAGGCTCTGCAGCTGGTGAATCAACAGCAGAGTCCTCAACACCATCAATACCAACCAGACCAAGATCGATCGGAAGTGCGCAGAGCATACCAACACACTGCGAACCTTCGGGCAACTACAAGTTAAAGCACCAGCCTATTCCACTGTGCGACCCTATGCCAGGTTCAACTCATAGCACCGCAGAACCTGCACTTGTAGTGCCATACCCATGGCAAGCAAAAGGTGAAAGGCAGTTTCGCTCTCATTACTCGATCTGCCTATGACAGCAACCAGTAAGCGTGCTGCCGCCCCTCATAAAGGAGCGGGGTCTTATTCGGGAGGAGAACGATGAAAGCGATACCCCTTTCATTCGAATCAGATCACTGCTGTCAAAAACGAGACAGTAAAGGAGGCAAGGAAATTGGCACCAGACCAACAAAGGAATCAGGATACGAACCACCACCTCATGGAATGGATCGTGATCACCATCCTCGGAGTCGTCATTATCTGCACGGATGCTTCCAGTTCTGTGATAGAGAACACCAGATTGAGTGGTTTGAATAAACTACTCGCTGTACGAGACATCTCTGAGGGTCCAAGGCAGTAACTCATCTTTCGCCGCCAATGCTCCACCTAACTATCACCCGATTGATCGATGAACACAAGAGCCCAGTTTGCGGCCGCAATCATTCTGTCACGGGGATGAGAAAGCCTCGTTGAGTACAGAGTCACAGACACCATTGACATCAAGATCACCATTCAGGCTGCGGATAGTGAGGCCGCGACTTCTGCCACACCAAAGGGGACTTATTGCTGCATACTCTCTCCAAGTGGAGGTTTGGAGAGTGGATTTGAGGAATCTGGACGCCTGCACAAATGTTGGGACTGACAATTGTCAGTGACTGGCACTTCAATGCTCTCATTTGTTCTTCGTCTTTCCTTTGTGCACTTGTCCACTTCCTTCTCACAATTCTTCCTTCCACAGCACCTCTGTTCTCCGAAGACGATGACAATATACACCACCTTCAACTACACCTTCACCTTCACCTTCACTCTTTCAATTTATTTCGTCGTCCTAGCGCCTCTCTTCAGTGTTTTCTTTGGCACCCCTGTCCATGCTCAAAAGTTCCGACCCGTTACCGCAACGCACCCAGGCCATACCTTCTTAGAAGGTCAAGGATTCTATATCTTTGGGGGACTGGATCCATATACGCCTACTGCCGTCATCCAAGCATTCATGATCGATCTCTCAGTCTCGTGGAACGCAAGCGACCCTGTTTTAAAGAAGTTGGTGGATGGACCTGAGGCATACATGGCAGCCTGCACACCTACTTCCAATGGAGAAGATATCTTCTTGTTGCATATGGGCCACGGGTATATCTACAACATAGAGTCGGGTTCATGGTCACCGGTTTTCTACGAGCTTCCGATCTATACTACACACGGAGTAACGGATCCGGAATCAGGGGTCGTGTACCTTATCGGATTCGACATCATTGATACCGATCCTCCCAATGATATTAAACAGGATATCAAATATCACTTTCACGCACTGGACCCGAGAACCATGACATTCAATACGATAGAGACACCAGCTCACAATAATTCCATTGGAAAACCTGCTTGGAGTGCCTCATTGAAAAGCATACTATTCGCAACGGACATTATCACTCTGCTCTACGTCTTCACGCCGAGTAGGATGAATGAATCGTCACATGGATGGAGTCTAATGTACACCACTGGAGGGGTACCCCTGAAAGTCGATGGCCTTGAAGATTGTTTCGTACCCGCCTATGGTGGTTCAAAGATGGTATACTTCAATTACTTGTTCGATGGTCCGGATCAAGCCGACCAAACGACTATACTTATCCTGGATGTTGCCACTCGTACATGGACAAAGGGTACTCCAGGGGGCGATTTACAATACCATGCATGTGCAGTTTCCGGAGATCACTTGGTTGTATGGAACAGCGACCGTCATACAAATATTAGCAGCACTCTTGTCTACAACATGGCGACAAATGAATGGGTCTCGAGCTACACTCCACGTTCGCGCGTGCCGAGAACAGCAACAATGGACAAAACCGAGGAGGGACATATCAAAATTACTATCATTGTCACAGGAGCCTTGTTGACGGTTATCTTGACCACCATTTCCTTCTACCTTGGACTCACAAAGCAAGTGAAAGATGCAGTTCAAAGCACAAGCTCCAATGGTTCGTCATCCAACACATTAGGTACCGGGTCTGACATCGATATTGACGACTTATCTACAGTGGTATTGCCGCGAGATCCAACTTGTCCTGATTCAACCTCTACCAGAGCGTCTTCTAGTTCCCGTTGGAAAGAGATGATGTCCATTTCGAACCTGTTCAGACTGACTGTGGCGCAACCGCCTCCCAAACACCCGCATGTCATTGTGGGAGATCTGACAGCCAAACGTGGCGTACAGGAAGGCGCTATTGAAATAGAATCGATATCACAAGATCCTCACACCATAATCGAACAGGAGCCTATCGCGACTTTTAGTGACAAGGCGGAATCAGAATCAAGTGACGAAGAGGAGTGCATTGCAACGTGCCAATGACTTGTAACAACATGTATCCTATCCAGTGTGTGCAGTCCAGATCGTAACCGATGGATTAAAGGTGGCTCCATTTACTTCTAATGACTGACGGTGTTGATATGAGTGGACGGTTCCTTGTGAACCACTCTCTAGCTTTTCTGGACTCGCCTCTATCCTCCAAACCGTGAATCTTGCGTAGCTTGGGCCATTGCTCCGCCATCCATTGGGCTTCCTTTCTGGCGATCCTTGTCGCCATTAAGCTAACATTCAGCACTTGTAGTCGTTTCAATCCTTCCAGTTGATCCAACCCGCTCTCAAGCGACATTTCCAGACATTCGAACTGATCCGAGTATTGAAAGGCGCTGGAATCGTAGGGATTATGTCCTAGCCATAGTACCTCCAAATTGACAAGCCTGGAGAGACGTTCGTATACTCTATGCTGAAGCATCCGTCCTTCCCCAGGATAGGTCTCATCCATAGGATATCGCCTCATACCGCAATAGGTGTGGACGTGGGATACCCGAGATTCTGATCCAAAGGTCCATGAGTGACTTTTTGCACAGCCATGGCGTGAGAGACCCTGACAATGGATTCTGATGGATCCATTCATTGGCATCGATTGAGATTGCGTGTGTTAAGCTGAACCATTTCCCAGAAAACGTTTCAAATGACTTTAACATTGGGAACGAAGCAAGGATTGATGTCAGTCTGGGTGCCTCCATGTGGGGCCATCTCGTGATTTTGAGGTTCTCGAGAGTCGAGAAAGAGCCTCCAACGATCGTTCGCCATATTCCAAACATCCCTTAATGTTGATCGATTTCCATCTTTGTCGAGATGCGGAGAGTACGCGTGACGAACCCTCCTCTTCCACTCTATAGCATGTATAATCTCCAAAGCTGATGGTGTTGAGATTCGGGAAGAAGGTTTCCATGATGGTTGCCATGTGTCGAAGGGATTTGTCCTTGTAGAATTCCACTTCCAATGCATTGATAGACTTGCATCGCCTCCAAAACGAAAGTGTCTCATGAAAAAAAGTCCTTCCTTGTATTTCAGGGTCAAAAGTCGTAAGTTTGAAAGCGGTTCTTGTTCTGCGTCGTTGACATTGATCGCCGAAAGGTAATCCTTGCTGGCATGTACATCGACATTAAACTCGAGCGTTTCCAATGTGATCGGGCACCGGGCCATCCAATACTTGAATGTACGATAATGGAGCTTTGTGCCCATTCCAATGTGTTGAGATGGGTGCAATCTAATAGTGGTCTGGGCAGTAAATCGTCAAAGGCTGCCTTATAAGAATACTGTTGCTCACGTACGAAGACATACAGAGAATCGAGATTTCGGATCAAGGGACAATACTTGGCCAGTGCTGATTGCTGGTATCCATCTGTCACCACGAGATAGTCGTTGAGGATCATCCTGGCAAGGCGCATATACTGATCCGAGGTGAATATTGATAGATCGCGCCAGATGTGTGGAATGACAGCGTAGTGCCACTTCTTGCTCACAAGCGCCCACTGCAACTGGTCACACTTGCTCAGATGAAAGAGGATTATGCCGGTCAGTTCTGGGAGGCCGAACAGTGACAAAAGCCGCCGTGAGTGCGAAGAGCGTTTTGGTCGCGCGATGAGCTTGCTCAGTCCCCGGAGGCCCGACTGCACCGAGTTGTCCGAGGCGACGAAGGGAAGGTGTGGAATGAGAAAGAGTGAAGGTGTGGGCAATGAGGAGAGGAGTGATGAGGTGTGAGAGGTGTCAGGAAAGAAGTGAACAGTCTAATTGCCGTAGTATGTGGTCCCTGCCAAGGGCTGTGCAAACTCAAATTGACCCCTGGAGCCTGTTTGTAGCAATCATTCTAAGGATGAGAAGGCCTCGTTGAGTGCCACGGGCGCCGTGGACGAACATCAAGGTCATTCTTATTGCTGTCATGAGGGCAGCGGATAGTTGAGGTGGGCTGATCATGGCGAGTCAGTCTGCCACAACAAGGGATGGGCTGTTGTCTGTCGCATGCTGCAAGTGAACTGCAGGATCGCACACATCATCTAATAGCACAGCTGAATTGAGTCGTCGCCGAGGGAACTGTCAGTGGCTGACTGACTCTCTCGTCCCATTTCACTCACTCTTCGCCTTTACCTTTTAGCTCCCTTCCACTTTCACAACGCACTCCCCTCCTCCCCTCTCTCCCCTCTCATACACCTCTTGTTTGCTGGCTCCCCCATCTCATGCTCGAAGGTCCCCACCCGTCCCTGCAAAGCTTCCAAGCTATACCTTCATAGAAGGTCAAGGATTCTATGTCCTTGGGAGACTGAACACATATACGCCTGCAAAGTCTGCTGTCATCTCCATCGGTCTCATGGAACGCAAGCGACCCTGTTTCCAAAAAGTTGGTGGATGGACCTGAGGCATTCATGACTGTGTTGAAATGGAACCGGTCTTACGAGATCCTCATACCGTGGTCGAGCAGGAACCTACCGCTATAGCACACGGATTCCAGTAGTCTATTGCCGAGGAACATTGCTGGAGAAAGTTGGGCAAACTGCTGTTGATTGCTGTTACTGTTTATGTAAGATGTTTGACGCTAGCTTAGCCACTGTTCTCTGCTTCTCCCTCCCTTTTGCCTACCCTGCCCACCTCGCCCGCCTCGCCCCCCGTCCTATTCCACCATCTTTGCGACTGTGGGTTGGTAGTAGAGCTGTTTGATAATGACAGCTGCAACGATAACAATGGCAGACGTTCTCAAAATTGAAGTATGTTTGTGCGGGCTGAATGGAGCACAGCCGGGTAAGGGCGCGGTGATGGGTGGTGTGGTGGTTTGTGGATGTTTTCACCTACTGTCGCTCTCACACTTCTACTCTTCCTCCAAATTCTTTGTTCCCACCTTCACAACTCGCCCACGTTTCTTCACTTTAGTGTTCTTTTCATCAGCAAACATCCTACCCCTGTACCCTGAAGACAATGACAATATACACCACCGTCCCCTCCATCTTTGCAATTCTTTCTGTCGTCCTTGCACTTCTCTTTAGTGTTTCGTTTGGCTCCCCCGTCCGTGCTCAAAAGTTCCGACCCGTTCCTGTAATGCGCCCAGGCTATACTTTCATAGAAGATCAAGGATTCTATATCTTTGGGGGAGTGAATCTGGGTATGCCTGCCAATATGTCCATAACTCAAGCATTCATGATCGATCTCTCAGTCTCGTGGAACGCAAGCGACCCTGTTTTAAAGAAGTTGGTGGATGGACCTGGAGCATACATGACAGCCTGCACACCTACTTCCAATGGAGAGGATATCTTCTTGTTGCATATGGGCCACGGATATATCTACAACGTAAAGTCAGATTCATGGTCATCGGTTTTCAACAACGAGTTTCCGGTCTACACTATGCACGGAGTAACGGATCCGGAATCAGGGGTCGTGTACCTTATCGGATTCGACATCCTTGAAGCCGATCCTCCCAAGGGCATTGAACAGGATCTCAAATATCACTTTCACGCACTGGACCTGAGAACCATGACATTCAATACGATAGAGACACCAGCTCACAATAATTCCATTGGAAAACCTGCTTGGAGTGCCTCATTGAAAAGTATACTATTTGCAACGGACATTAGCACTCTGCTGTACGTCTTCACGCCGAGTAGGATGAACGAGTCGTCACATGGATGGAGTCAAATATACACCACCGGAGGGGATCGCCTGAGTGTCAGTAACCTTGAGCATTGTTTCGTACCCGCCTATGGTGGTTCAAAGATGGTATACTTCAAATACACGTTCGACGCGTACCAGATAACTCTACTTATCCTGGACGTTGCCACTGGTACATGGACAAAGGGTGCTCCAACGGCTTATCAACAATACCATGCATGTGCAGTTTCCGGAGATCACTTGGTTGTATGGAGCAGTAATCCTCGTGCAAACACTAGTAGCACTCTTATCTACAACATGGCGACAAATGAATGGGTCTCGAGCTACACCCCACGTTCGCGCGTGCGCAACGCCGAGGAGGAACAAATCAAAATTATTATCATTGTCACTGGGGCCTCGTTGACGGTTATCTTGACCACCATTTCCTTCTACCTTGGACTCACAAAGCAAGTGAAAGATGGAGTTCAAAGCACAAGCTCCAATGGTTCGTCCTCCGACCCACCAGGCACCGGGTGTGAAATCGACGTCTACGACAGATTACCTGCAGCGGTATTGCCGCGAGATCCAGCCTGTCTTGGTTCACAATATCTACAGGAGCGCCTTCTGGTTCCCGTTGGAGAGAGATGATGTCTATTTCGAACCTGTTCAGGCTGGCTGGAGCACGACCACCCCCTGAACACCCACATGCTATTGTGGAAGATATGGCAGCTAAACGTAACGTACAGGAATGTGCCATTGAGATAGAAGATCATATCGCGACTTTCGACTACAAAGTAGAATTGGAATCTATATAATAG
>Ga0247824_10001826_pt1 | contig 11815 bp, 12 predicted proteins | sample 13C_PalmiticAcid_FD_194412 | JGI IMG/M metagenome (GOLD analysis project Ga0247824, IMG submission 194412) | Soil microbial communities from agricultural site in Penn Yan, New York, United States - 13C_PalmiticAcid_Day48 | ecosystem: Environmental > Terrestrial > Soil > Agricultural land...
CGTCCTCCGTGGACACCGCCAGCACCGTCTCCTCCCCCTCGCCGTCCGTCTCCACATACCCAAACTGATGCACCTTGGTCTTGACCGCGCCCATGACCCTGCACTTGGGCACGCAGTCCATCCCAATCACGAGCACGTCCCGGTCGAACCCCACCGCGAACTCCTCCTCGCCCCCCCTCGCCGTGCCCCAGACGATCCGCCGCGCCTCGCCCGTCGAGTGCCGCCCCTCCCCGACCTCCGCCAGCGTGGCCCGCTCGAAATTCAGCACCCGGCTTTTCTTGCCCGTCTCGAGGTTCCACAGCCGCATGCACCGCTCCCCCTTGCTCACGCTGATCATGATCTTGTTGCTCGGGTGCACGGCAAAGTCGTTGACGCCGCTCGGCTGCCCGCCCAGCGGCGCCGTGTCCCCGCTCGGCCGGCCCATGACCTTGGGCACGGGGCACTTGAAGCTGTGCAGGTGCGTCCAGTCCCGGACCCGCGTCACCGCGACCGTCGAGTCCTCGGCGGACGACAGCAGCTTGGAGCGGTTGGGGAACGCGAGGCGCGTGATGTTGGACGCGTGGTGGAGCAGCGTGCCGAGCTCGCGGTGCTTGGGGTTCTCGAGGATGGGCCGCGGCGCGAGCGAGGAGAGGAGCTTGGCGTCGGCGGTGTCGGTCACGCGGGTCGAGGGCGGGTGCGCCGAGAGGTTGTAGATGTTGATGCGCTCGTCGGTGCTGCCCGTGGCGAGGAGTATTTTTTGGGATTGCCCCGGCGTGGGATCCGAGGGTGGAGAGAGGGCGAGGCAGCGGATGGCCGAGTTGTGCGCGTTAAAGAGGAAGGTGTCGGCGAAGGAGGCGGGTTCGGCCGCAGGTTGCGCGGGGGCGGCGGTGGTGTCTTTCGACTTCTTGGTCTTGGTGGCCGGAGCGGCGGGAGTGGGTGACGGCTTGACGGTTGCCGTGAGGCCGTGGAGGACCCGGTCGTAGGACCCTGCGATGATTTGGATTGTGATGGGGTCGTCGCCGGTGAGCTTGAAGACCGTCGACTTTGGTGTCTTGGTCGGTGTCTTGGCTGGTGCTTTCGCCTTCTTTGCCGACGCCTTGGCCTCTCCACGGCCGCCCTCGTGGACGGCTTCACTCTTTCTTTTCACCATGATTGTAGGTGCGTAAAGTAGTTGCCGATGTTCTCGGTGGTCCGATCCCCTCCGGTCAGCGGTGGTCGGTCGAGGAAGACAATGGCTGGCCTTTGAGTTTTTGAAAAATTAAGTGGGGTCCCAACCTTATCTTATCGCCTTCCATTCCTCAATTCCTCCAGCTCCCAGACTCAATCAAGCCTTCCAACATTCAGTTTGAGAAAAGGGGGCTTTTGAGTTCCTTCAACAGAACTCATCACAGCTGGGTTGCTGGTTAATTACAATACTAGGTATGTACTCTGATCATTTGCTTGACCAATCATGAAATATCTACATGAACACATCATCATAACACGCCCCCGAGACATATCTGCCTCGCAGAGACAGCCCATGGTCCGCTGAAGAGGTAGGGGTGCTCGCCCTGCCATCTGAAATCCGACGCAACTCATCCGGCAGAAACACCGTGTGTCATTCCACTCTCAACACAGCACTGGCGGGGCTACTTTCCCGGCGCCGGTGTTGCGCTCCCGCTCGACTGTCTTTGATGCTGCCCTACTTGTTGCTGTGCTGCCTGTTGCTGCGCTACCTGCTGTGCAGCTTGTTGCGCAGCCTGCTGGGCCTGGGCCTGCTGCTGTGCTCGCAGAAGCGAAGCATACTGGTGTGGGCTGTTCATGGGTTGGCCCACCGAGCCGGCCGCAGCGTTCATCGCTGCCTGCTGCTGGCTCTGGACGATCATGCGGCCCAGGTGTTCAGTGGCCAGTTGCCGCACTGTCTCGGGCGGCAGATTCGGGTTCTTGGCCCGGTAATGAACCTCGAGTTCGGCAAGTCGCTGTGTTATATGTTGGCTCAGTATTCCCCCGGGGGACCTGCCTGGCATGGTGGGCATGCTCAGCCCAGCACCCGGCGAGGTCGCCAAACCAGCGCCGTTGGCGGCATTGAACGATGCCATCATCGCCTGTGCATTGGTCAAGAACGCCCCCTGGTTCAGGCCGTTGACCACGTTGCGCAACGGCGTGGGCGACCCTTGTGTCCCGTTCGCTTGGGACAGCTGCTGCACTTGCTGAGGGGTCTGTGCCTGTTGCTGTTGTGCCACCTGCTGTTGCACGTGTTGCTGAACAACTTGCTGTGGCGTTTGCGTTTGCGGTTGCTGCTGCGGTTGCGGCTGTTGTTGTTGTTGAGGCTGCTGCTGCTGCTGCTGCTGCTGCTGCTGCTGTCCTTGTTGTTGCACTTGTTGCTGCTGCTGCTGTTGTTGGAGTTGCTGGATGGCCGCTCGCTGCTGATTCTGTATTGACCGTGCTTGAAGCATGAGGTTGATATCTGGTTGTGGGTTCACCATGGGCAGCCTATGCTGCGCAGCCTGCATCGCCTGAAGTTGCGCTTGCGGTATGCCTGCCATCTGGAGCGGCGGAACCAGGCCACCAGCAGCAATCCGTGCTTGGACGGCGGCTGGGACTGCTCCTGGAGTGGCCGGCATTGTCACCCGTCCCGGAGTGCGGTTCTGCGCTGCCATGGCAAGCTGTCCAGGAACGTTGAGGCGAGCGGCGTTGTTGAGCGAGGCAGCTGCAGCGATCTGCGCTGCAGTTTGGGGGGCAGCGGCGGCACCAGGTGTGCCCGGCACTTGACCGGGATGGGGTTGCTTCTGCTGCTATCATCCAGTGAGCTCGTGAATTCAATGTTTGATGGAGAAGCACCTACCAATCTCCTCGCATTCGCATCCGCCTGCCGGATGGCGTAGGCAGCCATTCTCTCCGCCAAGGCCTGGTCCCGTTCCCATCTCATGATGCTGTAGTCGCGCGGGGTCTTGTTCTGAATCTGCTGCCTCGGCACCTCGTTGGCTTTGCGCATGGCTGCCAAGTTGGCTGCCTGCTGAGCCTTTTGGGTGGTCGCTTCTCGCTTCTTGGCCAGCTTCCGCATCGCGTCAATCAGTGCCAGGTGTTTTTGGTTGCGGCGCCGTTCGACGCGTATGCTCGTGGTCGGTCTGCGCCTAGGGACCGGCGTGACGGCACCGTTTGGCCCGACTTGCTGCTGCGCATTTTGGTTCTGCTGCGCAATGGTTCGTTGAGCCGCGTCGATCCTGGCTTGATAGGCCTTGAAGTACGGGGTTCTAGCCATGTCATTCGGCAGACCGTCCAAGCTCCCAAGACTCACCCACCGCTCAAAGCACTCCCAGGGCGTACGGCGCTCGGCTCCCGAGGCGAATGCGGACGACGTGGATGCCATGGCCGCTATCAGTGACCAATTGTATGAGCACTCACGAACGAGGGATTTGAGCTGCTCGTCCTCGGCCCACGTCCACTGGGACGCTGTCCGGCTCTCAAAGAAGCTCTGCGGGGGCATGGGGTGCTCTGTAGGTGGCCGGAACTGGTGGCCAGCATGCAACCGATCACGGATCCCCTTCATCTCCGGACTGAACAACGCAACCGCATGGTTTTCAGCCTGCAGCTCGGCACCACTGTCAGGCTCCTCTCCAAAGATGATTTCATCGTCGTCGTCGTCGTCTTCCGCGAGATAGTCGTATCGCCGGCGTTTGCGTGGTGGACCCTTGCTCGCCAGGGTCATGTCGCCTTCGACGTACTTGCTGAGGGGGACCGCCGGTCGTTTCCATGTGGCGTCTGGGTCGTAGTCCAAGCCCAAAATGTCGGACTTCGGGATCTTGAGAGGCGAGCTGTACATGGGGAGATTATCTAAAAGCAGCTCTGCTGTTTTAGAGGGTTGCAGACCAAAGACAACCTCGTCGTCCGGGAGGGCGAAAATCGCCGACGGTGCTATGCAGTCAACGAGAATCTCAGGGAGCTCATCGTCATTCTCCGCCGGAGAGTCGGTGTGAATCAAATCGGGCAGTTCGTCCCCAGCGTCTGAGCGACCCAGGTTCGCCCCTTCTGCCTCTCCGACCACCGGGCGGGGTGGAATCACCGCGTTCACCTGCAGCGCCAACCGTTCGGCTGGGCCCGAATGAACCCATTCCGCACAGGCGTAGGCGAGATTTAGTGCAACTGCTCGCTTCCACTTGTGCTCCTTGCGGAAATCGGTCCGCATCCATTTCATCTCCTGAAGAAGCACATCCCGCTGCGACGCCGGTCTCGTTGGCTCTGGGCACCGAACTGGCTGCCGCAGTGACCACTTGTCGTGTTGCTGCAGATGATACACTCTACGCAGTATTTTGCAGGCCTGGTGGTCCAATATCGAGATGTACTGGTCGGACGTGGAGATCGTCTTATGTGCTTGGTTGAGCAGTTTCTCGATGGGTTTCATCCATGATGATTGCCGGGTGAAGCCCTCAATGAACAGGGGCGTAAAATAATCGTCGGATGGGATTTGGCCGGGCCGTTGCTGACTGACAACCACGGCGCCGTCGTCTGCCGACTTTGATCGCTTGTGCTGCTTGCCAAAAATCACGGTCGGGACGCTTCTCCGGCGCTTGTCGCGAGCCTTGTTGGCAAACAGCTTGAAATCGGTAGAAGGCGGATGAAGAGTGACCCCCGAATCCTCGGTCGTACGAGGTCCGCTTGCATCTCCCAAAACCGGCTTCAGAGAGCCGGCTAGAGGGGCAGAACCGGCAGATGGCTGGGATTTTGCGGGTATCTCGTTGGGCGGGATGGTGTCAGAAGCTGATGGCCCAGCAACTGATTCGGACGGCACTGAGATGCGCGTTGTTCCAGCTCGGGGTTCCTCTGCTGAGCCAACGCTGGCCAAAGCTTGCTTTTTGGTAGTGGGTAGATCGGGTTCGTCGACGTCCATGGGAACAGGAGCGTCTTCATCCAGTTTGCCCTGGGTTTTCACAAAAGAGCTACCTGGTTTTGAGGTTCCGGTCAAAACGGGGGTAAGTGTCTGGCCATGTCGTTGGCTGTCGGCTTGCGAAGTCGTCGGCCCAGGTCGCGGTCCCCCAAGGACACTGTCTCCCAATACAGGTCCCGGCGCAGCATCCGTTGCAATGTGCGGGGCTTGCGCGTCTTTCTGAGACTCACTGCCAGGCGGTATCGTAGCTGGTGCAGGTTTCGTGGGCTGGGAAAGCTGAGCTGCGGCCGATTCTTGGAGTAGCTGCGCTTCCACGCCACTGATTGGCGTCGGCAGCGATACGTCTGACGCAGCAGGTACCGCAGCTGACGCAGCCAGCGCCGCTCCATCGTGTTTCTCCTCCTCCATTCTGCCACCATCTCGAGACTTGCCCCTGAATGTCTCCCCCCCGCCCCGTTCCACGAACTGCGGTCCTTCATTATCCGGGCTGGTGTTTGCCGACGCATCGTGCACAATGGGGGTCGGCATAGACTGGGCAGTCGAACCCGGAGACGAGAGTGCATCGGCGTAGCGAGAAGCGTCGGAGGTAGACGGCCGTTGGTTGAAGGGAGCGTGTTCGACATCCTTGGAATTCTGCGCTTCGTCGCGCTCTATCGGCAGAGGTTGATCTGGTCGGGAGACCTTGGCGTTGATGCGAGGCACTTGGGGGACAGCGACATTGTCGTCCGCATGCGGCGCAGCTGCCCTGCTAACCGTAGGTGACTGGATCCGGGGCACGCCGTTGACAGGCCCGTGGTCTCCTGGACGGGCAGTGGCATCCGTCGCCGGGACTTGTCCGCGACTGTCACCATGTGCCTTAGGAATCGCACCCGGTGCTTGACCAGCCTGGAGGTCCCCCTGGCTAGCTGGAAAGGTCTTCGCCGACGCCCGCGGAGAGACAGGCGCAGTTGTAGAGGCGGCTCTTCTCGTGTCATCGGTTGGAAACAGAGGCAGTCCATTCACTGGAGCCTTGGTCGAATCTGCAAAATGTTTGTTTTCTGTCGATGCCCAATTGTATTTCACGCGAAGCGGCTTTCGGCGCGCCGGTATGTTGAGTTCGTCAAGTCGGCGACCCCTGCACATGAATTGAACGGAATCAGAAAAGTCAAGGCCGACGCGACGCGACCATGTCGCAATACAATGGCGATTAAACGCAGTGGTGGCAGAACGTACCGGAGAATATCGGATTCAATTAGAAATGTTTTTTCGGCGGGGGTGGTGGTCGGCGCGTCAGGATCGCTAAAGTCGTGGTCGGGAATGCCATCTTCGTCGGTCGCAACCGCGAACAGCTCGCGCAGTTTGCGTTTCCGCGACGCCGTAATTGACCTGAGAGTGGTTAACACCGATTATCGCACATCAAAACGATCAGAAAAACGAGCTCTATCGATTAAAACAGATCGCACCTTAATTCCGCCCGCTTTGATCGCAGAAGCTTCAGGCGGTCGGCGAGCGCGAGCTCAGTCATGACATCGGCGACAGCGACATCCGTTTTAAAGCAAACGGATGACGATGTCGGCTTGAGCAGAGCGATAGAAAACCAAAATCAAATGCGCAGGGGATGGAAAGTGCGAGCGTTGCGACTTTTTCACGCCGGTTTGATTGACTGAACTGGGTCGGGCAGAGCGTAAATCTCTGTCGTGCCGTGTTGAGGGGGTTGTGATGCAGTGACGGGCGTATCAGCGAGCAAGCGACGCCATCGGGGGTCAAAAATGTTAAGCCAGGATGCATCAGCGCCTGAAGAAAGCGGGAAAGGGCTGGTCAGCGGCGGTGCTGACGACGACTTGGGGCTGAGTTAGAGGGTGAGGGGGCCTAAAACTCCACTGGAAGGAAAGGCCTCAGGGCTCTCCTCGGGTCCTAGGGATCCAAAAACACGGTGCCAAGAACAAAGGAAACGACGTTTCCCATACTGTAGGAAACCGTGCCCGTGCCCCACCGCCCTCGCTTGGCAGCGGCGCCGAGAAATATCCGGTGGGCATGAAGGAGAAGGGACCAAGAGGACGACGAGAGGAGCTGAAACGAGCTCGAGGGAAGCAATACCTCGCTGACTTCGGCCAGAACCGCGGCCGAACTGCCAGGCTGCCGATCGATCAGGTCTGTTCGAGAAGGCGCTGGGAAGGCCAGCTCCAGGAGCCGACGGCGACCGCCTGGACCCAGCTCAGCACACCGGTTCCCTGGGCCATTGTTTGCCTCGTCAGGTCCGAGAAGGGTAACAGCGGTCCAGGGCTGTCCTCATCCTGGGAAGGGCATTCGCTGGAGTGCCGTCTGATCTGCGATTTTGCTGCCGAGCTTGTCCGCGGCCGGGAGAGAGGAAGACGAAAAGACGGAAAGCGAGCATTGGGCTCGGTTGTGTTGGGGAGGAACAAGTGATTCAGTGCGGCCGGTGGAGAGACCGACTGGTGTCAGACCTCTCTGGTGCGGATAATAGGTAAGGACGGTTTAATGTTAGGTCGTTGCCTGAGGCCACGCCGAACCCATCTGCCCCACCACGGGCCCGGGAACGTTCCCACTTTCCGTGGTCGGTGCTGGCAGCCTTGCATGGCGCAAAGCACGATCCGCCCGAGTCTCCAAGCCACCGCCTGCGAGTTCTGCAAACAAACCCATTGCTTAGCAACCCGCCCGATATTTGCTTCGAGAGAACTGCTAGCAAAATGCCCGACGGCGACAGCAAATCTTCCCGGATAGCCATTCAGCTTGGAACACACGCAATTAAGCAACGCGCCCGTCCCGCTCATGGGAAACGCCACCGAGCGCAAGAGCTCCACGAGGATTCCCAATCCGATGACAACAGCGACAACGACCAGCAGACGAAGTACGGTCGCCACGAGGCTATCACATCCTTCGAAGTCCATGGCTCGAGTTTAGAACAGCCGGGGCGGAAGAGCCAGAAGGAGCGGACACCGCCCAACCAAAACGGCAATCCAGATCAAGACAAGGAGGACAATTTCAAATCCCGTCATGATGGAGGCGTGGCAGACAGTTCCGAGTCGCAAGACAAGCCTGTCAAGTGGGGGTTGACCATCAACATGAAGGGAACAGGGGGTGACAAGGACAAAGAAAAAGGGGAATCAAAGTCTCGAATCGAACGCTCCGACTCCGAAGATCCAACAAGGAAGGAAAAGGTTGCGAAGAGCATCGACGACGAAGCGATGGATGCCCTCATGGGGTCAAGCGCACCGAAGCGCAAGCACACCGATTCCGATGCTGCTGACCGGGACCCACGGCCTGAGGACTATGAATCGGTACCCATTGACGATTTCGGCGCCCACTTGCTCCGCAACTTTGGCTGGGATGGCAAGATGAGGGGCAAAGTCAGGGAAGTAAACAGGCACGCAAACCTCACCGGTCTCGGTGCCAAGGATGCGAAGGGGGCGGAAGACCTTGGCGCATGGAATCAAAAAACCGCCAAAGATTCCCGGCCCATGCGGCTTGACGATTACAGAAGAGAAGAGAGCAAGAAACGTCAGCGGACCGACGACCGATACCGCGACAGCTACAAGCGGGAAAGGGAAAGAGAGCGGGAGCGGGAGCGCGGGCGAGACAGATAGAGAGAACGGCCCACGACCCCACGGTTGTGGACGAATACCACGGCCCCGATTCCCATCCCTCAGTTCATGCGGTTCTACTTGCGAGGCCTGCTAGGTGGGTATTCGTGATACGCTTGAATGTTTCGCCTGTAGCTAACGTGTACCAGCTATCAACGACCCACCAGACTCGACAGCACCGGACTTGGCTTTGGCTGACTGTGTTCAAGCATTACCTGACTCGGACCACTTGAAGCCCACCCTTGGTAGCTAGACAGTAGTTGCACTCACCAATGGCCGAGGTCTAGTAAGACTGATCCAACAGCGAACAGTCTAAGTTACACGACAGCCGGCTGCCCAAGTTTCTCTGGGATACATATCCTCGGGCCAATGTTCCGGTCAGACACACAAAATGGGCCGCCTCCGGAACCGCCCCGTTCATACTCCGACCTCGGTGGAAAGGGGTTAGCTTTAAAGCCGGCTGGTTACAAGTTTGTGGCGACCTCCGACCGGTTTATACAGAATGATGGAAGGGGACCAGCAGAATCGACTCAAACACAGAAACCGCGACACGTCCCTCTGTTCCACATTACGTTGAACGCACCGCGATCCGCACGCCGCCAACAACATGAAAGAGGCCCCGTCTCCTGCTGTACTGTGTAAGGAGCAGAGCAGGACAACTATCCTGAGGACAGACAAGCCATCAAGTTGGCCGCTGGTTATGGAGCACAAAGCATCTCGGCTGTCACCACTTGGCTACTACCACTGGGCACCTTGAACACCCTCCAACGCTCTCTTGGTTTAAGACAGGGAATCTACAGATGCTCTCCGCAACCCGGTAACAGGAATCACCGTATGGACTGAGCACTACGATTCCTTCTTGCTGTTCCTGGTTTTGAGTTGAACGGAGGCCACATGTAGCCAAGCCTGTTTTCGACGGTTAGATCTCAGCTCTGTTGTAGATTTGGACGGACTCTTCAATCCTTTCTGTAATGTCACTACAGGTATCCACCCACGGCTGGGAAATGATCTGGTGAGACGTGCCGCCATTAATACCTTCCTGTGAGCTTGTCTCCTCTTCTCGACGCACAGTCTCGACAGTGTCCTCCTGCCTTGCCTCGAAACCCATTGGCTGTTCCCACCGATCGGGATGTCGTGCGAGTGGACCGCTCCTGCAGAGTCACATATCTGGAGAACCCGCTTTATCTGCGCCTCTTCCTTGGTTGAACTCTGCCGATCTAGCTGCATGTCCGGACGTCCCACATGCTGGCAGGCCTGATTCCTACGCTGCCCAAGCAGTATCCGTCGTCCCCGATCGTCTACGATAGCAAGCAATACAGCAGTCTTGGCTTGGGGTAGATATCGTCAAAATCCATATCCCACTCCAAAGTCTCATCTGCTTCTATTAGTCTCTACGCTTAACGCTCTCCACCCGCCCCGTTCTTCGTTTCTGTTTGGTCCATCCCCAGCCGGTTCTTCGACCATGGGCAGCACGACAGAGAAGCCTTGGTGGAAGGACGCGGTGTGTTACCAGATCTACCCCGCGTCCTTCAAGGACTCCAACGGGGATGGTCTCGGCGACATCCCCGGGATTCTGAGCAAGATCGACTACTTGAAGGACCTTGGTATTGATGTTATCTGGGTCTCACCTATGTACGCATACGATGCAACCAAGCCCAGTTTGATCCACTCACTAACATGCTGTCCTGTGTAGGTTTGACAGTCCCCAGGTCAGTCGATGTTTTTGGAATATACTACACGTTGTTGTTCTTCAGAGGTTGTATCTTGGGAAAGAAGGAAAGATTGCCCTGGTCGACGCGGAGGACGACAATGAAATGCTTTCTCACCCTGTCTCAGTGAAGTTGCTCCGGTTCATGAGCTGACACTCCAGCAAGGTTGATATGGGTTATGACATCTCGGACTACGAAAAGGTCTACCCTCCATACGGCACGGTCAAGGACATGGAGGACCTCATAGATGCCTGCCATAAACGGTAGCCGCCCCTCTCCCAAGGGTAGTCAGCCACCACCGTTCCTGTCAGCTAACAGCCAGCAAGGGGCATGAAGTTGATCCTGGACCTCGTCATCAACCACACGTCGGACCAACACGCCTGGTTCAAAGAGTCGAGGTCCTCCAAAGACAACCCGAAGCGTGACTGGTACGTTTCTGACTTTTCTGGGTATTGTCCTGGTGACGAAGAGCTAACGGTGTAGTGTAGGTACATCTGGAAACCACCTCGATATGCCGAAGACGGAACTCGTCTGCCACCGACAAACTGGAGAAGCTACTTCTCAGGGCCAACTTGGGAGTATGACGAGCATACCGAGGAGTACTACTTGCACTTGTTTGCCAAGGAGCAGCCGGACCTGAACTGGGAGAACGAGGAGACGCGGAAGGCCATCTACGACAGTGCCATGCGTTTCTGGCTCGACAAAGGGGTCGATGGCTTCCGGGTAGACACTGTGAACATGTAGGTACTCTCAGTGTCGTCCCTCCTGCTCAAGGCACTGACACCTCTCTTGTTCAAAAGGTACTCCAAAGGGGTCGAATTCAAGGACGCCCCCGTCATCGACGCCCGCTTCTACGAACAGCCCGCCTGGCTGTACTACGCCAACGGCCCCCGGATGCACGAGTTTCTCAGGGAGATGAACGAGCAGGTGCTCAACCAATACGACGCCGTGACGGTGGGCGAGCTCCCGCACACGCCCGACCCAAAGAAGGTGCTCCAGTACGTCGGCGCAGGCGACAAGCAGCTGAGCATGGTGTTCCAGTTCGACATTGTCGACCTCGGCCAGGGCAAGGAGCACAAGTACCACTTTGAGGAGTGGAAGCTGTCGCAGCTCAAGGCCATCGTGGCCAAGTGGCAGCAGTTCATCGAGGGCACCGACGGGTGGACGACCGTCTTCTGCGAGAACCACGGTGAGCCTTCCCTTCCCTCCTCTCTCTCCATATCCTTCCCACCCACAAAGAAAGTCCCATCATCATCAACCCCCCTGGCCTAACCCGCAGAGCAAACAAAACAGACCAAGGCCGCTCCATATCCCGCTACTGTTCCGACGCCCCCGACTCCCGCGTCCCCTCGGGCAAGCTCCTCGCCCTTATGCTCTGCGCCCTGACGGGCACCCTCTTCATCTACCAGGGCCAGGAGATCGGCATGATCAACGTGCCCCCCTCCTGGCCCATCTCGTCGTACCGCGACATCGAGTCGGTCAACTTCTACCGCGCCATGGCCGCGCAGTCGCGCGACGACCCGGCCGAGCTCGCCTACGTCATGCGCAGCCTGCAGATCCTGGGGCGCGACAACGCCCGCCTGCCGATGCAGTGGGACGGGACGGAGCACGCCGGTTTTACGGAGGGGGGAGGAAGGGAGCCGCCGTGGATGCGGGTGAACGACTTGTACGGGGAGATCAAC
>Ga0247824_10001828_pt1 | contig 11811 bp, 16 predicted proteins | sample 13C_PalmiticAcid_FD_194412 | JGI IMG/M metagenome (GOLD analysis project Ga0247824, IMG submission 194412) | Soil microbial communities from agricultural site in Penn Yan, New York, United States - 13C_PalmiticAcid_Day48 | ecosystem: Environmental > Terrestrial > Soil > Agricultural land...
AGTCTACTCTTGGCATTTCTCCAACATCGACTCAACAGGGTCTCGGGGCAAGGTGTATCGACTACCTCCATTCTACCCAAGTGACAATGATCCCGCTCGGCGGTCCGCGGAGCCTTAGCAGTGATCGATGGAAGGTATCACGATGGCAAGGAATATCCGCCTCACAGGATCAATCTCACTCAACCTGTAACTATCACATCATCGTTCTCTCCAAGTCCGGTGAACCGTGAAAAAGCATAGTGCGACCCGGGTACTAATGGAGACTCTTACATACGATACGTTCTGCAACGATATTGAATAGTGGCAACACTCTTTAATAGCTATTGTCACCAGCGAGAACAGTTCAAGGAACTATACTGTTTCCTTGAAAACAGTCTTACAGACAATACTTTGGATACCCAACCTTCACTGCCACGATAACCTCGCCCGGATCCTCGATGTTATCAGCACTGCACACGCTGCCGCGTTGATCTTCCGCCACGCAATTCACCGGCTTGATCTACTTTCACAATAGGGCGGGTGTTCAGTGTCCGACCTCTCCACTCTTTACCATTCAGTCAAATGGACTTTATGGCCAACCACTTCTTACATTGACAGGTATGAACAGTTGATGGATTACAATCACATTCACGTCCATTCAGTCTACATGCCTTTCATTCTTTTGTGGACCATTTTGTTCGTTGTTTGCAGCCATTAGGTTTTATTACTGTACAAGAGATGCCATTGAAATGATGTTGGTGAAGAAGAATGCAGTGTGAGGTATGAAGAACATATCTTGATGTCTTGCTAGGACTTGAGTTAAAGGAGGCTCAAGGTACATCCCATGTTATTCATTGACTTCTCCATGATCAGTTCGAGGGCTTGTTCACGCGTCATCGCAGGAGCCTTGGTAGGGCGAGTTCCTTGCATGGAAGAGCGAGGAGTCTGGGCTGGGGTCGAGGCAGCGGAAGCGGTCTTGTTCTTGTTGGACTTGAAGAAAGGCATGGTTGTAATTGTGATGATTTGATAGGGGATAGCGGAGAGTTGGCTTTGGGTAGCTTGGGTGCTTGGTGCTTTTGCTTGCTGTTTGCTTCTGAACGATGAGTTGGAAGGAGGAGCGCGCCAGGGATCCCTTTTATACTTTCTTAAAGCATTGTTCGTTGCTTTCTAAAGTCGCCAAGCATCTGGATGGTAGGTGCACATGGAGACTTCTAAGAGCTGCGGGACTCCTGTCCATGGCGAATTGCCACAGCTCTTCTTCCCCGCAGCATGGCCGTATGAAATGTCAATTAGAAATTGACTTCTTCCACGCTCCGATTCTGCGGATTGCCCCCCATATTCCTGCGGATGACGCTTTGAAACTTTATGTACCTGCATTGCATGACAAATATGGACATGAACAGGCATGCCAAAGAGGGGGTGGGAGCAAAGGAGCAAAGTAGTTGAGGCCAAACTCTCATTGAACCCAATGGAGCTGGTTCTGGTAGTCGACAAAATCAGCTCCATTGCAGCAACACACAGGGGCCACACTTGGCAAAATCATCACTCATGTCAATGTCTAGATGTCTTCCCTCTTGCCATAAATACCCCTCTTCCACGTTCCTTCATCAACATTCTCAACCAACAATCCACTCAAGTCGATCCAACACCATAAGATCTCCCAAAGCAAGCAAAAACTCGAGCCTTAATCATGCCTTTCTTCAAGTCCAACAAGAACAAGACCGCCCCCGCTGCCTCGACTCCAGGTCAGATGCCTCGCTCCTCCATGCAAGCTCTTCGCCCTGTCAAGGCCGCCCCAATGACGCGTGAACAAGCCCTCGAGATCATCATGCAGAAATCAGTGGGCCACGTCGGGCCTAGCTTGAGCGTCCTCTAGAAATCCAACATCCTGAGGTCTCTACAAACTTTCGCTTGTACCATATAATTCATATCATTAAAGCATTGGCATGTATTTCTAAGTGAATAACAGTGATTGCTATCGTCGTTGACGCGGCGGGTGGCAATTGTAATGATGATGAAGGTCGTAAGCAACACGAGATGTTTCTGGATGGCGGCGAGAAAGGCACTCTATTTTAGCCGCAAAGAATTGGTCGAGGCATTGATTTTCTGGACTACCAGAGGAGGGAACCTCGACCTGGGTCACAGTGTTCGAGTGCTTTCGGTTGCAATTGCTAATGAAGGAGTGGATCGGGGACCCGACAGGTGTCTAGCCGATCAAGCTTTACTCAAAACCCTGAAGAAGGACATATCGGGAGACGTTTGCGCAATGTTGCGGGGGATGGATTGAGACGGGGCAACCTTACCTCAGTAGGTAGGCAGGGACTAATTACGCGTCAACCCACTTAGACAAGGTGCAATTGCAATAGTGAAAGCGTCGGCACGCCTCAACAAGGAGTACTAGGCAAAGAGGCTAGATGTGTGGGGACACTATTCGGCATGGAACGCCCCTTTGTTCACGTCTGTTGTTTCGTCGGTGTCTCTTGTCGGACTCTGTTCTCGCCATTATGGGTGGTACATGTAGTGGAGGAGATCAGATGTTTTAATCCCCGAGATCGTGGGAGGCAAAGGCAGAGATAATTGGGCTTGGTCCATGCTCCCAGGATGGACTCGGCTTCGGGCATTGAATAATGTCCCTTGACGCCCTCCAGGCAAAAGGGACAGGGGATGGTGATTGCTTACGAATGGGGGTACCCGAGTTGAAAAGAATGCCATTAGAAAGCAGGCCGAGTGGTACTGTAGCTCAGTGGCAGTAGTAGCTCATGTTCGACAAGGTGGACAGAATCAAGGCCACCTCTTCTCGAACACACGAGAATAAAACGATGGAGAGGGAGGGGGATGGGGGGCAGACCGTGGATACCGACTGAAGCGTCTCCAGAACGATCGTCTTCGTCATCCCCTGCCACCAAGGTCGCCCCATCTACACGATCATGCCCATATTCGTTGTGCATTCGCACCACGTTCAGGCGGCTCCATAACCGTGCGCTAGCCGACACTCCGCTTTCTAGTTTCCCACAGCAGTTGTGGCCCATGCGCCTCTGCTAATCTTAGATCTTCGATCTGGTAGACATATAAAGTCTTGCTCGCGTTCGCCATCCCTCATTCACAACACAACATCGCAGCTCAACACCACCCCAGCTCTACCAAGTCTCTACCCACTCCCCAAGCCAAAAAAAAACCAATCAACAAGATCATCATGGCCCTCTTCAAGTCGAACAAGAACAAGTCTTCCTCTGCTGCCTCTACCCCTGCTCAGACTCCTCGCACGTCGATGCAGGAACAGCGCCCTGAACAAATGCAGGTCAAGATGACTCGTGACCAAGCCCTCAAGTCTCTCATGCAAGTCTCGATGAACAACGCTGCCGCTGGATGCTATGTCCGTTAAGAAGGTTGCACACATCAATCAATCTCATCATCTACCTGCATCTTCAACCATCCACGCATATACTTTAATATCACCCATCACTATCAATAAACTTGCATCTGGCATCGTCTTCCATCTCTGACCTAATGATGGTTTACAAGATCAATTGGCTCAGACTTGGTGCGTGTTAGAGAAGGTTACAGGTCCTCTCCCTTCAGCTTCTCTGGCGGGAGTTTTAATACTTTGTGAAAAAGGTTTGTGCCTGACAGAGATGCTAATTGCCTTTTCTTCCAGTGGAAAGAACGGCAAGGTTCAGCCGGAGAGAGAGTTCGGGTGTTGGTGGACATTCCACATGTTCACAAAGAAGTTCCCATGTGGCCGGTTTTGTTTACCTGCTCGGTAGTTTAACGGGTTCCTTGCAGCTAGTATGCAATGGCTTCTTGGATCGCTCCCAGCGACTACAATTGCATCTAAATCGATTGTGCCATGAACAAGTCGTCAACTCATTTCCTGCTAGTGTGTGTGAGAGGAGAGGAGGAGGAAGGGCAGAGGTGAAGTCATGATGACTCGGTGGTTCTTTCAGTCTTCGCGTCGCAAGTCAACAAGCCGCTCGGGGGGATAGTGGACTATGCGAGGGTTCTTTCAGTGTTTGCCATGAGATAGTTCGTGATCAGCCAATCAAAGCCGAGGATTTCTCAACGTGCATATCTAGTCGCCAAAGTGCGAGCGAGGAATGGACTATACATCGATGGGGGACCGACATGAGAGAGCGCACCGGAGACTCAAAGGGACATCTCGTAATAGGAGGATAGAAGGCAGGAACATGCCGGATCTTGTAGGGAAGGGAGATGATCATTGAGCCGACTGATCCTGGAACGGAAATCAGGGATGGGAGGAACCATTGCGGCACACAGGTTGTCATAAAGAAAGGTTTGTAGGATTTACCAACATTGAGGGTGAGCTTCTATTACCCTGCACCTCGTTTGGTTCCTCCAGGGACACGCACGGTGAGGACCCTCCTTTTTTTTTGCTTCCTGAGAACGGCACGCCGTGCCATGAGGATGCTGCAGTGAGGGTGCGGGACAGCTGCAGGACGGTCGAAAGGCGATCGCGATGGGGTGATTGAGGATGTTCGGCGCCCAGGAAGGGTCTGATAGAAAAAAACAACTTGCAGGCGCGAGGGAACGGAGTCTAGCCGTCGCTCTGTTCTTCTCACCTGCACTTGCACCTTTTCTTTTTTCTTTGTTTTTGCTTCCCTTTGTCTTTTTCCTGCAGCTCCTCTGCACACCTTTTGCTTCCTCTGCTCTCCACTCTCCCAGTCCCTTGGTCAGGATCCACTCCTACTCGTCCCGCCTGCTTATCGCCTCATCACGCACCTTGGCTCCCCTGGTCCTCCTCTCCCGACAGATCCTAATCACTCCTCCCTCCACACACACACTCCCCACACTCCCCACTCTCCCTCCATCAAGGACACCTCAGGCACACCTGCCTGCCACTTTAAGCTCCAAGTCCCGTCCTCTTCTGAACCACTCTCCCAGGGCTCCCTTTATTCTCAAGCAAGCGTCGAGGTCCCCTTCCTCCGTCTTCGTTGTGTGCATTCGCTCCACACAACCTTCCTGGCAAGCCGCGATCGTCCAGTCGTTGTACCATACGTTCTGGTGGTTCGGTGCCCCTCCTTGTATTGTTTATCATTGGTAGAACCAGAAACAAGACCACTTGGAGTGACAATGGCTTTCAGCTTTGACAATTCTTTCGGCTTGGACCAGGCTGGGCTGGAGCTCTCGCTTAACGACTTCTCGTTTGATTCAACTCAACAGCAACATCAGCAAAACCACAACCAGCAACAGCAACAGCAACAGCAGGATCAACAGCAAGAGCTTCACACCCTCCTCCTTCAAAATAATCAAAGCAGTAGCGCTCCTCAGGCCGTAGCGATGGATGAAAACCTTTCATCGAGAACATATGATTTCCATCCTTCGGCGCTGAACTCGGATATCTCAGTCGCTGCGTCTGCTTCAACAACGCCTATTTTCCCGACTAATCCTGAGAGGACCAATCTTATGAACGCTTCACTACAACAGCAACTGCAACAACAACAACAACAACAGCAGCAGCAGCAGCAGCAGCAGGCCGAGCAACAGCAACAGCAACAGCAACAGCAACAGCAACAGCAAATGCCATCAATACCCACATCTCAGCATGATCAATTGCTCACGCCAGCTGGTAGTGAATATTATTCTACGGACTATACGCAGTACATGTCGCCATTGGCAGTCCAACCAAATGCAACATCCGACACCACCATTGCGGCCACTGAACAGGTCGAAGAAGAAGAGGTACGGTAATTATGGCAATAACACAGCATCCAATCTTCCTAGTGCATGAACACCTTGGTCCCGGTTCCCATTATTGTTCTCAGTGATTTCTGTCCCTGCTCCTGCTCTCATCCAGCCTACCAATGGCTATGGCTCCTGAAGCCAGAGGACACTACTACTGTCCTACAGCCATTGGGTCTCTACCACTGGATAATCATTTTCGCTGGACATTGCCCAAAAGTTCACAGAACTAACCTCCGGAACTTGAACTTTACGATAGGACTTCTTTACGCCCTTGATCTCCCCGGCAATGACTCCGTCTCATCCTTACGCGAACCTTACTCATGCGCTATCTACCGCTAACGAGATATTCTCGCCTCTCACGTCGCCAGCTTTGCAGCCGCACCGGACCCCAATCGACTTTTTATCTTTATCGGGTCAGGCCTTCACGCCGTTGCCATCACAATTCCACCAGGCCCAAGCGCAACAACAGCATCTTCAGCATCAGTTGAGCCAGCTTCAATCTCAGCCCCAGCCCGAGTTGACAACTCAGAATTCGCACCAGCACCAGCTTCAGCTTCAACAACAGCATCAGTTGCAACAACAGTTGCAGCAGCAAATACAAGCGTCTCAGGTACCCAGTAGCTCTCAACCACGGATCGACCCAAGGAGTCCCTGTATTAGTGCTCAGCGTCCCGTGGCGAAGCGCAGGCCGACTGCAGAACGCGTGAATGGCTTGAATGTAACAACACCTCGATCTGCAGGACCTGTCCGTAGTGGTCTCACAAAAAGTTCCAGTCCCATGTCACCCGCATCGCTTCGGAAGCAGCAGGCCGGTCGGGGCAGGTCCTCATCTATCACGCCCTCCTCGCCACTCGCTATGCACTTTCCTACCGGTCGACCCACTCCCTCGCCATTACTTATCTCTACAACCCAACCTCCATTGTCACAGGCTTCACAGGCGTCTCCATCACCGCGCTTGGTTACCAACATGCATCAGCTGTCGATGATACCCCCTTCCCCAATGGGTATTATCAATATGTCGAACGGCCCTAGCAGTCCTGCTCTCTTTTCACTTCCTGCATCCTCTATGATGCCACCACCAAGCTCACCTATGATTCTGCCCTCTGCAACACATATGATCAATACCCCGAGGCAGCGCAGCCTTGCCCAACCACAGCAACCCATTCAGATCCAGAGTCAGTACCAACTTTCGATCCATCAACCTATCTCGATCGGTCAGTCATCTCCTGCATTGTTACCTATTGCAGAAAATGGGATGCATGTAGGAAATATGTACACACCAGTATCGGCACCACCATCTGACAAGAGCGACTCCTCAATCGCGAGCAGAACCGCCTCATCGGCTTCCAGTACACCAAAGTCTGCCCTTGCTCCAGTTACCCCTGCGTCGTTAATGAACCTTGGTAGTGGCTCTGGGACGGAATCAACACCTAACTCGTCCCCCAAATTCGGAGTCCATGCAAAAGGAAAATCCTCGGCTGCACAGGGAGCGTCTACGATAGCGCAGGCTGTGGCGGCTTCACCTTTGGTGTCGGCAACATATATAGCACCGACACCAAAGAGAGGTGTGAAGCGTACGTTCAACGGAGATACTGCACCCACTTCAGGCACTATCGCACCAAGCACACCTCGCCAGATGGCCATCACACCCGGCACTCCCTCCATGGCCATGCCTCCACCACCCAGCGGATTTGCATTGATCTCACCTGCCCTCAAACCAACGCTCATGCCACAGCATCGCACCAGTCAACCCTTGCTTGTATCACCACGGTTACAACCACATGTTTCGCCTAGCTTGAAGCCCTGGCTACCTGGAGGTATGTTTCTCTTGAAGATTTGTGGAGCTGTGAGGCATTCTTAGGAAGTATCTGATCTGACGCGATTGAATGTTCTTTTAACTAGTGTCTACTTCTGAGGTCATGGCACGCCTTGCGTCCAAATCCAACTACCAGAACATACTGGATGGCGATCACACAGCACTGGGATTGTCCTATAACACTGACCTCCATTCTGGCATTGAACAACGGCGAACATCCCACAAGGCAGCGGAACAAAAGCGTCGAGACTCGCTCAAAAACTGCTTCGAGGATCTACGCCATATGATTCCCAACATTCAGGAAAAGTCACCGTCCAAAGTGTTTTTGCTGAAGAAGTCGTTTGACTACATCTGTAATCTCAAATCAGAGGTGGCTAGACGGGATCTGGAAATGGCTCGGTTAAGGGTTCAACACGAGTTCATGAAGAACGCAATGCAAGTTTGGTTTACAGCCATACCAGAGGATAATCCAATCAAGCAGGAGTTGGTGGCAATGAGTCAAGGCAGCGCTGACGATGGCGAAAGTCACAGTAGCGACACCGGTATTGGCAATCCGTTGATGGAAAAGTGGATGATGTCTGAGGAGGACATCAGAAAGGCAACGGCCAAGGAGGAGGATTTCGCTTTCAGAGCTGCAGAGATGGCCGAGATAAGTGCTGCAGCAGTGGAAGCAGCCAAGACCCAACCTGGTGGGCAGAACAAAGGCGGACGAGAGACTCTGGCGGATAATGATGATAGTGATGAGGATGTACCGATGACGCCCAAGAGCAAGAAGGCAGCAACCAAGCCTGCTGTGTCATCTGCGAAGGGAGCGAATGGGTTCAAGAAACAAGTGAAGGGAGGGGCAACTGCGAATGCGAACACGACGAGCAGCGATGCTACGGAGCAGGACCAGCAACCATCCTCAACAGATATATCCAAAGAGGTGTCGAATAAGTCTGGTGCCAAGTCGAGCGACGAGGACGAGGACAATGACGACGAGGACGAGGATCAAGAGATGGCGGATATTAGTGCCACTAACACGCAAGCATAGACACCACCATGAGCACTTAGACCATGCATAAAATGACTTTTTGTAATTCTAACTCACATTGGGTGACAGATGGCTTGCTTGAGGGGCGTGCCTGCCTTTGACCTCGCAACTCTTCCTGACGAGACCCTTTGACCCTTTGTTAGCGCAGCACCCATGGCATCAGGAGACCAAAAGACGTTCGAGAAGGGCGCTGTTATTCATGCTGATTCAACGTCGGTAAGCGACCAAGGGACAAGGAGCCGAATCTATGTCATGAGATCAACCTTCAAAGCTATGCGGTGAACTCGTTTTTCAAAGTTAACCACTTTTCTGTGATATGGCAATGTGCGTCTTCAGCTGATCGCTTTAGCTGCCGAGGTCGCTAAGCACGATGAAAAGTTCCAGCGCGTAAAAGGGAGCGGTGGGATCAAAGTACCAAGATCTGTCAAGGTAAAGGAATGACAACAAGCTGCTCTATAAGCACCTTGAAGCAGGGATGTCATCATGGATATTTGTGGTCGCTCACCATTATCTTTGTTCTCATCATGATTCGCCGCCAGAAACCAACAGTGTGGCAGAGGCAGAATCCTGGACTGGCTAAACGTATTAAAAAGCATGACACAACATTCTCGAGCGAGGATCCGGATGGCGAAGGCGCTCGGAAGGCAGCGATGGAGCGCAAGGCAAAGATGTACGAGATGTTGCAACGAGGAGGAGACGTTCCGGACCAACTTCGGGATGAGCTGCTTGTGGAGTTTGAGTATAAGCGTCATCGTAGTCGCAGTCGCAGTCGCAATCGAGAGCGAGGCAGGAAAGGTTATGACAGCAGCGAGAGCGACAATGATGATAGAAGGCACGCAGGATTTCGTGGGAGAAAGCGAGACTGGGGGAATGCAAGACGGAGCAGGAGCAGGAGCAGATCAAGCGATTGGGATAAGGATGAATCTATTGCTCCAGCGCGAGATCCAAAAGACTTTACGGTATGGCGAGCTCTCTGATGATCCGTGTCAACGTACAGGTGGTGGAACTGAATTGACTGACATCTAGACTTGCTTCGCGTTGTTTTCTAGAGCGATCCGTGGGTCGAGCATGTAGACGAGTTTGGGCGAACAAGACTTGTGCGTCAGTCGGAAATACCCAGACCAGAGCCTATGGAGGAAGCTCACCACACCTTGGGGTATGTGTCTTCGTGATTCAGATGCCTTCCAGTGTCCAAACCGCTCTTGCACTAAGTATGAATTACATATGTATGCACGTCAATAGGATCCGTGATCCTGCAAACCCATTCCCCGTCTTCCGCAATCACGACGCGATTGACAAGGAGGAGTGGATCCGAGAAGCTACTGGCGAGATGATGCGGTCGGGGATGGCACCAGGATATTCAATGGCGAACACTGTGAGACACTACGACAATACGAAGGAGAGAAGGGCTCATGGTGTTGGATTTTATGCATTTTCGCACGACGAGGATGAGCGCCAGAGGCAGATGCGGGAACTGCAGGAGATACGATCACAGGTAAGAAGAAGGATGCATTTGATCCTGACTATTGAGTTCTCCCATTTCTTGTAGCATTGGTCTAACATCTTTGCTTTCTTTGATCTTGCTGCAATGGGGTGTGTAGACAGAAAGCAAGAGAGCGCAACATCGGTCATTGAAGGACAAACGAAGGGACGACATTGAAGCACGGAAAAGGATTATCCAGCAGAAACGACTCAAGTCTCTTGCCAGCACCATAACAACGACGTCTCCGTGAGAGAGTCAGATCGTCGGTCCACTATGATCACCTGCCCTCCCTCCGCTATATTTGTTTCAGGACAAATCCACATCTCTTCTCTTTTCTTCTTCACACACTCTTTTGCATTGATACCCTGGACTAGTTGTTCGCCTGCATTCATTCATTATCAACCAATAGCACAAAGCCCACAACCATGTCAGCCGAACCCACTTCTGTTGCTACTTCACCTGTTGCTACTCACACATACTCTCCTGGCACACTCGTGTATGAGGTCAACCTTTCGGTCCCACAGGAGAAGATCGACAGTTATCTCGAGTGGCTCCGTGAGTTCACCAAGGCACGTTCAACGCCTCTTTAGGCCCTGTTGCAGTGTGATCGGTTGCATTCCTCGTTCACCATGTCGGACTCATTCAGGGAACAGTTCAAGTTCTCATGACAAGAAACGAGGCTCGATCAACTTAATTCTGAAATGTGCGCTGACACTGACACGTCTTTCTTACTCCTTCTTACCTCTGGTGAATACTGGTGCAACCTACAGGATCAAGTTCATCGTATTCCAGGGTTCCTCTCATCTATGGTCTTCCGTCAGCCAAAGCCCTGTATGTGATAAAGTTTTTTTTTTTTCCCAGCCCCGATTCCGGTCCTGGGTCCACTCCCCCGCATTTTTCGTTTTCGTGGTCGTGGGAAGCTCAGCATTGCCTCCTCACATATGAGGTTATTGTCTCCTTCTAACTGTTCATGTGCTTTTCACACATCTAGACGGTTTGCATTGGCTATCAGAGGAGGGCAACACCAAGAGCTATATCACGGTTCACTATGTGATCGAGTCGCAATCGCACCTAGAGTCATATCTGGCAAACGAACAACCTCAAGTTGCCGTGGCAGAACAGGAGCAATTCGAGTTCTTGGTGACTAGCCGACGCACGCTCAGCGTCGTATTTTAGATGAATGTGCATGGATTCAGACTGGAAAGGCAGGAAACGCAATCGGTCGCTTTCCACAGTTCCCGGGCCATTTTTGCTGATAAGGACAAGGAATCTCGCACGCACAATAAACAACACTCGCACCGGTATCACTTTCAAAACGGCAGTAACTCGTTTTATCAACATTTTTGTTGTTCCAATGCCCTCGGTGCTACTTCGTACATACACACACACAGTTTCGCGTTACTCATGTTTTTCTGCATTCATGGCATCGGGATGCAAGTATGCAGGCACAGGTGCAGCGTTGTATTCCGAAGGCTCAGGCGTTCCAAAGATGGTTTTCATGGGCACGATGCCTGAGAAATACTTGTTGACCAGTTCAGGATTCTCCATGTCCTTGAGATCATCACTCACACCACCGGTTCTGAACTTTGCAGAGGCGCGCTCAATCTGGACGGCGATCACTTTTGTCGATACCATCTCTGTCTTGTTGGGAAGTCGAGAGTCATTCCAGCGGTCAGCGTGGCGGAAAGGTTGATTTGTGATCGCGGTGAGGGCTCGGTCCTTTTCATCGGGCGAATCGACAAGGCGGCCACGACCAAAGACCACAGCGCACTGGTAGTTCATGGAGTTGTGGAAAGGAGC
>Ga0247824_10001829_pt1 | contig 11809 bp, 9 predicted proteins | sample 13C_PalmiticAcid_FD_194412 | JGI IMG/M metagenome (GOLD analysis project Ga0247824, IMG submission 194412) | Soil microbial communities from agricultural site in Penn Yan, New York, United States - 13C_PalmiticAcid_Day48 | ecosystem: Environmental > Terrestrial > Soil > Agricultural land...
GGCCCCCGGTGCCGAGGAAGCTGCGGCGGCGTTCGTCGAGGAATATACCGGCATCTGGAATCGCAACCGGACGATCTTCGTCGTGCGCAACCTCGCGGCCGAGGAGGGCGATGCGCGTTTCTATGAGGCGCGCATGACGCAGGCGCGTCCGATGATGGATGCGATCAGCCAGCAGGTCGTGCGCGCGCAGGCCGCAGGACGGACACCCGCGCACCTGTCGCCGCGGTCGTGCGCGGGCACCGTGCTGATGATCCTCGAGCGCCTGTCGGCGATCGGGCCGATGAGCAGCCATTCGGACGGTGTCGGCTATGCCGATCTGAAGGCGGCGGCGGCGCATAGCATCGCGATGATGCTGGGCGCGCGGGGGTAATTCACGCATCGTCATTGCGAGCGAAGCGAAGCAATCCAGAGCGGTTTGCGCCTACTCTGGATTGCCGCGTCGCTTCGCTCCTCGCAATGACGAGCATCAGGCAGAAGCCTCGGCGATCATCTTCTGGATGTCGAGTACGCCGGTCGCCAAACCACCCGCGAGGCCCGCGTCGACGGGCAAACACACGCCGCTGATGAAGCTCGCGGCGTCGCTGTTGAGCAGGATCAGCGGCAGCGCCTGTTCCTCGGCGGTCGAATAGCGGCCCTTGGCCTTGGCGAAGGCGCCGAGCACCGCGTCGCCCGCGACCTTGCGGAATTCGCCGAGCATCGGGGTGTCGATCGGGCTGGGCATGGTGCAGTTGATGCGGATGTCGCGGCCGATCAGGTCTGGAGCGCGGACCTGCGTCCAGGTGTTGATCGCTTCCTTGGCGAGGCTGTAGGGGTCGCCCACTTCCCCGGCGCGGTCGAGATACCATTGGCGCGCTTCGGCGAAATCCTCGATCGCGATGAACTCGCGCAGCAACGGCTGGCGCGTCAGCCATTTCATGCCGCCGAGCGACGAGACCGATACGATCGCGGCGCCGGGGTTGAGGTGCGGAATCCATCCCTCGGTCCAGGCGCGGATGCCGAGGAAGTTGACGGTGACGACATCCTCACCGGGGAAGGTCTGCGGCAGACCTGAGACGTTGAAGACGGCGTCGATCTTGCCGCCGATCTTGTCGATACCCGCCGCGATGGCATCGGGGTTCTTGAGGTCGACTTCGGTAAAGCTCGCGAGATTGACCGGCGAGGGTTTGATGTCGGCGCCATGCACTTCGGCGCCGAGGTCGACGAGCGCGCGCGCGGCGGCTTCGCCGGTGCCCGAGAAGCAGCCCATCACGACGACGCGCTTGCCCTTATATCCCAAAATGTCGGTAGCCATGTCCCAAACCTTTCCTGATTGTGTCGGATCGCCGCTATGCGAGCGCGGCAAATTTCGTGTTCGCGAGGCCGCCCATCGCGTCGGCCATCAGCGCCGCCTCGCGCACCTCGTGCGCGTTGCAGAGGATGATCGCGGGGGCGGTGGCGATAGTGTTCGCCGCCACGGCGTCGCGGAAAGCCGTCCAGGCGGCGCGATAGTCTTCGAATTGGACGCCGAGCGCGGCTTCGATTTCCCGCTTCTCGGCGGCGTGGAATCCCGGCTCGAAGCGCTCAATCGCGCGCCACCATTTGATCAGGCGCGCCATGCCCTTGGCCTTTACCGCCGCCTGCTGGTCGGCGAGGCGCGGGACGATGGTGTCACGAATATCGTCGAGCGCGATGGCGAAGCTGCGGTCGTGCGATCCCGGCGGCGCGTCGGGCATTGTGACGGACGGCAGCGCAATGCCCGCGGCTTCTGCCAAGGCGTTCGAGAGGACGCGGCGGTGGATCGTCGAATAGACGAGGTTCATGCCGAGATTGGGCGGTGGCGGCGCGTCGGGATCGTCGTAGCGCGAGCGGCGCGCGAAGCTGGTCTGGAACAGCAGGCGCCAATAGCGGAGGCGCGGCAGGTCGACTTTATGACCGCCTGCGGCCTCATAGGCGGCGAAGGCCTGCGGGAGCGGCACGAAGCCCTGGAACAACATGCGCAGCGCGAGCATCGCGAGGTCGGCCATCGGGTCGCCATAATGGACGAGTTCCCAGTCAAGCAGCGCGGTGACGCGGTCCTCTTCATAGAGGAAATTGCCGGGGCCGGCGTCGCCGTGGACGATCACCGGCGCGGGCATATCGGCAGGAATATTGGCTTCGAGCCAGTTCAGCGACAGGTGGATCAGCGGGTCCCAGCCCTTGCCGTCGTTGCCCGCCCGCAGCTCGGCGATGCGGCGGCGGATGAAGACCTCGGCGGGTTCTACCGGGCCCATGCAGTCGATGGGGTGTGCACTGACGTCGATGCGGTGGAGCGCGGCGAGCTGCGCCATGAAGTCCTGCGCCAGCGTGTCGCGCTGGGCGGTATCGGCGATCGCGCCGAAGCGGTCCTTGCCGGGGATCATGCCGCAGACCAGCGCGCGCTGGTCGGGGACCGAGGCGTAATAGGGCGCGACGCGGACGCCGGCGTAGGCGAGCGGACCCGAGAGCGCGCGGAGCACGGCCGCTTCGCGCAGAAAGGCGGCATCGTCCCCTGCCCCGGCCTTGTGCACGTCGTAGTTCATATAAGCGCTGGCGATGCGGCCGTCGGGCCATTGGAGATCGAGTTCGGCGCCTTCGCGCGAGGCGCCGCCGCCGCCGCGCGGCCGTACCGCGACAACGCGCGCGCCGCTCGCACTTTCGACGGCTGGCGCAAGGCCCGGTGGGAGGAGGTCGTGCGGGTTCATCCGACGATCTTCGCTTCGCGGAACGCGGCGATCTCTTCGTCCGAATAGCCGATTTCGCGCAGGATCTCGTCGCTATGCTCGCCGACGGCGGGGCAGCAGCGTTTGAAGACGACGGGCATGTCGCCGAAATTCCAGAAGGTGCCGGGCTGTTCGACGATGCCGTAGAGCGGCTGCGGCAGCACCGAGACGAGGTTCAGCTCGCGATTGCGCGGATCGTCGAAGAAGCGGTGCATCGCATTTTCGAAATTGACCGTGTCGGCGGGGACGCCTGCGGTTTCGAGCGCGGCGATCAGGTCGTCGGCGTCGCGGGCTTTCGCGGTCACTACGAAATCGTCGCCGAGCAGATTGCGCATCGCGGCCTGCTGGTCGGGCTTGAGCGCGGCGACCGCGACCCATCCGCCATCGGCGCATTCGTAGATGCGGTGGTAAGGCGAAAAGCCGGTCTGGTCGCTGGTGAGGTGATAGGTTTCGGTGAGTTCGCCGTCGGCGCCGATCAACCGTTCGCCCTGGGTGAAGGCGGCCATTCCGAGCAGCGAGGTCTGGGTCGTGTAGCCACGCCCGGTGGTGCGCCTGGCGTAGAGCGAGGCCATGAGTTCGACGAGACAGCTTTGCGCGGTCGAGACGTCCATCGTGCCGGGGCGGTTGAAGATGGGTTTGTTGCCTTCGCCGCCATTTTCGAATTCCCAGCCGGCGATCGCGTTGAAGATCGAGTCATAGCCGGGCCAGTTGCCGCGCGCGCCGCGCTGGCCATAGGCGCTGGCATAGTTGAATCCGACGTCGGGGTTATAGTTGCGGATGCCCTCTTCGCTGAGGCCGAGTTTTGCCGCGCCCTTGAAGCGCATATTGTGGTGGACGAGTTCGGCCCATACGATCAGCCGTTCGAGGATCGGCTGGGCTTCGGGCTTGGTCAGGTCGAGCGCGAGGCTGCGCTTGCTGCGCGCCGCGGCTTGATAATAGCGGTGCATGAAGCGGATGCGGTCGCCGGTCAGCGCCTCGACCTTGATGACATTGGCGCCCATGTCGCCCATCATCGACGGCCCCATCGGCCCGGCGAGGAACATGCCAAGGTCGAGCACGCGGACGCCTTCGAGGACTTCGGCGGGGGCAGCGTTGGAAGCGGGCGCGGGTTTGACAGTCCAGACGCGGTCGCCGCCTTCGCCGAGGCGCGGCGCCGGGCGGCCCTGCGGCAGGTCGGCGTCGGTGTGGAACGGGACGTTGGGCTGGCGAGTCCGACCGAGATCGGGATCGTCGACTTCGACGACATAGCCGTTTGCTTCAACATCGTCGTGGCGGAGCATCTCGCCCATCGGAAAGGCCGGTTCGGCGGCGATGTCGGCAGCGCGTAGGTCGGCGAGCCAGTTGTCGAGTGGGCGCAGCTTGAAGGCGTCGGCTTGACCGGCCTCGGTTTCAAGGTCGACATCGGTCTCGGCCATGACATCCCACATCGTCGGCATGGTCGCATAGTCGAACTGCCGGGTCGGATCCATGATCTGGAGCCAGTCGCCGCCCTGGCATTGGAACAGTTGCTGCGAAATCGGGCGGGCGCCGGGAGGGTAGGTGACCGGGTTCGGCATCGGCCCCTCACTGTTGCGCGCCCAGACGAGCGGGAGCGTCGCGAGGAAGCCCTGGAAGATCGAGGTGTGCGCGGGGCCGCCCTGCCCGGTTTGCAGCCGCATGACGAGCCGCGCGAGCAGGCCGGCGGCGGCGAGATGTGCGGCCGACCAACTGCCTTGCTGGTAACGGTAGACGATCGGGCCGGAGCGGTAGCCGTCATTCTCGTACATCGCGCCGACGCGTGCGGCGACGAGCAGTTCATCGTCGCTGCGTTCGACGTCGGGGTGGTTCGCGGGCGAGCCGGTGATCGCGGTGACGACGAGATGCGGATGGCGCGCGGCGAGGCTGGCGTCGTCGAGGCCGAGCGCTTTCGCGCGCGACGGGGTGAACTGGTGCAGGAGCGCGTCGGCGCAGGTAAGGCGCTCATTCAGTGCGACCAAGCCTTCAGGCGTATCGAGGTCGAGCACGAGGCTCTTCTTGCCGCGGTTCCAGTTGGCGAAGGGCGCGGTGCCACGCGCGGGGTCGCCGCCGGGGCGTTCGGCCTTGAGGACATCGGCGCCCAGTTCGGACAGCATCAGCCCGGCGACCTGGACCGCCATGCCTTCGCCGATCTCGACGATGCGAAGGTCGCCGAGCATCGCTTACGCTTTCTTGAAGTTGGGGAGGACCCAGTCGTCCTGGATCGGGGTCCAGTCGACGGTCACCTTCATCCCGATATGGACGTCCTCGGCATCGCAGCCCGACACATTGGCGTTGAGGCGAGTGCCCGGCGCGCCGTCGAGGTCGACGACGACGGGGACATAGACATAATCCTCGCCATTCTTCGGATTCTTGTTGCAGATCGCAAAACTGAACACCGTCGCGGTGCCGGGCAGCGCCGGCCAGTTCTTCGCGCGGCTGCCGCATTCGGGGCAGATCGCGGTCGGCGGCATGCGGAAATGGCCGCAGTCGCCGCACTGGCACGCGGTGAGCTTATGCTCTTTCGCCGCCTGCCAGAAGGGTTCGGTATCGGGATTGGTGGTGATGCGGATCTGGTCGCCGGGGAGCGCACGGGCGGGGCCATAGGTCATGAGGGTCAGTCCTTGCGCAGGATGAGGCTGGAGACGGGGAGCGACGCCGGGCCGCCCGAAACGAGCGCGAATTCGGCATCCTTGACCTGGTTGATCGCGGTGCCGCGCACCTGTTCGACGCCCTCGACGATGTGGGTCATGCCGATGATATAGGCTTCGTTGAGGTTGCCGCCGTGGGTGTTCACGGGCACGCCGCCATTGACGCCCTTGCCGGTCGCGGGATCGTAGCGCAGCTTGCCCGACAGGACATAATCATTGCCCTCGCCTTTCTCGCAAAAGCCATAATCCTCGAGCTGCATCAGCACCATCGGGCTGAAATGATCGTAGATCAGCGCGACGTCCATATCCTTCGCCGACAGGCCCGACTGCGCCCAGACGCGGTCGGCGGTGAACTTGTGGCCCGAGCTGGCGAAATGCGGGTCGGGCATGCCCATCCAGGCGAACGCCCTGCCCCATTCGCGCTGGCCGCCATGCGCGGCGGCGTGGACGACCGCGGGTTTGTGGCGGCAGTCCTTCGCACGGTCCATCGTCGTCGTGATCACCGCGACCGCGCCGTCGGTTTCAAGGCAGAAGTCGAGCCGGCGCAGCGGATCGGCGAGCATCACCGAGGCGTCATATTGTTCCTTGGATAGCGGTTCCTTGCGCACCGCCTTCGGCCGGTTGTGGGTGTTGGCGCGGGTCGCCATCACGACCTCGCCGAACGCGTCCTGCGTCGTGCCGTAGAGGTGCATGTGGCGGCGCGCGAGGACAGACATCAGATGCCCGGGGCCGACGAGGCCCGAGGGCTGGAGGAAGCTGTTTTCGGGATTGGGCGCCGCCGAACCGAAGACGACCCCGAGGCGGTGCTGCGGCAATTGCTGCAGCGCCATCAGGGTGACGGTGTAGGTGCAATCCTCGTTCATCAGCCCGGCCGTGGCGAGACCGATCGCGCCGGGACAGCCGCCGCCGCCGCTGGTCAGCGTCGCCGACCAGCTGATATGCGGCATGCCGAGGGTTTCCATGAGCGACGCAGTGTCGAACTTGTCGAGATAGCCAGCACCCGCGGTCGAATAATAAGAGAAGCCATCGATCTGCTTGTGGCTGATCCCCGCGTCGGCGCAGGCGTTCATGATCGCCTCGGCCGCCATGTCGTTGATCGTGCGCGGCCAGCTTTTGCCGCGGACATAATAGTCGGTCGCCCCGACCCCGACGATCGCGCACTTGTCCTGATTCACCCAGGCCATGCTTCTCTCCCGATTCCCAGTTATCTAACTAGGTTGGATATGATGCCTAGGCCATATTGTCCAGCCGTCAAGCGAAATGGAGTTTGCGATACTTGCCGCGGAAATAGAGCAAGGGGTCACGACGCGGTTCGAAAATCGCCTTCAGCACGCGCCCGACGAGGAGGAAATGGTCGCCGCCGTCGTGCACCGCCTCGCGCGAACATTCGAAGCTGCTGAGCGACCCGGTGAGCACCGGGGTGCCATATTCGCCGACTTCCCATGGGGTGACGCCGAAGCGATCCTCGCCCTTGCCCGCGAAGCGATTCGAGGTCGGCTGCTGGCCGATCTGGAGCACATTGACCGCGAAGCGTTCGGCGTCGCGAAGATAGGGCGCACTGCCGGCATTGTTGGCGATGCAGACGAGCAGCAACGGCGGGTCGAGCGAGACCGAGGTGAAGCTATTCGCGGTCAGCCCGATCGGGGTGCCGTCGGGGCAGATCGCGGTGACGACGGTGACCCCGGTCGCGAAACACCCGAGCGCGTCGCGGAAGGTGCGCGCGTCGCTGCCGGCGCGAAATTCGGGCGAACCGCGCGGGGCGCGGCGTTCGAGGAAATCGATGAGATAGCCACCGAGCGCGTCGGCGCGGTCGTCGGTGACGACGAGCGCGCTATTTTCGACCTCGACGAGTTCGCCGTCGGGAAGCTGGGCGACGAAGGCGGCGGCATCGGCCTTGGTGACGAGTTCGCTGATCGCCCCGCGCACATAGAGCGTCGGCAGCGCGATCTTGGCCGCGACGCCGTCGAGCCTGTCGGCCATCGCCGAGGTGTCGAGCGTGTCGAACAGGCGGACGTCCCATTGCGCCTGTCCCGGCGCGAGCGTCGCGGCTTCGCGCAGCCGCTCGCCGACACGCTGTGCGAGCGCGGGGTCGACCTGGACGGGCGAGTCGACGAGCACGAGGCCCGAGGCGAGCACCGCGGCGTCGCGTTCGAGAGCGGCGCTGGCGATCCAGCCGCCAAGGGTCGAGGCGACGACGACCGGGCGCGTGCCCATCTGCGACAGCACGGCGCGCAGATCCTCGACCAGCGCCTCGAAATCATAGCGCGCGTCCTCGGGCCATTCACTGCCGCCATGACCGCGCAGGTCAAGGCTGATGACGCGGCGCCCGGCCTGTTCGAGCGCGCCCGCGACCCCCGACCATACCGCGCGGGTCTGGCCGGCGCCGTGGAGCAGCAGCACCGCCGGGTCATTCTCGGCGCCGATCACCTCGGCCTCGAGCCGAACACCTGCAAAGCCGCGATACTCAACGATGCTCATGCCTGATCCTTCTTTGCCGCTCCGGTCAGGTGCAGCCATGCGTCGAACTGGTCCGACCGGCGTCGCATCATCAGCCGGGCGATGTCGGCATCACCGTCGATGATCGCCGTACACAGGCTGCGCTGCATGGCGCGGGTGCGTTCGCGCCGGTCAGGATCGGCGTAGAGGTCGCTGCCGCGTTCGTCGAGGCCAAAGCTGTAGCCGATTTCGAGGATCAGTTCGACGACCGGATTGCCGCTCATGCCCGAGATCAGACGCGCCATTTCGACCTCGGCCGCGATCAACTCGCGCGGCGTGTCGCGGGCGTCGATCGTGGCGACGAAGGCCTGCAACGCTTCGACATCGGCAACACTGCGGAGCCGCGCGGCGGCGACGGCAGCCTCTTCGGACACCGGACGGGTGACCTGGATGACATGGCCGAGATGCGCGCCCTTCATGCGCAGGAAGCGCGCGAGCGAATGGATCGCGTCGCGCGCGTCGGGACGCTCGGCATAATAGCCGCCCTGCGCGCCGCGGCGGATGCTGATCAGGCGGTCGCGCTCGACGAGCTTCGCGGCCTGGCGGAGCGTCGGGCGGCTGACCCCGAAACGCGCGAGCAGATCGTCTTCGGCGCCGAGGTGCGTGCCCGGATCGGAGGCAAGGCTGAGATTTGCGAGGTCGCGCGCGGTACGGCTGGCGAGGGTTTCGCCGGGGCGGCGGAGTTCGGAGCTTGTTGCCATAACAGATATCTATTTATTCGCCCTTTGCCGCGATGTCCATCCCAAGCGCCGCTTGACTTATATAACTAGGTATCTTTTAATGTTGCAAAGACCGATAGCGAGTCGACAGGAGACTGTGATGAAACCCTTTGTGTTCAGCGCCGACAGCCACATCATGGAACCGGCGGATATCTTCCTCGACGGCCTGCCCGCGTCGCTCAAGGATCATGCGATCCATGCGCGGATGGAGGGTGAATATCTGGTCACCGGGACCAAGGACAAGATCATCTATCGCCTGCGCGTCGGGCAGCATCGCGAAAAGCAACTCGGCGATGCGCAGCGCAAGGGCATTCGCGAAATTCCGGGGCGACTCGAGGATATGGAGATGGAGGGAATCGACAGCGAAATCTGTTTCCCCTCGCTCGGCCTGTGGCTCTATTGCCTCGATAACCCCGAGGCCGAAGCCGCGTCGGCGCGGCTGTACAACGACTGGAACGACAGTTTTCTCGGTGGTCATCCGAACCGCTTCGTGCGCTGCGGCATGCTGCCGGTGCTCGATTTTTCGAACACGCTGGCCGAACTCGACTATCTGGCGTCGAAGGGTTTTACCGCGGCGATGCTGCCCGCGGTGACGCCGCCGGGGCTGCCCAAGTATAACAGCGACGCGTGGGACCCGATCTTTGCCAAGGGCGCGGCGCTCGGCATCGTGTTCGTCATGCACACGGGCACGGGCCTGGAAAGCGTGATCGTCGAGCGCGGGCCCGGCGCGGGGATCATCAACTACACCAACCAGATGAACGATGCGCAGCACAGCGCAATGTATCTGGTGTCGGGCGGGGTGCTCGACCGCAATCCCGGCGCAAAGGTCGCGTTTATCGAGAGCGGCGCGAGCTGGCTCGTCGCGCTGGCCGAGCGGATGGACGAGGTGTCGGTGGCGCATGCCAATTTCGTGTTTCCGAAGCTGTCGCGCTCGCCGAGCCAGATCGTCGACGACCAGATCTGGGCGAGCTTCCAGCACGACCGCGCGTGCATCGCGTCGGCCGCCGCCGGGCTGCCGGGGGCGAAAAATGTCATGTGGGGGTCGGACTATCCGCACGCCGAGGGCACCTTCCCGATCAGCCGCCGGATCATCGACGAACTGTTCGAGGGCATGGAGGTCAGCGACGAGGTGCGGCGGAACATCCTGGGGCTGAACGCGGCGCGTCTGTTCGGGTTGGAGCCACAGGTGGCGACGAGCGAGCGGGTCGCGGCCTGACGGGCATCGCCCAATTCACTTCGTCATTGCGAGCGGAGCGAAGCAATCCAGGGCGGGTTTAGGCCAGCTCTGGATTGCTTCGCTGCGCTCGCAATGACGAGGCTTTAGAAGCTCACTCCGCCAGTGGCTTCGCCGTCCTCCCCGCCATGATCGCCGCGATACCGCCGACCAGCAGGCAACAGGACAGGATCGCCAGCGACGGTTGCAGCGACAGCTCGCCATAGCCCGGCGTGAAAGCCTTGCTGAGATAGCCCGCGACGGTGCCGCCGAGGCCAACCCCCGCTAGCCCGATGAACATGTTGATCGTCGCCGACATCATCGCGCGCATCTGGACCGGCACCTGCGCGAAGCAGAGCGCGATGATCGGTCCGAGGTGGAGCGTCATCATGAACTTCACGACGACGAAACAGGCGAGCGCGACATAGGCGTTGCCCGCGAGCGCGAAGCCGACGCCGAAGGGGAAGCTGACCAGCAGGCCGATCCCGGCAAACCAGCCATTGAAGCGCGGGTCCGCCTTGCCATAACGATCGCTGACCCATCCTGCGACGAGATTGCCGATGACGAGCCCCGCCGCCATCGCGCCGCCGAGCCAGAAGCCGGTCTCGGTCTTGTCCATGCCATGGACGCGCTGGAAGAAGGAGGCGCCCCACAGGATGAAGGCGAAGCCCGTGAGCGGGACCATGCAGAGCAGCAGCCCGACCCAGCGCAGCGAGGTGCTGGCGGCCATGGTGCGGAGGACCTCGCCAAGGCTGGTCTGCGGCGGCGCGACGGGCTGAACGACGCCGCGGCGACGCGGTTCGGCGGCGAGCAGATAGACGAGCAGGCCGACGCCGATGCCGGGCAGGCCGACGATCAGGAAGACGGTGCGCCAGTCATACCATTGCGACAGCCAGCCGGCGAGCGCGAGGCCGCCCGATAGCCCGACGGCGTTGGCGGCGAGCATCACCGAGATGATCGTCGTGCGGCGGTCCTTGGGGAAGATGTCGGTGAGCAGCGACATGCCCGCCGGCCCGGCGCCCGCCTCCGCCGCCGCGAGGCCGATGCGCGCGAGCAGCATCTGCACAAAATTGTTGGCGAAGGCCGACAGCGCGGTCGCGGCGCTCCAGATCGAGACGCACACCGCGATGACGAGGCGGCGGTCGCCGCGGTCGGCGTAGCGCGCGATCGGGAACGCGGCGATCGCGTAGAAGGCGGCGAAAGCGATGCCGGTGAGCAGCCCGAGCTGGCCATCGTCGAGGCCGAGTTCGACCTTGATGTCGTCCTGAAACAACGTGAAAACCTGGCGATCGACGTAACTGAGGATCGCGACGATGATAAGCAGGGTCAGCGTGAGGCCGCGGCGGTTGCTGGTTTCCGAAGACATATTCTTCCTTTCGCGGGGGGACGAAGGTCTAAAAATCCCGGGCAAAAAAAGAGGGAGGTCCGGCAAGCCGTCCCTCCCCCAATGCTCCTAGGAGCGCCCTGTGGTCCTTAGAATTTGAAAGTCCCCGTCACGCCGTAGCTGCGCGGTTCGTTGTACGAGGTGCCGATGTAGATGTTGCTCAGCAAAAGCGTGTATTGCTGTTCCTGATCGCCCGTCAGGTTCTTGCCCCACAGCGCCAGCTCGAAGTTCTTCTCCGGCCCGAAGCTCACCGCGACGCGCGCATTGAGGATGCCGAGCGAGCCCGATTGCGCAACCGCCGCGACCTGATCGGCCTGAGCCTGCGTCAGTGCAAGGCCGCCGGGTCCGGTCGAGGTGAACATGTTCGTCGGAATGTCGATCTGCGGCATCTTGCCCTGCCAGGCATAGACGATGTTGGCATCGAGACCGACGCCGCCGAGATCCTGCTTGAAGTTGGCGCCGACCGAGAATTGCTTCTTGACGATGCCGACGAGCAGATAATCCTTTTTGTCGACCGTCACGATCGTCTGGTTCGGCGGGCTGCCGGCCAGCGCCTTGCCCTCGTAGCGCGTATATTTGGGATCGGTCAGCGCGCCGTTGGCGAAGATGGTGAAGCCGTCGACGACCTCGAACGA
>Ga0247824_10001830_pt1 | contig 11809 bp, 11 predicted proteins | sample 13C_PalmiticAcid_FD_194412 | JGI IMG/M metagenome (GOLD analysis project Ga0247824, IMG submission 194412) | Soil microbial communities from agricultural site in Penn Yan, New York, United States - 13C_PalmiticAcid_Day48 | ecosystem: Environmental > Terrestrial > Soil > Agricultural land...
GGTCATGTACCGCTGGCGGCGGCTGTTTATTTTTTGTTTTGTTTACTGTGGGTGAGCTACACTACTCCTTCCACGCGCGGTACACGATGCGGCAGCCGTACTTCTCGCCCTTCTTCAGCACCATCTGGCTCTTCCACTCGTCCACGTTGCACGCGTTGACCCACCGGCTGGGCTCGACGCAGAAACCGCTGCGGGCACCGCGCGCCGGCACGCCGGCCACCGCGGGCACGTCGATGTACTTGCCGGTGTAGAATTGGAACGCGGGCTCGGTGCTCAACACCTCGAGGTGGATCTTGGTCTCGGGGTGCTCGGCGCTGACGAGCTTGGTCAGCGGCTTGGAGCGGGTGTCGATCGGGACGGTGTTGGGCGCCTCGTTGACGACGAAGCAGTCGTCGATATCCGGCTCCTGCGCACCGAGGGTGAACGCCTTGTTGCTCTCGAACTTGCTGAATGCCTTGGGGCCGCCGGTCGGGATGCCGCCGTCGTCGACGGGGAGGTACTTGTTCGTGGCGATGGTGACCACGGTGCCCTCGATCGACGGGCCGCCGGACAGGTTGAAGTAGCTAAGACATTGTCAGTGATCCAATCCCCCATTTTTTGTCCTCAACACCGTAGCAGAAAAATACTCACGAGTGGTTCGTCATGTTGATGACCGTCTCATCCGCCCCACCAACCAGCTCCGCCTCGTACTCGATCCCCAGCACAATCACCTCCTTCCCGCCCTGCACCTGCTTGCCGACCGTGTACACCACGCTGGTCTCGACCGTCCCGGGGAACCCCTCGTCGCCATCCTCGCTCACCAGCGAGAACTTGACGCTCTCACCACCCTCGAGGCCCTCGACTCCGGGAATCTGCCTCACGCCCACGGGGGTCGGCCCCTTCCAGATCTTCTTGCCCCAGCCGACCAGGCCGCCGTGCAGGTTGTTGGGCCCGTTGTTGGCGGCGAGCGTGTACGTCTTGCCGCCGTTGACGCTGTCAATTTTGGCACCCTTGATGCGGTTGGCCACGCGGCCGATGGTCTCGCCAAAGTAGGGGTCGTTGTGGCTCTGGTACTGCGACTGCTCGGGGAAGCCCTGGACGATGTTGACGCCGCCGACGCGGAGCTCTTGGATGATGGCGCCCAGGGGCAGGAAGGAGACGGGGGCGTCGGTCATGGTGGGTGGTAGGTTGTGGATGGTTTTGTGGTGTTGCGTTGGGCGGTGCCTGGTGGTTTGGGTTGAGTGCGGGGTGTGATGTCACAGGAGGGGGAGAGCAATTGGGGAATTGAAGGAGGGGTTTTGGGTCGGTTTTGATCCCGTCTTTGAGTCTCTTTCAAGCAGGTACGAGGTCAAGATCCGAACAAGCGCACGAGTCGGAACACGAAGCCAAGCGGCCCCCTCCAGCACCCAACTTTGGCCATCTTCCACACGGCCAAACGGGACGGACTCTTTCGTTGCACATGACGATAGCCTGATTCAGGCTATTTACGGGATGAACGCGGGTTCCCCTCTTTGGTGGAGAGATCTGAATTCCCGGACCCGACTTGGCGTGGGGTCCCCGATTCAAGAAACAGGGTTAGGGTTTGACCACTAACACGAAGTTTCACGGCCTGATGTCTCTGAATACAAAACCCCGGTGGCGTGAGGTGGTATCGTGTCAAAAGATTAAAGGTTTCCTTTACCGAGTCTCATGGTCTTAGAAAATGGCAAAGTGTTGCTATTTGAAGTCGTGCACTCGATCCGCAATCCGAGAAGAAGTCCAAGATTTCGTATTCCACATGGCACCCGTTCCATTTCTCCACTTCGTGGCTCTCGCAACCTCTTGACAGTGTTTCCGAGCAAGGGTTCCCATCCACGAATGCCGTACACCAAGCAGGAAAATCTGCCTGTGGGTTGATCCATATTTTGATCATTCGATTGGCCCTGATGGTGACATCGACACGAGGCTGCTTGGTTGGCTTGAGGGGTCAACATCTCAGGGGTAATGTAAACAAACCACCTCACTTTGAAATCTGATGTCTTTCCTTTACATCATTCCTTCTTTCCACGCGGTTTTCAATGATCTCTCTGAACCGGGAGCTCTAAAGTTGTTTGAGACAAACCATAAATTCAACCAAGATATGCTCTGGACCAACAACACTCGTGTCTCAATTTTGGTGCCACGAGGTTGGTGTATTGCGTCGCACTACTAATAGTGGTAGGGACTGCACCTCATTTTGTGATTAAAACTTGTTAATAAGTACAGTAGCAGAAACGAAAAATATGTGGCCCCCGGGAACCTTCTGCAACCCGCACACCGAGGTTGAGCACCCTGATGCCAACTTGAAGCAAGCTTTGATTCCCGTAATCCCCCTGTAACCTAATACTGCCTGGACAATCGTCGCGTGGGAGTATGATTACCGCGATAGTGTGTCAGACGGTGGTTGTGTTGGAGTATGGCGAGCTAGTGTTGGCGGTCGCAAGGTGGAAGGAGTGGACGGCTTGCCGGAAGTGGGTGTCGACTTGAGACTTCTGGTTCGCGGTCTGCTGGGAGTACGAGGTGTTGGTCGGGAAGACGGCAATAACCTGCATCAGGAGGCAGTCGACAACACCAGCCATCTCACGGACTGCAGCGGGAACGCGGAATTCGGCTTGCTTGTCGAGAACAATCAGGATGGGCGCAGATTCGCTGACGGCATCCATGAGCTCGAAGAGACCTTGCACAAACTGGGATGGTTAAAATAATGGGGCCAGAGAGATAGCCGTTGATCGCCAGCTGCAGCTGTCGGAAACCTTCGGGCTGGACAAGGTACATACGTTGGAATACGCCTCATAGACCAGCTGCTGATCACTCGGCTCGGTGAGAACCGAGGATCGAATCATGACGGAGATGTTGGAGAGACAGGAGTCGGAGATGTCGCTGAACTCATCGAGAATGTCCTGAGTGGAGAGTCAGACCCAGCGTCGGACACATTTCAATGCCTCAGGCTTAAAAGTTGCCTACCTGAAAAGGACCGGGGTTCCTCTTGAGCGCGACGAGGTTGACCAAGTCTTTCAAATCAAAGCTCATGCGAGCGAGGCCGTTGCAGGCCAAGGTGAGCTCCGGGGGCGACATGGCGGCGCCCACCAGGGACACCAACAGCCCGAAGCAAAACACCAGGAAGGCCCGCGGAGCACTTCCCGAGTTGCTGGACAGGTTGAGCCACATGGCTACGGGCAAACAAGTGCAGATTACAAAGCAAGGAGTGGACGAGGGCAGACAGTCGACCCTCAGTAACGAACGACAACGAATAACGAGCGACAGTGACGCGTGTTCAGTTCAAGCTGTTCGTGCTGAAAGGAAACCCGACGGCGACAAGCGAAGACCAGACTGCGGCAGTGTCCTCCTCACATCCGCACATTCACCTTGGCCCACCGTGTCCACCAGCCGTCCCGACTTCCAAGGATCAAGCATGACTCTCCCCATGCAGGTTCCAGGGGCAGGAGGTTTTGTTCTCCGACAAGGCAGAATCTTTAGCGAGCAAGCTGCTTGCCCTTGCACACACCGCAGATGGGGGACGGCTTGCGTGGGGGTTGAGGACGAGCAGTGCAAGCCGTGGCGCTTCGGGAATAATCTGCCCGGCCTTGCAGAGCGAAGACTTTTCCGCGGTGGCGGCCCGCAGGGCTGATGATTGGCGTGATTCCTAATTTGGCTAACTCTGCGGTGTCTCAGACAGTGCGTGTTGGTGAGTCAACGGCGACAGGTCTTATCGGGCTCGTCGGGCTGATGGTGAATTCTGATCCCTGTTCTTGCGGCTGAGGGCCTGGTGTCGATCCAACCATGGCAGCAGGGGTACCGCTCAGCCCTAACACTGCCTGATCGGGAGATGTGAAACTTCACCACAACCTTCAACGTGCTGGAGATGGTTGAGGACGGAAATTGCCGGATCCGACTGAGCGACTCAGCGCCACCACCAGAAACACGTTGATGCCGAAACCTGCACCGTGCGGCTCAGAAGGCTGTACATGCCTGTATCAACTATCAAGACGTCCACGGCTCCAAGCATGCGCCAATTTTATTCTGAAGATAGGCGGATCTGGTGGGATTGTCTGATTATTCTGAATCCCACTCCGGACTTTTTCCGATGTTTTTGTCACTTCTGGGATGGAAAAGACTCTGGCAGGCAGCAACACGGCACGATCCGGACCGACTGCGTGGTGCCCTCCTTCCTCCAGACCAATTACGTACCTGTCAGGAACAACACGCGGAAGGCACATCGACTGGCTGGCAAGTGCCAACTTCTGCTTCCCAGCCGCCCGGGTTCCTTGCCTCCAAAACCCGTCGGTGGGCTCTCATTTTCCAGAACCTGCATCTGCACGGTGCCCCTGCATGGAACGTCTCGCAAACATCGTCGATCCACCTTATCTGCACCAACTTCAGCCAACAGAATCCCCGTTCCAACAACCTTGACAGGGCCTGGTGCATCCTTTCGGCAGGATTGCTGCCCGGTGAATTTCATCCCGCCCTGACACAATACCAAGCACACATTGTGTCTTGTTTTCGTCTGCTGTTGCCGTCTGCAGCTCTCGCAATCATCTGTCTTCGAACACTATCTGTTTGAAGAGCACCAATCTTACTCCCACAATGGGCTTCCTGACACTGCAAAGCACAGAATGGACAGGAACCACAGATCACTCTGCCCGTCCCCTTCGATTTCTGATGGTGCACAGCACCCCGGTCATGACGATATGAACTGGCAGGGAACCCTCGGGTGCTCTGCTTGACCCAGGGGAAGGGACAGAGATTTCCTTCCCAGCCTCACCTTACCGCGCATGTGGACGTCATCACTGGACACCAGGGGGCCATAATCATGCCGGCTGCAGTGATCCGTCGCGAGACTTGCATGGCCGAAGAAGCCATGTGGGTCAGTCACCCTGGGCCGTGCTGCCGGCAAGGCATCGCGGTGAGGACGTTGCGCCGTGGAGTTGTCGGCCCAACCTGGGCTCAAGATTCGGACGCGCTGGGATCATGATGCAGGGGTCGGTGGACGGGCTGGTGGCCTGCCTAGTCGTGGCTGTTTGGGAAGGCTTTCTGAGCTGGTCCGTGTGGTTGAGCCTGAGGCTGGTGACAGTGTCAAACAGGATGGTAATCGCAGAGTTTCCGTTCTCCTTCTTTTTGCATCTTCCATCTTCACAGTCTTTGGTGTGAGGCAAGTTGCCCACGTTCATTCCTTTCCTTGTGCATCTGGTTGTGGGTATCACGTTCCTTTCTCCTCGCCATCATGGCGTTCTCACTCCAGTCGTTCCTTTTCACTCTTTTTGCAGCATCGACACTCGCTCTTCCATATATTCCCGAGTATGAGGCACACAACCTCAACCAGAACAAGACGGCAACCTCGCCGCTGGAGTACTGGGGCGAATGGCCAGATCACCAGTTCCATTCGTCGCCCGAGAACTGGCGGATGCCGTTCTACTCTCTTTTCCTTGACAGATTCGTCAACGGCGATCCTTCGAACGACAACAGTAATGGCACCGCGTTCGAGGTCGACATGCTTTCTACCCAGCTGCGGGTCGGCGGTGACATTGCCGGGCTGGTTGATACCCTTGATTACCTTCAGGGAATGGGAATCAAGGTAGGATCCTCCAGTTCCTCCCGACCAACTCTCTGGTCCATCATTCTCACGAATCGCAGGCACTCTACATCTCCGGAAGCCCCTTCATCAATCAGCCCTGGTCAGCAGATTCTTTCAGTCCTTTGGACTTGACCTTGTTGGATTCTCATTTTGGAAACATTGCGGAGTGGCGCCGTGCAATCGACGAAATCCACCGTCGGGGGATGTACGTCGTATTCGAGAACACCATGTCGACCATGGGTGACCTCATCGGCTTCGAGGGATACCTCAACACCACCACGCCTTTCAGCTTCACTGAGCACAATGCCGTTTGGAAGTCATCAAGGCGGTACTGGGACTTCCCTCTCGGTGATGATTCGGTCGACTGCAAGTATCCCAGGTTCTGGGATGAGCATGGAGAGCTGGTTGGGAACGACGTGATGTCTCACATGACCAGCTGCCGGACCAGCGACTTTGATCAGGTCAGTCCCCATCACTCACCCCCAATCGCGGCTTAGTCGTTGCTAACGAAATCCAGTATGGCGATGTCGAGTCCTTCGGAAAATACCCGGAATGGCAGAAGCAGTTGTCGAAGTTCGGCTTTGTCCAGGACCGCCTGAGAGAATGGCGTCCGAGTGTGCTGGACAAAATCAAGCTCTTTTCCTGCATGACCATCGCGAGTCTCGACATCGACGGGTTCCGCATTGACAAGGCCCTCACAATCACCGTTGATGCGCAGGCCGAGTGGTCGGAACACATGCGGTCCTGTGCCCGGAGGTTCAACAAGACCAACTTTTTCATCCCCGGCGAAATCGTGGGCGGAAATGCGCTTGGCGCACTCTACTTTGGCCGAGGCAAGGACCCCAGCATGGCTGTCAAGACGGCAGAGGAGAGCTACAACGCCACCAACGAAACAAGCCCATCCTCGTACATCCGGGCACATCAGGCTTTGGACTCGGCGTGTTTTCACTACTCCGCCTACCGCGCGCTGACCCGGTTCCTCGGCATTGACGGTATCTACGGAGCCGAAATGGACACAAGGACCAACTGGGCGGAAGGCTGGCAGGACATGCTCCTGTCGACCGACTTCGTCAATGCCAACACGGGCAAATTTGATCCCAGACACATGTTTGGAGTCTCCAACCAAGACGTGTTCCGGTGGCCCTCGATCGAGAACGGCACTCACAAATACTTGGTCGGCGCCTTCATCATGTCCTTGTTGCTGCCAGGGATTCCCATCGTCAACTGGGGTGAGGAGCAGGCGTTCTACGTGTTGGAGAACATCGCCGGCAACTACTTGTATGGTCGTCAGCCGATGGTGTCGACGGTGTCGTGGGAGCGCCACGGATGTTACAAGGTTGGGTCCGAGAAGTACTTCAACTTTCCCCTTGACGCCGCACTTTATGGCTGCGACGACCCCAACGTCAGTCTTGACCATCGCGACCCGTCTCATCCGGTCCGAGGCGTGGTCAAAAGACTGATGGAGCTCCGCGCGACGTACCCTGCGCTCAACGACGGCTTCGACATGTACCAGCTGTCGAATAGCACGCACTGGATCTTCCTTCCAGGGTCCAACGGCACTGGCACTGAGCTTGGTCTGTGGAGCTACGTCCGGATGGGCCACCAAGGTCTTCAAAACTTTTCGTCTCTTGCCCATGGCGATGACCTTGTGTGGCTTCTCTTGGGCAATGAGAACCAGACGACTACTTACAAGTTCAACTGCTCGGACCCGAACACCGCACTGCTGTCGTCGTTTGGGTCTGGTGCGACGGTCAAGAACCTTTTCTATCCATACGATGAGTACAAACTTGAACCATCAACCAGACGGATTGACGGTGGTGATCCTGAGCTGGTTCACGGTTGCATCAGCGAGTTGAAGTTTCCCGCCTGGGGCTTCAAGGCGTTTGTGCCTAAGGAGAGTTGGGTCGGTCCCGCCCCCATCATCACCAAGTTCCTCCCTGGACACGACTATCGTCTGGAGGCAGCCGCAAATGGGGACACTTCCGTGGACATCCAGATTCAGTTTTCGCAGGAAATGGACTGCGAGTCGGTGTTCAATGCCGTCGAGATCACGTCAAACACTGTCGGTGGCAGAGTGGCTTCACTCAACAGGGGGTCTCTGAGATGTCGGAATCTGGACAACCCGCCGACGCCGCAATTCGTTGGACAAGCGGCTTCCGTCTGGGAGTTTGCAGTGACGATCAACTCCATTCCCGATGGCATCCATCGCATTACTGTTCGGAACGCGACGGACAAGACTCGGACAAACAGCACTGGCGCTGTCGACCATTTCCTCCTCCGCGTTGGCAAAATTAACAACCCAATCGTTTTCCCAAGGCACGCAAACTACTCGACGGACATGGTGTTTGCGAGAGACAACGACATCTACGTCCGCCACCATGCCTCGGGCGCCACCCAGTTTCGCTGTTCGCAGACCTGGGCTTCGTCGTGGACGCCATGGCTCAACTACACCGGAGAGGATTTCAAGCTCCCAGCAAAGAACTGGACTGGGACCAATCTCCAGGAATGGACGGGCGAGCATGTTGTGTGTCAATATTTCAGCAAGCTCGTCGGCAGCAGCCATCACCAACAGGAAGGCGACCTGGACCCAAGCGCCCTCCCACGTCGATTCCCCCACCTTTTTGTCAACGGGCACTTCAACGCGTTTGGCTTCGACGCTGGTATCCCCAATAAAATGATTCAGCAAGCCGGGACTGGAACTTGGGGCATCAACGTCATGGCTGAGTGGCCTACAGCGCTCCAGTTCAACGTCTGGGGTCTGAATCCTGATGGGTTGCCTGACCAGACGTGGATCTTTGGTGATGTCAACTTCGACTACGTTCTCGACCGTCTTCCCCCCGGCTCGCTACGGCAGAACGTCGTCAATATCACCGAGTCTCCACCAGCGCCCTTTGTTGGATGGCGTTTCGAGGTCGACGACGCGGCAATGAAGTACTACAAGTTCCCCGCTGGAAGCAGGGATCGCCAGATTGCCATCTTCTCGTTGATGTGGATTCTGCCCCTTCTCGGAGGCTGGATCGTTGTCTTTATTTTTACCGGCTCGTTCTACAAAGTCAAACACAACATCTCTGGCGCCGCAAAGACTGGCGGTATCTCCGAGAAGTTCCGCCAGGTCTTCGAGATGAAGGAGAAGCTGCATCCACGGCCAAGCCGCCCGCCCTCCGTGAGCTCTTCATTCGGTACACCGGCTCGCCCAGGGACCTCACACAGTGCTGCCCGGGGTATGAACGGCGCGGCGTTTGGTATGGAGATCGGGGCACCCAGAAAGAAGGTTCTCATTGCCACCATGGAATACGACATCGAGGACTGGCGCATCAAGATCAAGATCGGTGGTCTTGGTGTCATGGCCCAGCTCATGGGCAAAGCTCTCGGCCACCTCGACATTATCTGGGTTGTCCCATGTGTGGGCGGCTTGGAAAACGACTACCCCAATGGCTACCCCGTTGACCAACGCTCTGACCCAATGGAGATCACCATCCTCGGCGCCAAGTACAATGTCGATGTGCAGTACCACAAGCTTCGCAACATGACCTACGTGCTCCTGGATGCCCCTGTTTTCCGGCTCCAGGACCCGTCCAGGCCTTATCCGGATCGCATGGATGATCTCGACAGTGCCATCTACTACTCGGCCTGGAACCAGTGCATTGCGGAGACCATCAAACGGTTCAATCCGGACATCTATCACATCAACGACTTTCACGGCGCATTGGCACCCCTCTACCTCCTGCCTCGTGTCATCCCATGCTGTTTGTCCTTGCACAACGCCGAGTTCCAGGGAATGTGGGGTCTGGGAACCAAGGAGGAGAAAGAAGAGGTCTGCAGCGTGTTCAACCTCGATCAAAAGGTCGTGGAGCGCTTCGTGCAGTTTGGAGAGGTCTTCAACCTTCTGCATGCGGGTGCGAGCTATCTGAGGGAGTTCCAACACGGATTCGGGGCAGTGGGCGTCTCGAAGAAGTACGGCAAGCGCAGTTTTGCTCGTTACCCCATCTTCTGGGGCCTGTCCAAGATTGGGAGCCTCCCTAACCCGGATCCATCAGACACAGCGGAGTGGACACCGGAGCTCGAGGCCGCTGCTCAAGCACAGGAGATTGAAGTCGACGCTGCATTTGAAGCCGGCAGGGCGGAGCTGCGCCGAAAGGCCCAGGAATGGGCGGGCATTGACCAGAACCCCGATGCCGAGCTGTTCGTCTTTGTCGGCCGTTGGTCCATGCAGAAGGGTGTCGATCTCATCGCGGACGTGTTCCCGTCAATCCTTGAGCACAATCCCAATGTTCAGCTGATCGCGATTGGGCCCGTCATTGACCTGTACGGTCGTCTGGCTGCCATCAAATTGGAGACGTTGATGGAGCAGTACCCGAATCGGGTTTACTCCAAGCCAGAGTTCACGCAGCTTCCACCCTACATCTTCAGCGGCGCGGAGTTTGCCCTCATTCCATCCCGTGATGAGCCCTTCGGGTTGGTGGCCGTCGAGTTCGGCCGGAAGGGAGCACTGGGTGTTGGTGCTCGCGTTGGTAAGTTGCAGTCTCCAAACACATCTGGCGAACCCGCTAACATTTTACGCAGGTGGCCTTGGAAACATGCCTGGGTGGTACTACACTGTTGAGTCGACGTCAGCAAAGCATCTCATCAGCCAGTTCAAGGAGGCCATCCAAGGGGCCTTGGCCGCCGACAAAGAAACAAGGGCCAAGATGAGGGCGGTCTCCGCAAAGCAGAGGTTTCCCGTTGCCAGATGGGTAGAGGAGATCAATGATCTGCACAAAACATCCATCCAAAAGTCGCTGAAGTACCGGGACAAGCCAGATCCGCTGCGGCTCGTGAGTCGGTCGAAAGTCAACCTCTCTCGCCCCCCCTCGCCATCACCCTCGGAAATGCACGATTTCCCTCCCATGACACCCGCCTCCCTCTTGACGCCCGACCACCACAGTCTTCCATCAACAGCGAGGAGTCCGAATCCCGAGTTCGGCGCCTGGCCTCTGCCGCGGCCAATCACCCACCAACGCCGGTTCTCCAACGTCTCGATCACCTCAGTCACAAAGGGCAGAAAGGACTTTGCGTTGCAGAAAGTTGACCCGTTCTTTACGGATGCGGACGGCGAGTACACTGACGAGTTCAAGCGCATGTTGAACTCGCTGGACTCCAAGACCTCCGAGACAGACCTTTGCATCGAGCAGTATCTTGTTCGCTCCGAAAAGCAGTGGTTCGAGGGTTACAAGAGCGCCAAGTTTGGGTTGTCTCCGTCCCGCAACGCCTCCAAGGTCTCACTCGTCGAGACGCCCTCGGCACTCAACTCGACTCGATTCCTTGACATCCCATCCCGTCCAGCCAGCCCATACACGCCGAGCGTCATCTCGTCAGTCTACTCGGAAGACGCGGATCACCACAGCAATGCTGGCTCCAGGCATTTCATCTCTGCATTCGAGACCGAGGATGGCACCAAAAATCCCAACGAAGCGTCGCCAATCCAAAAGTTTATGCTCCGCAAAGTGTTTGACTGGCCTGTGTACACACTCATCCTAGCGTTTGGGCAGATCTTGGCGGCCAACTCGTACCAGATCTCTCTGCTCAATGGAGAACAGGGGCAGACAGCCGGCATGCTGTACACCATCGCTTCGATCTACGGAGGGACGTCGATTTTGTGGTGGATTGCGTTCAGACGGCTCAAGTCTGTTTGGGTGCTGTCCACGCCGTTTGCCATCTATGGCGTTGCGTTCATTTTTGCTGGGTCTGCTCCTTTCGCCTCGTCTGTGCTGGCCCGCGGATGGCTTCAAAACGTCGCATCGGGGTTCTATGCGGCCGCGGCGTCCAGCGGGTCAATGTTCTTTGCACTCAACTTTGGCGACGAAGGTACGTTTTCACACCATCCTCACCCTCTAAGACGACCTGGCGTTTACTGACACTGGAAACAGGTGGAGCACCAGTGCGGACATGGGTCATCCGTGCCTGCGCCGTCCAGGGCGTCCAGCAAATCTACATCAGCGGCCTCTGGTACTGGGGCTCGCAGCTCAGCTCCTACGACAGCAACGGCATCCCCGTCGCCCAAGCCTCCAACACCCTGATCAGCGCCGTCTGCTTCCCCGTCGCCGTCCTCCTCATGGCCCTCTCCGTGGCCACATACTTCGGTCTTCCCGATTACTACCGCCAAACTCCCGGCTCAATCCCCTCCTTCTTCAAATCCATCTTCCGCCGCAAGCTCATTCTCGTAAGCCCTCATCCCCCCCCTAACCCTCTCCCATACTAACC
>Ga0247824_10001831_pt1 | contig 11807 bp, 12 predicted proteins | sample 13C_PalmiticAcid_FD_194412 | JGI IMG/M metagenome (GOLD analysis project Ga0247824, IMG submission 194412) | Soil microbial communities from agricultural site in Penn Yan, New York, United States - 13C_PalmiticAcid_Day48 | ecosystem: Environmental > Terrestrial > Soil > Agricultural land...
TATCTTTCTTTCTTTCTTTCTTTCTTTCTTTCTTTCTTTCTTTCTTTCTTTCTTTCTTTCTTTCTTTCTTTCTTTCTTTCTTTCTTTCTTTCTTTTTTTTGTTTCTCATACACTCTTTTCTTCCTTTCTTTCTTCTTTTCTACTTTTTATCTCTCCTTTTATTCTCTTTCCTGTCTTCCCTTTCTTCTTCCCTTTATTTCCTGGATTTAAGATATTAGAAGAATACTGGGTGTTTTTTAAGACATGGTATCTTGATTTTTTTTTAGCCCAAAAGTTCATTTCTAGGCTTCAAAATCCCCACTGGGATCATTTTTGAACCAAGGGCCTGCTTCATGAAACAACGAGTACAACATCAAGGCTTGTCGTTATTTCATTTTTCTTTTATTCTGGTTGCGGTCTGCCACAATATGGACTCGCTTAAAGGGTATAATCTAACATCACAATTATCGAATGTAACCATCCGTCGGTACTCGGCGCAACGTCGCCTCACATGATAAAACAAAGCAAAGATGCAAATTCCAAACGCTTTTCCCCGGGCTATCTGCTGCCGTCAACTTCAGTGCCTCTGGATCTCATCCTCATCCCCACCCCGAGCGCTGGCGGTGGTCATGGGCAGCGGGGCGCTGGGGGCCTGGCTCTCGACCTCGTCGTCGTCCATCTCCTCACCCGCCAGCTCCTCGAGCGTCTTGCGCTTCGTCTCCTTGATCAGCGCGGTGGAGCCGATGCCGAGCAGCATGAAGAGGGCGTAGATCTCGAGAACGTGATCCATCCAGGGGTTGGGGTTGCCCGGGGTGGCGCCGCGGGTGCGCAGCGGGGCAATGGCGCCCTGGCCGATGATGGAGCCGATCTTGCCCATGGCGGCCGAGATGCCGTGCGAGGTGGAGCGGTAGCGGGTGGGGAAGCACTCGCCGGGGACGATGAAGGTGGTGGCGTTGGGGCCAAAGTTGAAGAAGAACTGGGCGAGCACGAAGATGGCGAGCAGGCCGTTGGGCGGGATGTGGAAGTAGGCGAAGCCCATGACGACGAAGAGGATGGTCAGGATGGTGAAGCCCATGAACTGGATGGGCTTGCGGCCGAGGGTGTCGACGGTGAAGACGGTCACCCAGTAGCCGGGGACGGCGCCCGCCAGGACGATGATCATGTTGCCGACGGCCGTGTTGAACAAGATCTCATAGGTATTGTGCGCGCCCTTGGTCGAGTAGCCGATGACCTCGAGGATGACGGCATTGTTGAGCGAGACGCCGTAGTAGGCGATATCGAGGAAGCACCACGAGAGGGCAGTACTGCGAGGAGCGTCAGTAGGGCAGGTCTTTTCGGAGTGGTACACGCAGAAGAGAGAGAGGACTCACCCAGCCAGGAGCTTGGCATGCTTGAGCTTGGAGTAGTGGCGGAAGAAGTCGGTCCAGCTAGCCTTCGGAACCTTCATCTGCTCAGTGGCCTGCTGCTGCGCAGCGGCACGGGCGACCGCGTCAGGGTTGGCGGCGGCTTTGCCCTTGAGGTAGGCCTCGGCGTCGCCCTCGGCCTGCTCGACATCGAGCATGACATCGAAGGTGTAGCGGGGCGTCTCGGGAATGGTCAGGCGGTAGTAGAGAGCAATGCAGCCGGGGACAGCGCCGAAGCCGATCAGGACGCGCCACATCTTGTCGACAGCCTCAGCGCAGCCGCCAGTGCAGTTGGAGAGCTTAGTAGAGCCCTCGAGGGAGGACTTGAAGCCGAGAGTGAGGAACAGCATGACAAAAGCAGCGCAGAGCTGGCCGAGACCCTGCATGGCAAACACGGCTCCCATCATGGCACCTCTCCACCTGGTCGTAGCGAACTCGGATGTGATGATACTCGAAAGGGGGTAATCGCCGCCAATACCGATACCCTGTGACACACTAGTCAGTCCTTGATCCAAAATTGCCGATGACTCGCAAGACTTACCATGAGAACACGCCAGAAGATGATCACACCGACGATGTCCATGGACGGAGAAGATGAGGTCAAGGCCTGGGCAAGGGTCGCAAAGATGATCATGATCAGCTCGAGGCCGTACATGCGCTTGCGGCCGACGATATCGGCCAGGGCGCCGAAGCCGAGCTGGCCGACGACGGTGCCGGCCGAAGTGGCAAGCTTGATGGCAGTGTCGGAGGTGGTGGGCATGGCTCCAACGCCGGGGTAGTAGACGATGCCGAGCATGAGGGTCAGGAGGGAGACGGTGAAAATATCGTATGAATCCGTGAAGAAGCCGACGCCGGCAACTACGACGGCACGGACATGGTACCACCCGAAGGGAGCCCTGTCAACCTCGGCGAGGGCCAGGCGGCGCCGCTCGTTGACGTCCTTGACGTGGGCGAAGTCATTGTTCCAGTTATGATACGCAGCGTTACCGCCTGAAGTCTTCTGGACTTCACTCATGGCTGTTGATGGTCCGTCGGCGAGTGGTTGGGATGGTGGTGATGGTGTTGATGGTGGTGGGCGGCTTGGAAGGGGGTGGCTGGTTCAGGGTTCGGGTTGTGTGTAGGGACTCGACAAGCGATATCCAAGCCCGACCAAGCGTGCGTCTGGTAAAAAGACACTGAGGAGATGATGGAGAGCAGAAGCAGCGGAAAGGTGCGCAGACGGGGGAGAATATAAAGCGTCGAGAGAGAGGAGCAATTGGGGGTCGAGTGGGGAGGTACAGTATCCAGTACCTCATCCCTCACCCAGAAACTCAACGCCGAAGTCCGGATGAACTGCTCTGGACTGCTCGCGTGCCCACAGCTCCCAGCTCGCATGCCCAGCAGTGAGCTGCTGGTACCGGCTGCGGGTAGGGGTGGTAGGGGGTAGGGGCGGGATGCAGGGTCGCCTCGAGGATTCGGTTGCCGCTGCGAGTCCCCCATGTCCATGTTCGTCATGGCTCTACCTCTCCACTCCACCCTCGGTGCCCGTTTCTGTTTCCCTGGGCCGCTGGGAATGCGAGGACCTCGCACGTGGCTGCAGAGCAGAGTCGTCAAACATGTTTCTCGCTCAAGCAGACGGAACTGTCGGCAGCAACTACAGACATCTGGCCTGTACCCTGATTTTAACAGAGGATGGATGAGAATCCGGCTTGATGCTGTTGATTTTGACCCCTCACGACAGATATTTCTGGTGCTTGGTGGGATGGACGGTGAGGTCTGCCCCGCCCTCAAGCCTCCGAGTCTGGGCATATCTGGGCATAGCTGGGCATTTTCTGGGCATCTCTGGGCATCTCCAGCTTGGAACTGCACGGCACGCTTGGCAGGCGGCAGAGATTTCGGAACCACCTGGGCGGGAGCATCAGTGGCGCTGAAGATGGGTGATTGCCACTTTCCGGTTCCCTTTCCCAAACGAGCCCTCGGTCAACCCCTGGCATTGACGGGCCAGTCAGCGCAACAAGACGACACAGGCGCGATGATTGAGCATCGTCAGACCCGGAAAGGGCCCCGAAAGCCCCCGCGAGCCAATCGCTCGCTGATATCGCGCCCAAAACGGAAAGTCGCACCAGTGGACCCCCTGGAGCTTGGCATGGGTCGCTTCCCGCAGGGAGGGCAGATCGATGGGGCCCAGGCTCTGCCGGGAGCAGGGGTCTTCCCCACGAATGACAAGTGCCCGACACAACCACGTTCTGGATTCTCGAACGCTGGTTCGTCGGAGCCTTCCACTCGTTTTTGGGGGTATGGGGGACCAGTCGACGCAGCATGGTCCAGCCGCTCGGTCAGAATATCGTTTCCATGACAATTCTGCTCACACACAATTCCGCCGAGGACCGCCATCCCCCGCGGCGAAAGTCGGCTCTCCAGGATCCATTTGTACTTGGTCCGGAGCTTCTCTTCAGGTGCCCGTGTGAGCATCAAAGATGCTCAATCTGCTTGGCATCGCTTGGCACATCTCAGTCAAGCAAGGTTCATCCAGATCACCACAGGACACAAAGCCATTGTCCCGGATTTTACATGGCAATCTGTGCCCGGATTTCAGACGGGATACAGAGTACGGTCGGTAGGTGATGGCAGCGGTACGTATCTGAACTAGGGGAATATTGCGCGAGCCAATGGAAGGCTGGCATAGAGGCACGAGTTGGCCTTGCGGGTGACCTCTTCATGAACCAACAACCACCACAGGCACAATACCACCGATCCCGCGAACCTCGTATTCTGCTTTCACTGAGGACGGTGGTGGCGAGTCTGTTGTGTTGGTATTGACCTCATTGATGATCCTTCGACTGTCTGCATACTGTGTATGTGTGTCTCGCATTCATCGCCTCCCGTCAAGGGCATGTCTTTTGTCTTGGTCGTCAACCGCCATGTCGGGAGCATCGACACTAAGGTTCCACTGCCGTGCTAAGCTTTCTGGCTGCAGACTCGTCCCGTTGCTTGGGTTGCTTGGGTTGCTTGGCTCACGTAGCTCTCCCGTCCTGGCAGTCTTGGAAATCTCTTGGGTCTCTTGGCTGTCGAAGCAGGAAGTCAGGCACGCGACCTCTTGCCCGAACCGTGATGCTCGGCGGCAGGGGTGTGAACACGTGTTGTGTCTCGGCGAATGGTGCTCGGCTGTGTCCGCATGGGTGAAATTTGCAGTTTGGATTGGCAGCTGTCCGGCGACCACCCCTTAAACCTCCACTATCCTGTCATCCTCATCATCTTCCTCGGTCACCTCTTCTACCCCTGGCTCTGCTTCGTCCCGCATCAGCACTTGCACCAACCGCTCACAGGCCTCGCGGACGCCCTCGTCGTTGACGTGCAGATGTGTCTCCCGGATAATCGGGTACACGTTGATGTTCCGCATCAGTTCTCGCCCTTCCCTGGTGGTCGTCAAGAGGGTCAGGGTCTCGACATGAGTTTGGACAATGTTGGGATCCGCGTCTCTCTGCTTGTCGGGCGGTAGCAGCTGCAGATCTGGCAGCATCCCCATCGTCTCCTCGTCGTCATACTCCTCGTTCCCCGTGATGGGCAGCAAGAGGTACGGCAGAATGTTGATCTGGTCCTCGTCCAGAAAGGCAGGGTGTGCCGGCACGTCAAACGCTACGTTCTTGATGGTGCTCGCCACGCCTTTCCGCCTGATATCCGACTTGTGCTCCGTGAAGACCTTGATCTTGTTGATGGGCACAACGTCGTCGTAGTCCTGTTTGGTGATAAAAAACTGCCGTATCTCCGGGTGCTTCGAGAGATCGGCAAGAACATAGGCGAGGTAGTCAAAGTCGGCGTCTTTGTTGTATGTGCCGTCTGCCCCCTTAACGAAGAGATCGAGCAGCTGGTTCAGGACGAGCTCATTTGACTTGAGAGCTTCGGGAGCGTCCTGCTTGCGCGTTGCAACGCTCTTCAGCCCGTCCCATTTTGCCATGTTGGCAAGCAGCATGGCTAGAAGATTTGCGTTGGCTTCTGCCGGATCCTGTAACGGATTGACGTCCGCACCGGTCAGTCGTCAGGGCCAGGTCGACCATGGGGAAACCGACATACATACAGCTAGATTCGTGAGCAGAATACCGAGAAATCTGTCATCGTTCGCAACATATTCGAGGATACTTTGATCCGCCGTCAAGTTGATCAGGATCGTGAGGGCGTGCTCTGCAATCTCCTGAACATCCGCTTAGTAACGGGAAGCACAGCTACGGAACAACGAGAGGTCTCACTGGGTGGTCTCGGATCAGGAACTTGAGATGCTTGACAGGGAGCAGTTCCTCCGTTTTGAAAATGGACGGCTGCTCCGTGGAATAGGGCACCAGGTTCTCAGTGGCCAGCTTGCGGATCTGGGGGTTCGGGTGGGCAATGAACCCCACGAGCTACGGGACATGGTCAGCTGCCTTTGGTATGATGCGACTCCCATCTCATGCAAGGCGTGGTGTTACCTCTTCTAGTTCTGTCGGCATAGCTGATTTTCCAACAACAGAAACAGGGTATACTCCGAGCTTCACTCTCACTCCTGCAGCTTTCAGTTGCTGCAGCAAATTTCATAACGCAGAGCAGCTCAGCGCGGGGCAGCGCGGGGCCTGCCATGGACTTATCGATAAGAACTTTTTTGATCTTATCATACTTATCGTGCGATGGATAAGGCACCCGGCAGATAGTATTTCCGCAAACTCCCCAGGCTGCCCAATCACCAGTGCAGCGCAACAACGAAAGTGACCCCACCGCGGGAACTTTTTTGTCAAGGTGCACGAAAAAATACTGGGAGCCAAGAGGGCCGATTTGAAGCCTGAGAGCGGTCTGCTGTATCCGCCTTGACGCCCATTTCGAGATTCGACTCGCCCGGCACATTGCACATCCAACAAAATGCCGAAAGCAACAACACCATCGTCCTCGAACAAGAGGCGTCACAACCCTCTCGAAGATGACCTCGTCTCGACCGGACTGCTCAAGAACAGGGAGGGGAGGCCCTCGAAGCGGGCCGACAGGAAACAGGCCGAGGAGCAGGCCTATGTCGACGCCAAATCTTCCCGCAAGATTCTGGCCATGAGCCGCGATCTCATCGACGAGGAAGACACCCGCTCAGGCGCCCACGAAACCAATGCATCAGCACCATCCGCGTTCGACTTTGACCCGTCACGGCTCGAGGGCGGCAGCGACCGTGAGGAGGAGGAATTTGCCAACGAGGAGGCTTGGGGTGACGAGGAGGATATTGTTGAGGAGATCGAGGTCGATGCCGCCGATCTCGAGACGTTTAACCGCTTCATCACTCCCACCATGAACGATGATCCTCTTCTGACACACGGTTGGGACCGGACGGGCGATGGGGCAGAGGAGCAAGGTCCGGGGACAAATCTGGCCGACTTGATTTTGGCCAAGATTGCCGAGAAGGAGGCTATGCAGGGTGGGCGGCAGGAGGACTACAACCCGGTCGAGGAGGACTTTGAGCTGTCCCCCAAGGTGGTCGAGGTTTTCACCAAGTACGTTGTGCACTATGTCAGCTTGCGGGAGGGGTTCGGTAATGGTATTAACATGATGCTAGGATTGGGCTCTTTCTTGCTCGGTACAAGTCCGGTCCGTTGCCGAAACCCTTCAAGGTCCTGCCACAGATTCCTCACTGGGAGGATATCCTCCAAATCACACGGCCGGAGTCATGGTATGTGCAGAGACAAACCTAGAGACACTGAAAACGATAAGCTGATCTGGTTTAGGACTCCCAATGCTTGCTATGCTGCAACACGGATCTTCGTCTCAGCCAAACCACTTGTCGTCCAGCGCTTTATGGAGATGGTGGTTTTGGAGCGTGTCCGCGAGGACATTTACGAGAACAAGAAACTCAATGTCCACCTGTTCAATTGCCTCAAGCGCGGTCTCTACAAGCCTGCAGGTTTCTTCAAGGGTTGGTCCGACTTGGCAGAAACGCAGGTGCAGTGTTGCTAACTTGATGATTTAGGTTTCCTGTTCCCATTAGCCGCATCTGGTGAGATACACACAGCCGATATCCAAAATCCCACGGCAAATGCTAACCTTAGGCGAAGGCACCTGCACATTGCGTGAAGCACAAATCATCTCTGCTGTGCTGGCCCGCGTGTCCATCCCGGTCCTCCATTCGGCGGCAGCTATCAAAACCCTGTGCGATATTGCGGCAGAGCAGGCGTCGCAGCAATCCGAGTGTGTCAGTGCCACAAACTACATGCTCAAGGTTCTCCTCGAGAAGCGATATGCGTTGCGTAAGCCATCTAACCGTATCCCCAACTTGTGCGTACCATTGGCAGGCTAACACTGCTCTCGACAGCGTGGCAATGTGTGGACTCTCTCGTCTTCCATTTTCTTCGGTACGCCTCGGCCGCCAGGGACATAAGAGAGGGGAACACCGCTCCTGGGCCATTGCCCGTCATCTTCCACCAGTGCATGCTCGTGTTTGCGCAACGATATCGCAATGATAGTGAGTAGCCTCGTGCCGTCCTCCTTCTCGCAAGGGTGGCTTGTGATACTTACATTTACCCCCTAGTCACCGAAGACCAGCGCGAAGCCTTGTTGGACTTGCTTCTGAACCACGGCCACGACAAGATCGCCCCTGAGATTAGGAGGGAGCTGCTTGCTGGGCGAGGCAGAGGTGTCCCGGCCGAGCAGCCGGGGCCGGCGTTCGATGGCGATGATACGATGCTGGTTGACTGATGAGACCTGTTGCTGAACCTCGTCACCTGTTATTGTGGTCTGTTCTAGACCGATGAAGGAGACAGTCCCTTGATTTTGCCGGCGGGCCAAACACCAACTGATTTGGACTCATGCCCGCCATGCGAATGTTCGGGACGGCGCGGCCGAAAGTCCACCACGGCCACACAGGCGGCACAGCGACCCCATGTTGGCAATTCGGTCACGGAACAGGACGCCGAAGACGGCTCCCTCGCGAACTGGTTTTCTGGGTCTCGAAGACAGATGGTGTTGAAACGCAAGGTTCGTCTCGGTGTAGATTTGCGCCGCCGTCGGGGCCAAAAATGGCCACTGTTAAGTAGATGACGCCTGGATGATACCATTCAGCCACTTTCATGTGGCTTTGATGATAATTCGACATGCATGATGATTGTCCAGGTTCAGTCGGCGTCTAAATGTGACATTCATTTGGAGTGACAGGACAATCAAGCAATTTTCTTTTCGGAGAACGCAAGACACCTAGTTTGTGTAGCAGGGTGAAAAACTGAGAAATATGGCAGAGCACAACCAATATATCTTTCCGGGGTTGCTACATTCAGGGGTTCAAAATCAACAAAAGGGGTACGATGTGGCCCGAGCTCCCATGCGCTCAGCCTTCTGGATGAAAAGTGGGTCGTAACTCTGCTGAACTTCGAGCCAAGCAGCCTCGCCTCGAGGAACCAAAACGCGACTTCGTTGATGACCTCGGCCGACCACATTTGCGACCCGCATACCCGCGACCATCGAACCGAGTCCCAACTCGATAGCGATTGACTTCGGGAAGCTCAAAGAGGCATTCAAGATGGCGCCAACCGATGACCCGCTGCTGCTGCTGCGGCAGTCCATCGCTGCGGGCGGCAAGATTATCCCAACCACGTCGCCCGACTCGTCTGAAGAAGCGCCCCTCTCCAAGGCCACCCACCTCGTCTTCACCCACCCGACCCGTATCGCCGTGCCCATCGATGCCCCGACGCGCTTCACGTCAACCGAGGGCAAGGCCGTCGACGTGCGCTCCATCTACTTTGCCTGGCTGAACCGCGACTTCGCCATTCCCGAGTACAATGCCGTCGCGACCAAGCTGAACGAAGAGATGGCCGGCGCTGCTGCCGTGCACATGTTTGCCTTTGTCGAGCGTCTTTTCCTTACGACTTTTCTGGAGGGCGCGCAGGAGGAGAGCGAGTTCATCAAGCCCCTGCCGGGCGACAAGGAGGCCGCGGCAGGAGCTGGTGCTGCAGCCACGGGCGCTGCGTTGAAGGCTGCTCCGGCAGCATCGGGGCGCGCGGGGAGAGGCACGCTGGATCCTCGTCTGGCACAGATCTACAACGGGGAGCGCCGCATGGGCGACCGCAATACCATCCTTCGGGGGATCAAGCCCACTGTGAGTCGCCATCTGCCCACCCATCCGCATACGAGTCCGCTAACTACCCCGTCTTCCAGGACTTCTCCCACGTCCGCAAGCTCGCTGCGCCCTTCATGACGCGCAAGCCCGGTGGCCCAACCCCTTCCGCGGGCGTCAGCGCCAACCCCTCTCTCGCCCTCAACCAGAAACCCGCCCGCCGCCCAGACCCCATCATCCTCCTCTCGCCCTCGGCGTCGGCCCTCCTGCGCATGTCCAACGCCAAGGCCTTCCTCGAGGGCGGCCGCTACACGCCGCCGGACCACAACTCGACCACGACCATGCTGCACATCTCGCGCACCATCAAGGACATCGACCCCTCGCGGCCGATGCGCTTCATCCTGGTCGAGGGCCCCGAGCAGTTCAAGCCCGAGTACTGGAACCGCGTCGTTGCCGTATTCACCACGGGCCAGGCCTGGCAGTTTAAGAACTACCGCTGGAGCAACCCCAACGAGCTGTTCAAGCACGTCCTGGGCGTCTACCTCGGCTGGCGCGGCGACGAGCCGCCCGAGGCCGTCCGCATCTTTGGCCACAAGGTGCTCACGTGTTCGGTGGAGAAGTGGAGGGATCCCGGGCAGCCCGGCGCCGAGACGAGCCGGTGGAGGGATCGGGAGGTGGTGGAGGCCATCTGGAAGGGGATCGAGGGGAACATGAGGGCCAAGGGCTGGAGGAAGGATGCCGCGCCCAGTTCAATCTGAGGTGTTGATCCGTGCGGGTTATACGGGGGTCACAGGCCGCAAAAAGATTCAGATTGTATTTTACTAGGGGGCATCAGCTGGGCGTTTGGGCAGTGTTTTGGGCGGGGCTCTAGACATCGGTGGGATTCGGGAGTCTGGGGTGTAATTACGGAGTTGAACAACACAATGGCCTGTTGAGGAACCTCGATTTTGGTGGTGATGCTTGAAGCCGGGGTGAAGGAGAGTTCGGTTTTGGGGGTTGGTATGATGAGACGATTCTTGTATAAGTACGTAAGCATGTCCATCGATCTTATGAACCACTGAGCATGACTGACAATGTCAAGCCTTTCTTCGTACTGGGGGTCTCAGACAACAAGTCCATCCAATGCTAGGTTGGCCGAGCTGTCGAGCTCCTGAATCTACAAGCCAGGCCGAGGATGGGATTCTCTCCGCCCCGAGTCGGGTTAGTCTTTATCGGGGTTTGGTTCTTTGTTCACGAATCGGGAAGCCTTGCTCGACTCATCTATGTCGAGGGGCCAGGAAACAGGGTCAGCAGAAGCACCAGGTTTCGTTTCGCACTTGCACCGATGTTCAACTCTCCCTACGAACAGCGCGGGGAGCTGCGGTGGACTGGTTCTCTGCCCGAAAATTGCGGTGTGAATTCACCGGTCTACCCACCTCAGCAAAATGCGAGCCCTAAGCGGTGCCCACATCAGGGGAAATGCCCTCGGCGCGGAAGACCAACACACTGGTGGCTCCGGCCAAAGGGAGAGATTATGTGTTGGAGTTGCTCCTAAGCCTGCTGCTGCACTCCAACAGCACGTTCACGAACTCCTCGCCCCCAACACACCTCCCCTTCCGCATCTTCCCACTGATACCAACGACACTGTCGGTAATTGCCACTGCCAGCAGCACTCCGGCCGCTAGCGACAACACCTACCTCAGTAGCCGCACTGCTTGACTGCCACCCATCAAGGCGACCAAGATGAAACTTGGCGACACTGGCTAGCAGTGAAGAGCAGGCCGGCTCCATCCATGTCACTGCCCAGGCACCGGGTGAGACTGATATGCCTCAAGGGCTGGCCCTGTTATTGTTGGTCGCTGCCCCTCGTGTTCGCTATTTCCTTGGTTCTCTAGCAGCAGCAGCGGCAGCCGTAAGAGACGGCCGCTGCCGGGGCGGGTGATCGTGTCCAAGATCCACCGATGTCGACGGATCTGGCACCGCATGAGACGATGAAAATAGGCATCCGGGGTCCGACAGTATGGGACTTGAGAGCACAAGGTTCGCATCGTCCGAGTTACGGCTGCCCATACGTTCTTGTCGTATCAACTCATCCAATCGTCTTTTCTGGGCTTCTTCCAGTTCTCCGACCTCGCGGAGGTGTTCATCACGCGGTTTCGCCTTCATCATTGCTTTGAGATTATTCATCAAATAATGAGCAGATCCAAGATGGAGGCTGACACCTCGATTCAAATCCTTCCAGGTCAGTTCTGACTGTTATCCCCGTCCAAGATAGACCCCCAACTTAATATCCCTGCAACCAAAACAACCACCAACGCCTTGCCAATCATGCAATTCAGAACTCACGGTCTCCTCCCTGACCACCGCTAACTCCTCCAACGCCCCCGGCCCCCTCCCCTAATCGTAACACAAAATGAACC
>Ga0247824_10001832_pt1 | contig 11805 bp, 10 predicted proteins | sample 13C_PalmiticAcid_FD_194412 | JGI IMG/M metagenome (GOLD analysis project Ga0247824, IMG submission 194412) | Soil microbial communities from agricultural site in Penn Yan, New York, United States - 13C_PalmiticAcid_Day48 | ecosystem: Environmental > Terrestrial > Soil > Agricultural land...
GGGTCGAGGAGGAAGGGGCTGTTGTTTCCGGCTGCTGGCGCGGGTGGCGGCAGAGGAAAGGAGAATCAGCCGCCGGGCCAGGGCAAGAGGGCGGTGGAGCCGAAGAGGGCGGCGAGGATCGGGGAGCGCGCCATGCTCAAGGGGAAACCGGTGTTGCGGGATATTCTGAACGATATGATGGATGGCGGGTATTGATGGCAGCTGTCCGTTTTTGGGTTGTTTTGTTTGATCACGGCCAGGGTCGGGGTTCTGTCATGGTTAGGTTATGTGCGGCTGGGTTGGGCTATGGGTTACGTCGGTAGCGTTTACTGGACACTGCAGTGTATGCGCGGGTTTGGATGTATGAGATGGCTGGGGGAAATCGGGATAAGGCCATGGCCGGCCAGAGGACAATGTTTCGGGCCAGCCGACTTGTGTTATCGTCCAGGGGTGAAATGGACGAGAGACGCGTTGTCACGAGAACTGTGTTAGGCAGATCCTTGGAGGACAATACTAAGGTGCTATTCAACGGTTAACCCGTGCGTCTGCAGCACATTGAAGCCAAGTCTTGACTGAGGGCATCAACCGAACCCTCCCGAATCCCCGCCCCAGGACCATGCATCCAACAAGGGTGCGCCGCAAGGCACCGTCAATGAGGTCCTCCCAGATGCTCAGAGCGGCTCTGTGGTCCTTCCAGAGTCTGCGTATCAGAAGGCTCTGGTCTCGACCAGTGAGGATGAGAGGGGAAAGCTGACAAGACACTGCAGGAAACCATTAGGGGCCTCTTCCAGCAGCTGAATGGATCAGATCACGACCATCAACAACGCTTGCCAGCAGTGGGGGACGACTCTGAAGCATGGTCGAGGTCGAAAGTGAGCGGCGCGAGGCGGAGCCAGGCGGAAGACAGGAGTGAGGCCAGTTTGGACGTACGCATTTGTGGTATTACAAGAGAGATAGAGGCTGCTAGTCTTTTACTGTATCATCGACTAGACTTTTCTACTTGGGTTTTCCTAAAATGGGATCAGAGCAGTCAGTTCTTTGTGACAAGTCGTTTTCTTGAGTCCTCTTAGCTACCTTGGTGATTATAAGTATCATAAAACGCAGAGCCAAGTACAGCAATACTGAGGAGGATGAGCACAATGAGATACAATACAGACTAAGGTAGAATGCAGGATCTCAACTCGTGACTTGGATGAAACGCTCAGGATTGCGTCGAGGTAGATACAGACAAGTCTTCGCTCAGGTAAAAGCGCAGCTCCTCTATGATATCGGACCGTCCCAAAGCCTCAGCAGCGGACATTGGCGTCAAGCCCGTCTCGCTTTTGGTTCGCGGGTCGGCCCCAGCTCGCAACAAGATCTTCACAGCCCCGAGATGGCCGTAGCTTACCGCCCACGACAACGGCGTCCGCCCGCCCTTGTCTCGCCGCTCGATGTCCACCGACGGGTTCGACGCCAGAAGCTCCACAGTCGCCGATGAGACATTGTGAATCGCCCACGCCAGAGGCGTCCACCCAGACTCGTCTCCGTCGTCAACTCCAGGACATCCATGGCCGAGGAGCGCCCGCAGCGAATCCGCTTGCCCACGCTCGCATGCCCAGGTGATGGCACTTTTGAGCTTCTTGTCGACGCTGGCTTTGTCCACCTTGCTGTTTTGTAGCAGGACTTGAATGACCGCAGTACAGCCATTGCCCGCCGCCCACGAAAGCGGTGACCGGCCTTCATTGTCCTTCAGGTTAGGGTCGGTCCACTTCAGTCGAAGCAGTGTTTTCAGCACCTCATGCATTCCGTCCCCGGCGGCCCAAGACACCGCTGTCCGGCCCGATTTGTCGCGGTGGTTGACATCAACCATCGGATGCTGCGCTAACAAGGTTACAGTCTCGGTATTGCCGCTGCCGGCAGCCCAAATCAGCGCCGTGCTTCCCGACTCGTCCTCTTTGTTGACCCCGCAGTCCTTCCGGCTCAGGAGCGTCTTCACCACCTCGTCGTGCCCACCGTAGCATGCAAACGACAAGGCCGTCCGCCCTCGCTCTCCCTTCATGTTCAGATCGGTGCGTGAGTCCGCCTGGAGGGTCCTCACGCAGCCCGAATGGCCGTTCTTCGACGCGACGATCAGGGCCGTCTGCTTGCCGGACACCCGGGCGTTTGGGTCTGCGCCGGCGCGCAGAAGCGTATCGACGATCCTGTCGTGGCCCTGCTCGGCTCCCCAGAACAAGGCGCTATCCAGATGCACCTGCTGAGGACGCACATTGCCGCCGAGATAGTCTGCGAGGGTCTCATGGAGGTTGAAAAGGGCTGCCAGAGTGACTGGCTCAGGGCTCCGCGGGATGCTCTGGTCCCCGGAAATTGCCTCGGTTGAATGAAACCGCAGCCAGTTGGTACAGTGGGCGGCGCTGGCGTCGAGGAGCGTCTTGGCGGCGTCTCTGAGTCTTTGGGGCGCGGAAGCTTCACAGAGGACAAAGTGTTCCGTCCAATGGAGGGCCGCATATTCGTAAAAGGGGTGTTCGGAGGCCAGGAGCCGGCAAGTGTCTTCATCCAGAATGCTGGGCTCTTTGAACAGATCGTGGGCGTATTCTTCCTCATCCTTGTCCTCCCAGACCGTGTCCGAGGTTGAGTTGGTAGGTGACTCCGCGAAATCAAAAGAGTCCTCGGCGAAGTCGTCGAGCAAGAGATAGCCGATACAAGCGGTAGCCATTTCCAGCGCACAATCTTCCTTGCGGATGGTACGGATAGCCCTGGGTAACTTGTCATTGGACTCGGCCTCTTGCAAAATGAACTCCTTGGCTGACTGGTGAACGAGGGAGACCTTCGAGCCAGATATTCTCACCAGCTGGCCCAGGATGCTGTTCAAAGTGCGGTGCATGCCGGTTTGGCAATCATCCTTGACCTCCTTGGCAGTGCGGTGGTTGGCAGCAATGCTGAAGGCGATGTTGATCTCGTCCAGATGCAGTGGCCGCGAGCTTCCTAGTATCAACTTCAGAAGTTTGGAAGCCGCTTCTAGGTGGGTTTCGTGGATGTCGGAAACAAGAAGCACATAGGCCATCTTCAGGTCGGGCGGGATCCGCTGGACAAAGACCTTTAGATCATTGATGGACAACTGAGAAACGCCCTCCAAGGCCGTGAGTACCATGTGCACCCAAAGAAAGGTCTGGCCTGAGTTGGAGTAGAGCAACTCCTGAAGAGACTGCCGTATCTGCTCGCCGAACTGCCGCTGTTCGTCGATCTCGCCTAGTCTTTGCCGTATATACAGCTGCAGATCACCATCAGGGCCGCCTCGGCAGTCGTCAATCTGTATTCGGTGCTCCGAGACGCGATCAATCATGCGTTCCACATCCTCCAGCGGCCGGCTGGTCAAGACAAACTTGACGTGCTGTCCCTGGGCCGTCACGGGACGCTCCAAGTCTTGGATGAAGCCTTTGATGGCCTTTAGCAACGAACGACGGGTGTCCTCTTCACATTCATCGAGGGCGTCAATGATTATGATGGTGGGTCCATATCTTGGATCCGTGGCGATGTCTTTGAAGAGTCCCCAAAGCGCTGTGAATGACCGAACAATGTTCTGCCCATGCATCTGGTATACCTTGCGCACGTGTCGCGCCAGAGATTTGTGCCGTCGGACGAGCTGGAAAATCAGGCCGATCAGGATGTTGTTCGCAACCTTTTGCTTGTTGATCTTGTCATCGCAGAAGTAAATGCAGACGTTGGCCGGGGGGGTTCGGGATTCTGGGGGTGTTTCCAACTGCTTGGCCAGGAAGAATGACAGAATTGTCTTGCCGCAGCCTGGATATCCCGTCAACCACAGGAGAGCATTTTCTGCCTTTTTGCGCCACGAGACAAACAATGGGTGTCCCAGTATCCACTGGCAAGTGCCCTTGGCCGGCATAGGGATCCCCATCTGGTAGTCAGATACGTCAAATCTGCTGAAGAGTGACATGCAGGACTTTTCTGAATCGTTCCAACCTGAAGAGGCGATACATCAGAGATGCCGAACTCTACCGACTCTAGCATCCAGATAGGGGCGACTCACTTGTTAGGGAAGAATGTGTGCTTGCCCGGTTGGGTAGACGCGGTGCAGCCTGCGCCACGCGCCGTATTTCGCTCACTACAGTTCTGTATTCGCTGTTCTGCGAATGAAATCTGCAAAGATCCCGATGGCTGGCATAAAGAGGGTAGATCCTTTCTGTCGGGATCCTCAAGGTCGCCGAGATTTTGTCAACGACGACCTGTCGGAGAGTTAGCAGGCGGCTGTGATTAGGTCTCGTTTGACAACTTGGTCCTGGAGAGACGTCGATATGACTTACTGAGGACCATAGAGATTCCGGTTCAGTCTCGTAGAAAGAGACAATTTGAATACCACCTAGCCGATTACGAACCGAATCAGTCAGCTCTTGGAGAGCTTTTGAATCCGATTCGAGATGGCGCAAAAGGTCCGTTCGGATGGTTTTGGTCTGCAACCCGGCAGAAGCGGCTTTTAGGAATGTGTTGACCATCGTCCCGACTAGATTCCCCAGGTTCGCGGTGCCACTGCCCCGATGAGGTGTCCCGAGGAAGACGATACCGGTCACGGATTGCAGTAGTCTTTGGTTAGCAGGATCTGAACTGTCCTCATGAGCGATCACCAGAGCCTAGGTAGAGAGGCAGTCAGCGTCGTGAGCATAGGTATTGAGTAGCAGGAGGAATGGGGCTGGGAGGACTGGAACAAACCTGTTTACAAACAATACCTCCCAGGCTATGGCAGACAAATATTATGGCACGAGTCTCCTGCTTTGAGAGTCAATACACAGGATTTTTCGCGGAAGGGTGCGTGGAATCTGAAAAAAGGAAGAGAAACAAACAAGCTGGCCGGAAGCACTCTGAATGTCTCTCATTTCGCCCAGAAGCCGTCGTGCATATCCCTCCACGTCAGCGATTGATCGGCTGAACACCTGAGAAGGATATCCATAGGTAAAGACCCGGCATCCTGGAAGCGAGTCCGGCAGGAAATCCTTGAGCCATAGTGACCCATTCTGGTGTGTCCATGTCGAGTATAAATCGCCATTGAGGCCGTGCACCGCGACAATGTCAACCGGGTACTGCTCGTCGCCATCTGGGCCCGATGTGCTGTCGGCAAGTTTGATGAGGCCAATGCGTTCCAAAGGTAACGTTAGTATTATCCTCGAGCCACGGGGTTTGGCCTCGGAAGCACCCTCGTCGGCTGGCCGTGACCGCCCCTTCGTGAATTTCCCCAGTAGCTTTTTCATGACTTCGAGGGGTATGGCTGACGGTTGAGGTGGCCGTGTGTGTGCTGGAACGTGAACAAATCACGGAATAAGTGGGCGAAGATCCGCGCAAGCATGGCGTGAGATGGCGCGGGGTACTGTTATTCGTGTGTGCCACAAAAAGCTGCATGTTCGGGTTGGCTCGTTCTGCAACCACACCCGTCGGCACATGCACATCGATTGGTCGAAAGGGGCTAATCATGAACGAACAGAAACATGCAACTGTCCCCCACGTAGCGGCTTCGGCGGCTCGGGCGGGGCCGCGAGGCCCGCATTCTGTGCGCTGAAGGTTCCTTGGGGAGATCCCCACACACCCAGAAAGTATTTGGGTCGGCCCCAACACCTATCCGAGTGCCTGCGCCATGGTTTTCACCGACTTCACGCCCACCCACGGAACTCTTGGTGGCTGCAGGAGGTTGTCACCAGTTAAAGTCGAAGCCGGAATGATGTCGGTCCTGGTCCGGGATTAGCTACAGCTGTAGCGGAGACGGAATCAAGTCGAGAACACTTACACGGTTGATTCGGGCCTGATGTCCTTGAATGATGCCGCCGCCTCCACGAATGCCTGCTCAGACCACTCAACAAGATCCCTATGGTGCCCATGGTAAGCCTTGAGACCGCATCCGCGATTGCATCGAGGTGAAGTACATCTTGTTGAGCAAGATCAGCAGCTTCTCCGTTGGCTTCAATGCCCCGCTGGAGATGAGGGAGGCCAGGTCGGCGCTTGACGCTGCGCCTCGATCTGGGCTGGAAATGTCCACGACCCATACGACAATATCTGGTGCCGAGAGGCTATCTGCAACATCAAGATAAGGCAATCAACAGCGAAGCTCGCGTGTTATGACGGGCGTAGTCCTCACCATCAACGACGATCTGGGTCGATGGAGCATAGAACGACTTGGCGATGTTATTCTGGTCAAAGAACCCAGCCACGTCGCGATAGTGGCGGTCAGTCCTGGATTCGAGCCGCTGTAGAAGGTCAAGGTCAAGTCCGCACTCATGACCACCGTATCAATATCCGTCCGAATGAAAGCCGGAGATGTCAAGGCTCAAAGCCTCGAAGCCTGGGCTCACCTTGTACAGCAAGGCGCCGACCACCGTCTTCTTCCCCGCGCCGCCCCGGCCACGGACTGCCATCGTCTTGCCTGCCATGACGGCGATCTTAGCAGTATCCCGGGCCTGAGAGGGATTGCAGAGAAGATTCTGGCAGAGTTTCGATGGGCTCGATTTCGCAACACGATTGTGCTGGCAAGCAACGGGATTCACTGAGTGGGGTGGTTAGACCGTTAGAGTGGGGTTGATGGACGCAGGCAGGCATGCAGGTCAACGACTGCCTGCCTGGCGAGCCTGGCCGAACGTGTTGAAGGTGGCCTGTGCGCCCATACCTACCTTAAGTTACCTAGGTATCCTCTAGCAACTCTGCGTGAATGTTTGGAACCATCCCCAGTCCCTGTGCCTGCCAGGCCCTGCCTTGCCCCCCGTCTTACCTTACAGAACGTCATGTGCTATTCGGCCTATGCCGCGGGTCTGCCTCTGCAAATTCTAGCCCGGGAGCATAAAAGAAATGATAAGGCAAACTCTTTTCTGCCAGGTTTGCTTCGATTGCCTCCGTCGGTAACCTCAACTCGGGTATCCCCGGTATGGCTGACCTAGGAGGGAGGGCAGTTAAGGAAACAACCTGGGAGCTTGATTTCTGTGGGTTCCAGGTTTCGGCTTGAACTGCGTGTTTAAGAAATGTAGCCAGCGATTTGCAGATTTTTAGGAGATTCTCAGCGAAAGGTGAGGAGGAAAGGTGAGGAGGAAAGGTGAGGAGGAAGCTGCTATTGCTCGCTTCGAAATGTTATTGTAGCCGCCATAGTCCATGGTGGGGGGGACAAGGGCTAAAACCGGTTATTAGGTACATACATCATACCGCGGATAGGAAGGACGACATTTTCCTCTTTCGTCTCGCCCCCGGTTTGTATCGCAGTCAGGCATCTGACTGATCAAACGGGGCCACATCTTCCTCCTCAACTCCCTCATACGCGGCTCGACGCCCCCGCCGATCCTCTGCTCCTGCAGCTCCTACTTCCTCGACACAGAATTCTGCCGCCGAATCCAGACACACCTTGAGGAGTGCGAAAACTTCGGTCCACTGTTCGTTATGACGCATTTTCCGCCGGTTTTTGGCCGGCAGCCTTGCGGATCACGTAGCTATAGTAGTCGAAAGAGCCAACGTCGCTCAGGACTTGCATCTCCAAGTCCCACAGTCCCTCTGGGTTCAGCAACGGCCTCATAAAATGCGGCTGCCGAAACGTCACGTACAGGAACCTGCCGCCATCCTTGAGAACCCTGTGGACCTTTTACCCAAGAAGTGTTAGTCGCAGAGAACAGAGCAAAGGAGAGCAGGGCAGGGCAGAGCAAGACAGTCAACAGTGACTCCAAGACACGGTACGCACCTCGCGAAGGTAAGCCGACGTGTTGTCCCGCACCTCCCGCGGCGGACTCCAGGGACTCCCGTGGATCATGGCGTCCAGTGTCCCTTTGTCGAAGGCTACATCGACCGAGTTGCCGTCGACGCCCTTCATGTCGCGCACGTCCATCAGACGCCACTCGATGCCCTCGGTTCCGGCATGGCGCTCCGTCATGAGATTCACGACGGCCGAGGAGAAATCCACACATAGCTGGCGCTTGTATCCCCGGGCCGCGAGCTCGACTGGGATGACCTGGGCGAGATTAGTCGGTGTGGACATGCAGTGTGGGGATATAAGACAAACGCACACTGTCCCCGGATCCGAGATGTAGGACGAGGGGGTCCTCCGGCGCCGTGAGACCTGGCACGGTAAAGAGGTTGCTCTGGAGAAAGGGGTCGAGATCGGCAAAGGAGCGGAACCATTCGTGTGTTGGGTCGGAGCTGCCGTTCGATTGCTGATAGCGCTCGTCCCAGTACGAGGCGTGGCTCAGGGCCTGGTCGCTTGATACCATGGCGGAGTTTGAGGTGTGGGGTTGCTGCGGAATTATTACACCGAAAAGGAGTACATACACAATCACGAATCGTGATGTGGGGAATATGGCCGGACGTTGGGCAGAAGTGTGAGGAATCGTTCGTCCTGGCTCGCTTCAGAAATGGTCCCGGTGGTGTGTCTCGTCAGGTACAGAGATTCGGTTGGTAGAGCCAAAGGGTCTATAACACGATGCGCTGATCTCAATGGAACTGTTGACTTCCAAACTATGATTGCTCACTGAGGAAGCTCGATGTTCCTCGCTCCACAAGACTGACTGACTAGTTCGCATATGTACACGATCATGTCTTTGTTCTAGCAGTTGAGTTCACACGATGAGTTTTTTTGTCGCGGAGGTTTAGATACCATATACACAATGAATCTTTTCCCCCAGAAGTTCCTTTGTACCTGGATCGTCAGGATCAAAGATCGTTCCCCACGATCCATTGTGTTCTTTTTGTTGGATCGTGGCGTTTCACACTCGATTCTTCCTGGAACGTCCGAGTCGTTGATCGTTCCCTACAATCCATTGTGTTCCTTTATTGGATCGTGGTGTTTCCCGTTCGATGCTTCCAGGAATGCCCGAGTCCTTAGATCGTCAGGAGATTTGATCGTTCCCCACGCTCCATTGTATTCCTTTGTTAGATCGTGGCGTTGCCCACTCGATTCTTCCTGGAACGTCCGAGTCCCTGGATCGTCTGGATCTTTGATCGTTCTCCACTTCCCTTGTGTTCTCTTGTTGGATCATGGTGTTTCTCATTCGATTCTTGTTGGAACGTCCGAGTCCCTCGACGATCCGTCCCTGACTGGTCCATCAAACGATTAGCGTGCAGTGAGGTCTTCCTTTATTTCTGCTCCCATACGCAGCGTTCAGCCCCCCGGCCACTTTGTGTGGTCAGGTCGTGACAAAGAAGGGGTTTATATATAGGAGTGGATGTCTTAAGGTACCTTTCCTGATCAAGGTAGGACCGTGCTTACCTCCCTACCTTACAACCAGGGACGACAAAGTCCCTTGGATATGTAAGGTACTTGCAAAAGGAGCATAACATTTTGCCAAGTGAACACTTGCACTGAAACCAACATGTTAGTTTTGAGAGCGCAGACCCAAGGATATTACTGACTCGCTCCCGGGTCTTGAAGAGCTCGACAATTTGCAAGAGAAATGCCTGAATCCGGACTCATATTGGTCATGCCGCATCAATCAACTGGACAATCTGTTCACAACCGACGCTCGCAGCACTTCCTTACGCTTGCGTGAGACACATCACGTTCGGTAAGGCTCCCCGGTAGTTCATCGCTCATACCTAATAGATACACTAAGCTAAGGTACCTCTGCGGGCATCAACATGGCAGCCACCCCTCGATGCTTGGACTCAGACTCCGAGGACGTTGATCTGCATCTGGTTGTTGGTCAAGCAGATCTCGCTGCCCACAATTGTATCGTCGGATCGCCAGCAGTTGTCAAAGACCTTTCCTGCAGTGCGAGCGACGTCGTTGCTGAGACAGGGCCTTGTTAGCAAGGTGTCTCACCGACCTAGGTAAGGTAGGTATGTGCGCCTGGGCCCCGAGAGGGAAAAGACAAAAGGTCGCAGATAATTAGAACCTACCAGTTAGCCGACTGCTTCGACGCGGCCGACTTGCTGCCGACAATCTGCGCGCCGCCGATCCGGCACATCTGGATGCTGAACACGTTGGCCCCAATGCTGCAGGTGACTCCATTCTTGCCTTTGCGGGCGAGGTCGTTGACGCAGGCCGTAGCATCTCGTCCCTGTACAGGTCGACTTGTCAGCATGATATGCCGTGTGGCATGGGGGTGGGACGGTGGGCGGCATACGGGAGCACGCTTCCAACCAATTGATTCCTGATCGCATCGGATTCTCTTCTGAAGGCCGCCGGCAGAGCCGACCACATCGGCCGCATGGGCTGCGGCGAGGGCCTCGTCGACCGTCAGAGCCGTGTCGGGGTGGGCAATGATGTCCTCGACCCACTGCTCGAACGAGAAGGTGGTGGCAGACACTCCAGCAGGGGCAGGAGCAGCGGCCACGGAGGCGGTCATGGCCAGGGCGGCCAGAGGGAGGAGGAGTCGGACCATGTTGGCTGTTGTTCTTGGGATTTGAGGCTTGGAGTTGGACGAGAGGCTTAGAGAGCCCAGACAACTGCTGTGAGACGACGGCGAGAGTCTCGCTTTATGTATCATTTCCCAGTCACCCGAGTCTAAGTGTCTGAGTTCGCTCCTCAATCGTCAGGTCATATCATGGATCAAGTCCGAGCCATTGTTGCCCTGCTGACAGGGCAATATGTTCGTCAGCTCGATCGGTCAGCTTGGCCCATGTGATGGCAACATGGCTGGGTTCAAGAGGCTGCACAGCCCACAGCGTATCGGCGACCTGTCAGCGAAATATACGCAGTCTGCCGCCTCGGACCCTGAGAGTTGTCTCGTGTCCCGATCCTTGCCCAACTTCACCCGCCGGTTCCGGTCCCACCGTGGACCTGCCCGTTGTTACCTAACAGGTAATGCATCTCAGGGACGGGATGCTACTTTAACGCTCGCGGGAAATAGCCGCTGCAATGCGATGCAGGTCAGCGTCGCCAAAGGATTCCCAACGCTGACCTACCCTCTTGGCCACTCCACTCGAGACGAACACCGCTGGCTTCAAAGCACGGCAATGGCGTGGTTTTGCGAAAGTTCAATGACCGCACACTCCTGGTACTCTGGTAGAAGCAACGTAGCATTTCTGGTCGCCAGAGAGCACCTTGGTGGTGAGAGAGTCAATGTCGAGTGTCGGGGTCAGTCAAGGGACTAGTACTACCAGGCCTTCCGCTGGGCTCGGTCTTTGTGTCTCTTGATATTCAACCTGGTCGACGGCAGCTGCGTAGCATAATTCAGTACCCTGACTACACGACCAGAGAAGACCGCCACAGCAATTTGACGATCCAGTCCGGTTGATGTTGGGTTGTCGAGCGGAACTGTCTCGAAACAGCAACTTTGAAACTGAAAGGAAAGCTCTGAGCGGAATGTCCTTCCATCAGCCAGAAATGCTGTCCCCCAAAGCAGGCAAAGCGCACGCGGGTTAGGGTTGATTCGCTCGTCAGCTCCAGATCTATCACGTGATCTGACCTCAACACTCACCGCGCCAAGCTCCATTGGCCAACGAACGACAGCACGGCAGCTCGACCTGCAGCCGACCGACCGCCGACCCGTCACCACAACCACCCCGTCGCTCGCTCGGCATCACCGACCGACCCCCATCTCCCCTCACGCCCAGACAGCGCACCGCCGAACCCATTGAACGGGCCTCTCGCGCGGGAAGGGCCCCGTCCAATTGAGCCAACCAACCACCACCACACCCACGTCCTCATCCCCCGCCCCGAAAACCAACAACCACAATGTCCGCCCTCCGCCCCGCCACGGCCGCCGCCCTCACCACGGCAGCGGCCGCCGCCCGCACCACCTCTTCCTCAGCGGCCCTGGTCCCCGCGCGCTTCCGCTACTTCTCGACCTCCCCCCGCCGCAGCGGCGGCGGCGGCATGCAGTACGACCCGCCCTCGGGCTGGCTGTGGGGCGTGCGCCCCGGCGAGAAGTACCAGAA
>Ga0247824_10001833_pt1 | contig 11802 bp, 11 predicted proteins | sample 13C_PalmiticAcid_FD_194412 | JGI IMG/M metagenome (GOLD analysis project Ga0247824, IMG submission 194412) | Soil microbial communities from agricultural site in Penn Yan, New York, United States - 13C_PalmiticAcid_Day48 | ecosystem: Environmental > Terrestrial > Soil > Agricultural land...
TCAATTATGTTTATCTTTTGCGGCTTGGGTTCCCGCTCTTTTTTCCACTCACTCGTACGCCTCCCAACGCATTGCGAGGTGACACCTTTACCCAGTCTGTTTACAGCCACGCTTGGTGTGCTTAAGAGTTTAATGCTAGCGGCGCCTGGGGAAGGTCACACGCCTGGCCTCACCGAGGTAGAGATACAACAGCGGGAGCTGATGCGACAGAAGGTGGCCTCCATGTTGTTTTCGCAAGAGAGCGGCCGCCTCATCGTTTTGCATGCCTAGACCGAGGTGATTCGTCCTGCAGAGGATGAACTTTTACCGTAACGACCACGACAGTATGGTGAGCTGTCTGTTTCTGGACACAACAGCTCAAACGTTACCTGGCAAGCGCCTCCAACACAGAGCCACGCAGTTCGGACAGGCTGTCCAGTCAGACGCCCTCCCAGACACACGCTGCCGCATTCGGTAGTATGGGCTGTACCATCTGTCCAGAGGCACAGATTGGCCTGCGGCGCATCGCTGGCCTCTTGAGCACATGGAAGGCGAGCCAGGTACCTGATCCCAGGGAGGGCCCCGCAGGGGGTACTTTACCAGGGGCAGATGCGCATCGCCGAATACGTACCCCTCTTGTAGCGCCAACATTCCACCACCAAAAGCTGGGAAACCAGGCCGGGAGATGCGCGCCCGCGATTGATTCTCCCCATCCCTCCTTGCTGCTGCCACGAACTTGTCTCTGCTCGGTGTGGCCTGGGTCCCTCGCCTCAGGTTCCTGCCACCGCACTGTGTCCGCGGGTTTAGCAACCCAGCACCTGCCTTTTGAGTCCCTCCAACTTTTTTTTTTCGGCTGACCCGAGCCCGTTTCGTCCCATGCCACGCGCCTCCCTCTTACTCTTGCGCAGCCTTCCATCGTGACCCGCAATTCATTCCTCCTGTTGGGCCTTTCTTTCTCTCAAACGCCTTCCCAGACGGCAGGCTCAGCCACTCATCTTTGCTCTGGAAATTTCCATACCACTGCCGCCTCTCAATTGCTGCCGAATATTTTTTTGAACCTGGTGTCCTGAGCTTGAGTGGTTGGACGAGTCACCCACCCTGGTTTACCCTAGCCCGGCCCGAAATTATTATTGTTCCTCCCCGCGCTTCGACCTGCAGCTAGCTGTTCCCAAGCACAACGACCTCCAACAACCGCGGACCACCAAACATCTCACACGCCGCCGCCAACCCTCCTCGCGCCCCCTTTTCTGCAACTCTAACTCCTTTTTTGGGCAATTCCGTGTTTGGATAGAAAACGGATTGCAACAGCCGTGCAACAAGCTGGATCTGTGCAGCGGTCCGGCAATGGCGTCTTCCAAGGTAGATCTCGTCTGACACCACGGCGATTCGGCTGCGAGTTCGGCGTTCCGGTTGCGCAGACAGAAGCAATGCTAACCACGGTGTGTCTCGCGCTAGGAAATACAACAAACCTCGCGGCCGCTGACGCACCGCCCGTCGATCTCGTCCACGTCGGTGCCGGGCGGCCTCACACTCAGCCGACAATCACACTCGCGAAACAACTCACACTCGCTCCTCGGCAGCGCCCTCAATGGCGCCCACCGCATCACACGCCGCAAGAGCATGACAAACACGGGCGCCAACGTGGCAGCGGTCGCCGCCGCGCTCCAGGAATCCGGCGACATGGCCATGCCCCTCCCGATCGCCGTCAATTCCCGCCGTAACACCATTTCCAAGGCCGGCCTCTCGCGGTCGGCAATCGTCGGAAGCCTGCCATCGCCGCCGGCCAGCCTTCCGACTCGCAGATTCGTGACGGGGAATGGGCCCGCCGGCGTGCAGGATAGTGCCATCGACGACGAGCTGAACGACATGTCCGGAGACGACGCGGACTCGGCCTTCCAGAAAGCCCGCGTGAGAAGAGCCAGCGATGGCCAGCCCCTGGGCAAGGAAGGCAGCCGGAAGAGCAACCGCCCGGAACTTCGCTGCGAGAAGTGCGGGAAGGGATACAAGCATAGCAGCTGCTTGAACAAGCATTTGTTTGTGCCCACTTTCCTTTCCCTACCCTCTCCCACCACGTGGTCCCCGAGTGCGGAGTCGGCATCCCACTACCGGCCATGGATCCCAGCCTGCGCGGTTTGAAGCACTTGTGTTGACTTGTTTGCCCGTTCAGGTGGGAGCACACTCCCGAATGGTCCTACACTTCCAAGCTCTTGATTTCCAAGCACCAGCAAGTCCAGCTTTTGGAGGCCGCCTCGGTCCTGGTCGCCATGAACAACAACCCGAGCAGCGACATTGGCGCCGCCGCCGCCGCCGTCACCACGACGACACCACCCGACTCTGCCCGGGACTTCAGCAGCGACCGGGATTCGGCATCTCCCGCGGCGAGCGGATACTCGGAGATGCAAGACCGCGGATCGGCCGACACGACCCCGCCGCCGCAGCTGGATGCCATCCACCCCGCGAATGCGTCGTACAGGAGCTTCGGCAAGAGGTACAGCAGCGGGAACGGCTTGTCGCGGTCTTATCAGACGGCACCCTATGCCAGCTCAGCTGCCGGCAGCGTTCCGAGCGTCACTGGCTTCGGGCATTTCCGGCAACTCAGCCAGGACCAAAGGCCGATGTCGTCGGGCAGGAACACCACAGGTCAAGATGACCGCGAGCTCGCCGCTGCCGTCGAGCTGCTTAGTTGCAGCTTCAACAGCAACGGGGGGTCTCGAACAGTCCATCTCCCTGCGGACGCCCCGCCGGTGCCCCCGCTTCCTGCGCAATACCTGGACCAGGGGATCTTATCCGGCACCAGCTTCATCAACAGCTACCCTAGCAGGGCCCCTGAGAGCTTCACGCGCGGCGAAATGCGACGGGTTGATGCCAAGATGGAGGAGAGCGGCGAGAGCGTCATGGGCGACGACGACGACGACATGCGGTCCCGCGCGCGCAGCGACGAGGATGACGATGGCGTCTTTGGGAGGATGGAGGAATGAGCTCTCGGCGCGACCGGGCTTCTCGGCTTGGGAAGAAGCGATGCATGAGCTATGGGACGCTAGGAATTTATGATCTGGGTTATGGATGGGTATGGATATGACGGGCGCGGTTTCTTTTGTATACCTATATGTAAGCGTTTAAACGCGGTCGCTCCGCCGACGACCTTCGGCACCGAAGAGTGGAGAGTGCCGCGACGCGTCCTGTGCCACCGAGGGACTCGGCCAGCTCCACGAGGTTAAAGCGAGGGTTGTGTGCGAGCGTTGAGCGAGCGCGGGCTGTTTGGCAATGATGAGGTCGCCATCTCAGAGCGGTTTGGGGTGGCTCCGATACTTCTTGTTGTTCTCTATGGGGTCAAGCCCGAGAAATGAAATAAATGTCAAGAAGGATGGTTTCCGCCACAGTGTCTCGACGTGGGTGAAACGATGCAAGCGCGGCCGCCCTCGAGGGCTGCAGTGCAGGACTCGGACACGGTCGCTCCGACTCGCAACACCCGACCTGAGTTCAGATCAGGACCACATGGAGCTTCAAAGGTCAACACCAGGCGTCAGTGCACTGCTGTGGAGAATGGTGTTTTCGGCGGATGCTGGGTCTTGACAGTCAAGCAAGGCCCGGGCTGGGATGCGGAGGAGAGGAGGACTTCGTATCGACGTGCTGCTGGCTGCTGACGGAAACCGACATGTTTGCGGTTTGTTTGCTCGGCGGGTTTGGGCAGAAACGACCCGGGGGCGGGACTGGCGTTTCTCTCGGACCCATCCAGGGGAACCTGAGGGAACCCAAGAAGAAGGCACCAGGGCAACAGTGGGGATCAACATGCTCAGTGAGGGGCAAGCTGGCGAGGTTGGGCAACCAGCGCCCTGGGTCGCCAGTGCAAGACGTCATGAGTGGACATCGCTGGGCTGATCCACGACTCTGCCGTCTCCCGTTGCTTGTTGCAGACACTGGCCCCACTTCCTTGCCCAGAACGACCTACAAGCTAGGTTTAGCTCCCGTCATTCTTCGCGATTGACATTCTTGACCCAATCTCATCATCAACAACAACAAAAAGAAGAATAACAGCAGAGAGAGAAAAGGGTTTGCATCTCAATCACAATTCGGGCATCAATTCCAGCCCTGTTCATATTTGCTTTTCGTCTGGGCGGTCACCTTCCAATCAATCGCCCTCTTCCAAACATAACCACCACCATCTCGCACCACTCACAATGGGTAGGGCCAAAGAGGCGGCGGCTGAGGCTGTCACCGCCGTTGTCGATGGCGCCGCAGCAGCGGTGTCACCTGCAGATGCGGGCCCGTCCGGGCCTGCCGAGTCCATCAAAATCGGGACGCTATCGCCGAAACGCGCCGCCCGGCTGCCCGGCCCCGCCCGCTTCGCGCTGGCGGTCGTCTTGAGCTTCGCGCTGTCTTCGCTGGGCCGCTCATTCGTCGACCAGTGCAGCCAGTACGAGGTGGGCAGCATCATGCGAGAGACCAATTCCAGGACGGAGCTGCTGGTCCTGGCCGCGTGGAAATTGTATGTTTCTGGACTCTGGTGCAGGTTTATTTCGCCCTCCTTGCCAGCTTCGGGCTGAGGAGGCTGGAAACCTCCCCTTTCAGCTCGGCCAAACTAACCCTGGCTTGCACGGCAGATTTGCGCTAGCCCTGGGCTGGTTCGGCGACTACGATGGCTACGATCTTGCAGCCCTCTCCCTTCTCGCGCATGGTCCTGCGGTAAGTTTGCCAATGATCCGTCCTGTCCTTTCCCCGCGCAGGGCGCAAGGGGACTCGGGGGGTTTTTCTCATGGCTCCCACATGGCATGGCAGGGCGCAGTCCACTGACGTGCATGGCCCCAGACCTACCTCATATCTGTCTTCTATGGGATCCGTGCCCTCACCGCCGGCGCTTACCTCGCGGTCGACGTCGTATCAACGTTCTTGCCGTTCCTCCTCTTGCGGCGGCTGTCTGGTGCCCACTCAGCCGCTCCTGGCATCCCCAACCGGGACATCGTCGTCGACAGGGGGATCCAGGTGCTCACCTCTGTCCAGTCGGCGCTCGTCTACAGCGTCGTGCTGTTCCTGGCAAGCCGGTTTCTCCTGCCCAACAACCTGGTACTCTACTTTGAGGGCATCCCCACCATCAAACCTGCGGCAGACGCTGCTTTTCTCGGCTTCGGCAGCCCGACGACGCAGCTGCTCAGCTTGTTGTTCGGGCTGGCGGCGCGGACCTTCATCTTTACGCCGTTCCTCGCTACGCCGCGCACGTCGGAGGACCAAAAGAACGCCGAATTCGACCCTGTCCACGCCTCTCTCGGGCAGACAGTAGCGTGGAACTTGTGGGGGTACACAACCCGCACCAAGGTGTCGCTCATCCGGACCGCTGTGGCCATGCTGTTTTCTGCGGTCGGCACTTACCTCGACACCACCCTGGCGATCAAGGGCGTCGAGCCGTACGGCGCGGCAGTTTACGCCGGCGTATGGGTCATCGCTGCCCTCGTGACCGGGCTCTCGCTGAGATATGTTGGGAGCATCTAACGTTGCCTGGGCTGTTGCGCGTCGGCAGAAGCCGATGACGCGCCCCTGAGACGGGTGTCTACTTGAAACCAAGGCAACAGGGCTGATCCGCTTCCGGATGACGCGCTGGTTAGGCTGCAGATGCGGGATCTAGGAACGTTGGGCCGGCTGGCGGCGGATCTCGCGTGTCTCGGGCACCCAAACTGATAGGCATCCAACTCGATCTTCGTTCAACGGTGGTGGGGGTAGCAGCGGTGGCTTGAACCCCATGGTGGTGGAGCAGAGTCGCAGTCCTCGTGGAACCCTGGAAGCGGCTGTTTGGGGGCAATCGGTAGCTGCATCGGGAGTCGGGCGCGCATCTCTCCAGAGTCAGCATCCCTCGGACAAAGATTGGCGCGCGTCTGCGGCAACGATGACGGGCAAGGGCGGGTAGCGTCCCCATGCCAAGACCCAGCTGAGGCCGAAATCGCCTTGGGAGGGTAAGGTAAGGCTTTCCGGGACCGGGCGGGGGTCCGAAAGCGGGTTTCTGATGGAGCAACCGTCGCGAAGTTGACGAAACGGTCTGGGGTTGGCTGCGGTATGACCGATGGAAACACGTGCGGCGGGACCCGGGCTTGACCAGCTTCAGCCGTGCTGCGCCTTACCTGAACTTTTTAGCGGGCAGCACCATCCCGGCCGGGCGAATGGCAGGGCGAGAATCGGCGCCTCATTTCGTACCGGCCCCAGACGACATCGATTTCTCAACCGGAAACGACCGGCGGCCTCTTGTTCTGGCATCAGGAAAACCGTTTCACATCAGAAAAGGGCTGAGAGACAAGCGGCTTTGCAAACGCTGTCAGCGGCTGCGGCTAACTTCCTCTGCTTTGTGCGTCTGTAATGAGAAAGCATCTAATAGAACCCGCTGCGCCATGCTCCCCTGCTCGTCCGACCCTCCAATCATGTCCCTCGGCCCGGCTCCCAGGTGCTCGGAGCCGCGCGCTGGTCCCCAAATCTGCCCTCACAACCGCGTCTAAGTTGCTACTCAAACTGGAGCTGGGATACACCCTTCTTACTGCTTCCCCTTCTGGGGCTGGTATGGACCGGGATGAGGGGCGCCTGGGGAACAGAACAGGACATGGCGTCGCGGGAGGGCTGGGGGCGCGTGATCGCTCCCCGCCGACACTGAACACGGTGTTGCTCATGGAGAGCAGGGGAGTAAAGTGGTAATGAGAAGCGAGAAAAGACTCACACCTGTCTCGGGATGGAGACTCTCGTGGAGCTCCCCCTCGGTCAGGGTCCCGCAGGCAGAAACCAGGGCCGGCCCGGCTTGGTGGTGGAGGTCTACGACTAGGTCCCAGGTTGCTCTTTTCGCAGGACTCGTCAAAGACTGTGACTTGCACCGGGGCCTACACCTTCCCCACCTGTCTGTTAGGGCTGGCTCGGTGTCTTGTTCCCCCTCGACAGCTTGCCGCTTTCTATATAGCTTCCCGAACATCGCCCTCCCCATCCACATCCACGGCCAGCTCCGGCTTGCATATCCAATACTCCCAACTCTAAGCCCCGCTGTCCGTCTCTGACTCTGACCTGACCTGCCTCTTCCATCGGAGTGGTCGCGGTGCGTCAAGCATGACGGCCGTTCCGTCCAGGCAACATCGCGAAGCTGGATCAAGTCGCACAGAGTCGCTGTCATCTTGGTCGCCCTCGGCTCGGCCTCTGGGAACATGAAAAAGGGCACGCTACCGCCGCCGGTTGAGACGACTGAAGAAGCATCACCAGCATCACCACCTCTCCCTTCGACAACAACAACAACTACTAGTACCAGTACTCCGCCAGTCTCAACACCAACACCAACCATCACCACCACCGCCGCCTCCTCCCCATCCCCAACCCCATCAGCAACCACATCAGCAACAACAAGCACTACCACCACCGCGGCACCCTCCCCGACCCCTTCCACATCCACCACCACCTCCACCACAGCCGCCGACCCAGCAACCGACACCATGTACGAATACGAGCACATCATGACCTTTGACCAGCCCATGATGATGGCCGGCGCCTCCTCGTCGTCGTCTACCGCTACCGGGAGCGGGACGGTGAAGAAGAAGAAGAGCATCAAGTCGGACGATGCGCTCAGCCTGCGCGGGCCCATGGAGGTGGACGGGTCGGTCAAGTCGATGGCGTCGGTGTCCTTTGCCGGGGACTTTGCGGTGCGCGAGCGCATCGAGGCGTACGGGAATCTCGAGGTGGAGGGGAATTTGAGTTGTGGCGGGAAGGTGAAGAGTATGGGGAATGTGAAGGTTAAAGGGGGGGTTGTTTGCAGGTGAGTTTTTCCTTCTTCTTTTGAGTATTTCTTAGTTTTTTGTTTGATCTTTTTTTTTTTTCATTTGTTTTTTAAGGGGCTTGTTGAAACTGACAGACGGGGATTGTAGGGACAAGGTCAAGATCTTTGGGAAACTCAAGATCAACGGGACGATGGAGGTACACGGTGACTTGGAAGTCTGGGGGGCGTTGACGATCAACGGGTATCTGTAAGTTGACTCTTGGGCTAGATTTGTTTTGTTGGGAGTTTCTTTGATGGCTGACTTGGGACAAACAACAACAGCAAGTGCAGGACCCTGACGGCGTATGCTTCCCTCACGACCGTCGGCGACCAGTCGTGGTACGAGGTCGAGGAGGGCGAGACGGTACACGGCGCGAAGCTGATTCAGAGGAATTACGTGGGTTAGTTGCGGGAGATTTGAGGAGGGTTTTGGTTTGACTTGGGGATCAGAGACTTGCTCTGGGGTTTTCACTCGGTTGTTTGTTTGCATTATTTTTCCTGCAACGACGGGATGGATGGGACATGGCACGGTACTGCTAGACTGGGAGTTGGGCACTGGGATGGTTTGGATGGGATATTTTGGTTGTCTCTGCTTTTTTTGCCGTCTTTTCTTCTCTTCTTTCTCTCCTTGGTTGACCGGCGCAGGTCTTTACATTTGCAACTTTCTTGAGGGCTCAGTATTGCGCCCGGGATGGACTCTACAGAATGGCTCACAGCCTTGTACTTGTTGGTAATCCGGATGGTTGGTTCTCGCTCCATGTTGCAGGCTTCTTTTTACTTAGATAGACCCTGGCAGTGTTTTTGGCAACCCATCGTTGCCATGACCGAAGCCGAGACAGGTAGCCGAACAAACACGTTAGCTGCCTACAATCTGCCCAGGCCCGAGTCTGGCTTGTTGCCTGTTACTTCACTGTGAATCACTGGCCGATGGGGGGTTGTTCAGGTCGTTCAGGCCTCGGTCGGATGAACTCGAGAGTAAGATGCAGCTTATCGCTTTGTGATGACCCGGCGATCGACACTGCATGCTTCAGACGGGTCCCATCTCCCAGAAAAGAAGAAGGCTGAGGCTGGAGGTCATGGAGAAAACGACAGTCGAATCCAGAACAATGTGGGCCTGGCCCTTGCAGAGCTCCCACAATGCTCTGATTGGAGGCCAATTCAAGATCGCTGGAAACTCCCCTTGAGGCACCAAGAAGCAACCATGCAGCAATCCGAACTTGGCTAGCGGGGCATGCAGCTGCGCCCCTCTTGGAACGTGGGGGCATCTTGGGCTCCACTTGCCTGCCAGTGCCAATCACTCGTCGCGACCAGGACGCTTCCAGTCGCGTTCCACATCCACGACCACCACAACCGAGACCTGTCGACAACGAGAAACCGGCCTGCTAGCGGCACCAGAAGCGACGCCGGGCTCTCACGACCGCGCCGTATTGCACTCATGGCAATAACATTACAATCACCTTCAAAGCGGTGGTGATTGAGGACAATAACAGCGAAATTATTCCCCGTCGCAACGCGCGAGGGACCGTCGCCCGGAGTCAACATGGCTGCAGAAACCCTTCTGCGCCCCGACATGGACGAAGCCATCTCGCCCCGCCAACCGGCGCCGTCGATCGAACGGGCCATCCAGTCGGTGGGACCCATCACCAACCCGCTCAACCACCTCGACCTGCGCGCCGACCCCGATGCGCAGGCCACCGTGTCCGACTTTCTCGACTTCACCGAATACCTCCCCGCCGACGTCGCCCGTTCTCTCACTCTCATCGGCAAGCTCGACGAGACCTACATCGATGCCTCGGCGAACGTCCACGGGCGCACCAGTCTCTGGGGCCAGCTCCCCAACATCCCCCCCGCCCAAAAGCCTCGCGCCCTCGAGCTGCGTGGGCAGACCTCGGACGACCTCCATCATGCCCTGAACTCACGCATCTTCTCGGTGGCCGAGGCCCAGCGGATGACTGAGAATGTCTACCGCCACTATACACGCGCCGGGACCATTCTGGGGAAGCTCAAGACGATGCTGGAGAACTATCCTTCCGCGGACGAGCAGAAGAGCCCCGTCACGACCAAGTCGCCACAGATGTCGCGGGCGCCCAAGATTGCCCTGCGCCCAGACGGCCAACCAAAAATACGCAGGCCACGAGTGCCGCGAATCACAGTTCCGGGAGAGGTCCTCGCCCCTTACGAGTTGACGTACGACGCATATACGACGGGAACGGATAGCAGCTCCGAGGACGACGACGATGATGAGGGGCTGTCAAATCGGCTCACGCCAGCTCCGCATACGCGGATCAAGGTGGTCAAGGTCTTGTCCAAGACTCCTAAGCCTGGGAGACCGCCTCGGCCGAGGACCTCTGTCCCACCTCCCAACGGCCTGGGAGGTCATCTGTCCACGAGCGCTGTGATGGCGCAGCTGGCTCCACCCCCTGACAACGCTGTCATCGGCGGCCCTGACGCGCCTTGGGGCCAGCTCACACAATACGAACTTGCTAGGCTCAGGAAACGTATGAAGAAGAACGCCGCTTGGACCCCGAGTGACACCATGGTGGCACGGGAGCTGAAGGCGCTGGGACGGGGAGTGGACGCCTTTAGAGATGCAAAGAAGAAGGCTGAAGAGGAGGGGCGATCTTTCGAAGGCGAGATGCCGATTCCTTCCGTCGACCCGGACACGGGTGAGAAGCGGTTGCCGCTCGGAGCTCTGACCCTGGAGGCCCTGGCCTCGGACGAAAAGAACTTGAGTAATCGCGGGATGAAGCTCAACGAGGCTAAGAAACTCAAGCGGGAAATGCTGGCAAAGATGGCCGCCGAAGAGGCCGAGGAATCTGCTAGGAGGTTCGACGCTATCGCGAGGACACTCATGTCGGATGCCAACCAAGGCAGCGTCCAGGACCCGTCCAAGACCGCCGTCAAGGCGAAAGCCCAGAGGAAGCGCAAGAGAGACTCGGCCCCCGAGGTCGAGACCGAGAAGTTGGAGACGGCCGAGGGGCAACCCCAGCGGCCTCAGCTCAAGCGCACAAAGACGGAGACTCCTGTCCCTCCCCCGGTGCTGACGCCAGGTGGATCGCAGGTGCCACACGAAACCCCGACACAACCTCTCCAGCGCACGGCGACTGCCGGCATGCTCCAATCCACCACGCCGATCCCGCTACCAATACATGGCCAGGAGCAGTCTATCACAGCAAAGTCCGCGCCATCAGCGGCCTCGGCAACCTCCCCAGCGAGCAGTTATGCCGGGCCCGCCGGCGCACCTGCTTTGGCAGCCGTCAAGCTTCCGCCGACCGAAACACCAATCCTTCCTCCGGTGATTTCACCCAAGAAATCCACGACACCGATTCTCCCACCCACCAGAGAAACCCGCAAGAACCCAGCAACGCGCGCTCAAGAACAGCAGCAACTAGAAGTCCGGCCTGCCCAAGCCACCACCGGGCCCCTCTCCCGCTCCGCCAGCCCCTCCACAACTCCCAAACCCGACCCGGACGCCGCCTCTGCAGTAACCGTGCCCACCCCCTCAACAATAACAACAACCACCGTAACCCGCCGTCCCGCGTCCCGCGGCAAAGCCACCAGCCAAGAACCACACCCCTCCCTCGCCGCAGACCGACCCCGGCGCGCTAGTACCGCCCGGAACACGCCTGCGCCCGAGCGAGCGGAGCAGCAGTCTGCCGGCGGCACGGCCACCACCACCACAACGGCCGCAGCCGGCACAGCAGCAGTAGGCACCGCCCTCGGCCCCGCCGCCGTGCGGCCGACTGGGAAACGCGCCAAGCGGCCTGCGCCGGGCATCATCAGCCGGACCAACAGCGGCGGCAACAGCGCGGTGGGGATGCGCAAGGCGGCGCCGCGGAAGAAGCCGCGCGGGGGCGGCGGCAACAAGGCCGCGGCGCGGGACAAGACGACCGCGGCTGCTGCGGCTGCTTCGAATGCGGGTGCGGGGCCAGGGGCGGACGGCGGGGAGGTGCAGGAGGTGGAGGTGGACGACGAGGGCAACGTGATTGACCCGCTGGAGGAGAGGTATTGCCTTTGTAACCGGGTCAGTTTTGGGACGATGATTCAGTGCGATAATG
>Ga0247824_10001834_pt1 | contig 11796 bp, 4 predicted proteins | sample 13C_PalmiticAcid_FD_194412 | JGI IMG/M metagenome (GOLD analysis project Ga0247824, IMG submission 194412) | Soil microbial communities from agricultural site in Penn Yan, New York, United States - 13C_PalmiticAcid_Day48 | ecosystem: Environmental > Terrestrial > Soil > Agricultural land...
GGCGCGGCCCGGGTCGGCCGAGGAGGAGGGTGGAGGGGGTCCCGGGCTGGCGCTAACAGAACGCGGGACGGATTTGGGCGGGGGAGCCGTGACCTTCTTGGCGTTGTCCTCGGGTCCGGCGTTCTTGTTGACCCAGCGCTTGAGCTCGGGGTCGTAGTAGAAGGAATTCGCCTCGCCCAGTTTGGCGCGGATGGGCTTGTTGGGGTTGCCATTTTGGGGGGCGTCCATGGCTTCCTTCTTTGCGCCGCCTCCGAACCAGGAGGTGAAGCCCCAGCCCTTCTTGCCCTGCTTGGCTGCTTCGGCGCGTTTGGCTGAGCGATGTCAGTACGGGTTCTCGATCATGGTCCTGGGGATGTTGTGCTTACCATCTTCCTCAGCAGCCTTGCGGAACATCTCCGCATTCTCCCGGTCCTTGTCCTCCTTGGTCCTCTCGGCGGGCCTTGGAGTAGGGAACTCATCATCGTCGTCGTACATGATGCCCTTCTTCTTTGGCTTCGGCTTCGACTCCTCGCTCGAATCAGCGCCGTCGTTCGTAGGCTGCGAATCGGGCTCGTAAGACGGCGGTTCATAGCTATATTGCTGGTACGACGGAGGTTCATAGGACGAGTTGTCACTAGGAGCCTCGTCCGAAACACCGTTCTTGTCCTCTGCTGGTGCTTCGTAAGGGGTAAACGAAGGGGGCTCATATCCGTAGGAAGGAGGTTGGTAGCCGGACGTTTCGGGAGATTGGCCGGGTGCCTGGGGTCCGTGATCAGAGGAGGTACCGTTGACAGGGGCGCCAGGGTAGCCAACAACCTGAGGCGGAGCGCTCGCGGGTGCATGAGGCGGCGCCTGCTGCGAAACCGGGTTGTACGGTGACTGTTGCGGGGCATTGAACTCGGTGCCGTTGGGAGCGTACATGGCGGCGGGGGAAGCGCTCCTGATCGGGCTGTAGTTCCCTGGGCGCCCGGACTGCATCTCCTGAGACCGCCTGGGGAGGTCGAATGAGCTCCGGTTCAGTTCGCTCGATGAGCGCTCCATCGACGACCGAGGCGCGTAGGCAGAAGTTGAGGGCCTGCTGCCAGTGCCAGCTGGCTGAGGTACCCCAGGGGCATACCGAGAAGCAGCCCTGGTGGGCGGAGCCGACAGCGGCATGGGAGCGTTGGGCAGGGCAGCGGGCATGCCATAGCTGGGGATCGCGGCACCAAAAGTCTCCAGGTTGCTCACCGAAGGGGAGCGGCTGATGGTCGGGGTGTCTCCCGCGACGCGTGCGAAAGGCCCGGCTTCTCCCTCTCCCGATGGGCCTTGGCCGGAGCTGTCCTCGTCGCCCGAGACGAACTTGTTGAACTTGCTCCACACCGTGTCCGAAACTTTGTTCATGCTCGGCTTGGGGATCCAAGAGCTGGACTCCTCCTTTGGAGCCTGCTTGAGACGTGCCATGAGGTCCTCGACCGCATTCTCCAGAATGGGATGGTGGTATGGCGACCTCTTGGTCTGCGATGTGATGGCTGTCGCAATCGCATCGCAGTACTGCAAGGCTTTGTCCCTGAATCCGTACTCGGCCAGAGCAAGGGCATGCTGCAGCTTGTATGCCGCCAGGTGCGGGTTCGTGATGGGCACGTTGGAGGCCCCGGCGAGACTCTGGCCATACTCGTAGACCTCACTCAGCAGGAGAGGTTCAATCTCCTTGGCAAACTGCTCAGCCTGCTTCTTATGGTCGGACCCGACAAGAACGAAATGGGACGCCGCATCGTCGAGCCCACCGAAAACGGTGTGACTGCGCGCAAACATGAAGCAGATATGGGCTGCCTCTGCTCTTCCATAACCGGAGAGCAACACGCCGAGCGAGTTTATGGCTCGGCCGTCGTCGGTGCTCCTGTTGCTGAGAATAAGGCTGAGGGTCTCGCGCCACTTGTCGAGGCCTTCTGTGGCATCCTTGGAGGGACCGGATGCTGAGTTTGCGGCCATGAGCTGGAACCCGGCGCGAGCATGGCTCGGCACAAGTTCGTCAACGCTCTCCTCGTGGTTCCCGGAAAGCACCCCGTAAAGCGCAGCGAGGGGTTCGTTGCCAAGGTCCGGTGAGTTGACCTCCTTCTTGATGAACTCTTGCGCGACCTTTCTGTACAGCTCTGGTGCGAGTGCATTGGAAAGGAGAAGGGCATGACCCCACAGGCGCTGGTCGGCTGCGGCCCAGACGGCTTTTTCGCGGTCGCCCCCCAAAAGATGACGGCGAATTTGCTCCATCGCCGATGAGCTGACACCGTCAGACTGGGCCCCGGTGGCGGGGCAATCGCCGGCACCAAGGACGGCAGACCCATTGAGGTATGACGCTGTGTTGTCTGGCGCTTCGAGCCCTGGGGACAGGATATCCCGGACGGCCTTCTCAACGGCCGGGGTACCTTCGAGAACACCGTCATGCTCAACGAAAACCCGAAGGATCTTCCAGAGAAGTACCCGCTCTGCTGCCCGCTTGTCCTCGTGAGACAGGTGGGGGTGGAGGTAGACGTTGGTGGGCAGGCCCTGTTCCAAGGTCTCGATACCAGCGGTCAACCAGGCAACGGCCTCCTTCTTTTTCGACTTGCCCTTCAGAGGGCCTGGGAACTTTGCGAGCCGCTCCTCCAAGGGGGTGATGTCCTTGATGTTTTGAACCTTGACCTCGCCGGGGCTGAGAACCACCGTAAGGATGCTTTGGTTCATGCCGTAGCGGGGCACCTCCTTCGGGAACATTGTGACAAAGGTTCCACCGACACCCCATGAAATCAGGGGTGCACCTCGCCATCGCTGAAGGGGGTCCTGTTCTCGGCCATCGGTCGGAGGGATAACGTTCAAGTTCAGGGAGGAACCCCTGGGGCGGCCATAGTTTGTGGAGGCCGCGACAGGGACAGAGGTGGGCGGGGCCGCGGCAGGATGATATGCTGGACCTCGCGGGGAGGTAGGGTCGTTCACGGAAGATGGGCGGGGAATTGGCTCCACGGGCTTACCCCCTCTGTTGCCATAGAGTGCCCCAGGAGACTGCGTCTGAGAACGAGCTGGGGGGACGAATTCATAGGGCGGTGCGAGGGGGCTGTGGCTCGACATGACACGTTTAGGAGGTGACAGAACAGTCTGGCCGGGAAGTGCCGAAGGCGGAGGAGTATTCCTTGGTCCCTGGGGCGGCGGTGCATACCTCGATACAGGCGGTGACATCGGCTGTGGCAATCCTGCGGCTGCAGGGGACGCTTGCGTTTGTGTCGGAATCTCCTCCTCCTCTACCTCCCGAGTGGGCGGCAGAGATGGTATCCTTTGAAGCCGAGGCTCGTGCAACGAGCCGCTGCTCCGTCTTTCTGCCAGAGCACCCTCAGGAGTGTTAACCAATGCATGAGCCCTCGACCGCTCGTGGGTGATCTCAAAGTGCGCAAGGGGGCTGGATGTCCGAGGTTGGTGAGGCAAAATGGGGGGACCCGGGGTCGCTGGGGCCGGTCCATACCCGTTGCTGGGTTGCCGTGTCGCAGGCGGGGCTGGGGAATACCGGCTCGACACAGGGGCCGGCACTGGGCCATTGGCAGATCCGTTTGGAGGCGCGGGAGAGTAACGGCTAGAAGCGACAGCGGGCACGGCAGGCTGGAGATTCGGGGCAGCGCTCAAGGAGGCGTAGGGATTGACGCGCGGAGGAGCAACTAGGTCTGGGATGCCAACCTCGGACCTGCTGGGGGCTGGCGGTCCCGGAGGAGGGACTGGGTGAGAGGTTACAGAGGGCGGGGCAGACTGAGGTGGCAGACCATAGGGACTCGGCTGGGTCGGTGATGGCACACTCTTGTGGCTTTGCCTGGACGCAGGTCGTGGCTTGGTCGTCATGGGAAGTTCCTCGAAGAAACCCTCGTGGTGGGATGGCTTGCCTGCGCTCGAAGCTCCTTGTGACGAGTGGCTGGAAGCGGGCCGTGCCGAGCCAGTTACCGGGGCACTGCTCGGGGGCGGGGGATGAGAGTACATGCTTGCGCTCCTTGGAGGTGGCGGGACGGAGGTAGGCGAGTCCGGGCCTGCTGCATGGCTCTGGAGCGGTTGAGCACTCGTGCGTCTCTTGGGCGGCTTGACAACCTCCATAGGGAGATCATAAGGCGACGTGTATCCGCCCCTGGCTTTGTCCGCGAAGCTCTGTGCCTTGCTCTTTTCTTGCAGTGGGGGTGGGGCGCCATATCCGTACTGCGCAGGGGCAGGCGGAGCGGTTGGCGGGGCGGCATAAGGGGAGGCGACAGGAGGCTGGGCAGCGAGGACTGGCGCTGTTGGAAGATAGGGGTTTGCTGGGGCCACGGGCGTCACGGGCGATGCAGCAGGCAGATAAGGATTCGCCGATGGCGTAGCTGCCGCTGGCGCCTGGTTGTGGGGGAGATACTGTCCACTGGGGGCTTGTGTGCCGGGATGAGGAACTGGGACGTAGCCAGGGGAAGCAACCGGCATGCTTGGCTCTGGCTGTTCGGCTTCCGAGTCGTCAAGCAGGCCTTCATCGTCGCTTCCAAGGAATGCAGATGCATCCAGTTCGTTCGCCTCAGTTCCTTCGTCGGGCAGAAACTCCACGTCATCGTCTTCCCCGAACATGGCCTCCCACTTCGCATCCAGGTTCTCCCCCTCCGGCGCACTGGGTTGATCTTGTTGGCTCTCTGCGGTCTGGGCCGGCAAGCCATTGGTTTCTTGTCGCTGGTGTGTCTCGTCTTCGGTCTCGGACTCTTCGGCTGTTTCCTCCAAGGGGGCAAAACCAGGACCGGCCGGGGCCATATTCAAGGACTTCAGCACATCCATGGTAGACTTTCGTTCCATGGGGGGAGGTTGGAAGTCGTTCTCCTGTGTGATCTCCTCACCGCGCACATTGTTGAAGAAGTCGTCCTCTTCCGCAGCCGCATCCTCCGCGAACAGGTCATGTTCAACTGCAACCGCGCGTTGCTGTGTTGCGTCCTGCTGTGCAGACGACACTAGAGGCAGCCCCTCCTCGAAGCGCGAGTCCACGGACTCTTCGGCAGCGGCGGAGACACTGCCACCAATGACGTGGTTCGAGAAAGAGTCATATTCCGCATCCTTCGCGGCAACGTCGCCCTGTGCACCGCCGGCGCTAGCATCGGGGAGCTCCTCTTCCTCCCGGGATTCCTCCTCGATCTCGCGAAGCAGGTCCTCGGCTTGGTTGAAAGATATCGGGTGCTCCGGCTCGCGCGGCGACTCGTGTGTCTCGGCTGCCTCGTTCTCCAAGGGAGATACAAGCGGGAAGGAGTTTGTGCGGCTGTTCTCGGGCATGAACTTGAAGGGATCGGTGTTGGTTCGGGGCAGGCTCCACTCGGCATCATCGTCGTCGTTGAAATTCACTTCGACCGCGGTTCGAGTAAAGGACATTGTGCTAAAATGCTTCGAGGCCGTGTTCGACTCGTCCGGTTGCGCGTCCTCAGCGGGTTGGGCCGGGGCCGTCTGTCCCTCTTCCTCGGTGCTCGGGGCGGGCGGCGCATTGCTCGTGTCTGCGAGCCAGTCGTCGCCGGTGGTGGTGCCGTCGTCATCCTGAAACCAAGCACCAGCCTCTTCGTCAGCTGCAACGGGATGGACTGGAGTGTCTTCGGCAGCAATGTCCTCGGCAATGCTGTTCTCTTGTGTCGGACTCGATGTGGCGTCCTCCGGTTGTCGCTGAGGCAGGTCGGCAGTCGAGTTTGGCATCAGCGCAGGATGCCATGATGGATTCGGCGCATCGGACAGCATCGTGGACCGATTCGACGTCGCGCAAGTGTCCGAGACAGATGCGCCGCTGCGCTATGAAACAGAAGGGAAATACTAGAAAAGAAAAAAAGTCGAGGATTAGCATCTGCTCCGTGGCTGTCCAGAGCCCAGAGTCCAGAGTCCAGACACGACAGGAGAGCGCGTCCCCCTGACCCCTGTCCCGGTTCCCAACAGGGAAATTGCAGAAAAAAAAAAGCATACTTATACAAACACGAAAGACAGGTTAACGAAAAATGTCTAGTAACGAGGCATGTTTACTCGGGGTCGTTAACTGTGGTGCTGAACAATGCCATCCGAACACAGGTAGCAAAGGTGAAAGTTGGCAAGACTTGATGACGGGATGGTCCCGAAGGGGACTCGGAAGCGGCGCTGCACATGGCACAGCCGAAAGGGCAACGCTGGCCTCAGCGGGAATCGGGATGCACGATGGCTGCAGACAAGCCCCGTTAGCAGGGCTACTCTTATCGGCGGTCGGGCTGTTATCTTAGGTACGCGCCCTCGAGGGGCTTGAGGGGCCACAACGGCTTTTATGTGGAGAAACAAAGCAACAACAGCAGGGGAGTGGCTGTACTCCCCTAACAGATAAGAAGCGGACAAGATCACCCAGCAGCGTCATCTGCTAATGCATGGCGGTTCTGGCAGTCGGACAAAGACCCCTGTCATGTCTTGTGCGCGTCTCCCGAAGCATGCGCAAGCAGTCGTCGTAACGTTCACTTCGTAACGCAACTACTTGGACGTGTCGGCGGCTTTTTGACAGATAGGCTGTCCCAGAAGTCAACATCTAGCCCCCCATAGCGCCCCGACTCTGTCCCAACCATACCATGCGGTTGCATCCCCCGACCCGTTAATTGAGCCTCGCAAGACACCATCAGCTGCTGTGCCCAACCCCGACAGCCAACACCCTCGACTTCGCTTTGTGATGCGCCGACCGGGATTCTAGACACTCTCGAGTAGCGGCCAGGGCAGGAAGAGACCGAACACACCGCCGGAACGGCTGGCCTGGAGGAGAAGCCGCACACGTCTCTCAAGGAGAAGCTCCGTCTGCGCGTGGTGCTGCATCTTCCGAGGCCTTCGGCCAATGCGGGATGCCTCCCTCAACATCCTTCCCCCCAGCCAAGCCGCCAGACTCGCCGGTCGACGACGACTCTGACTCCGACCTCGACATCGATCTCGAAGAACTCGACCCCCAGCCGGACTCGGGGACTGAGCAATCGAAGAGGAGGGGCCTGCTGGGACAGACACGCGACACCGCCACCACCGAACAGCGCACACCAAGGATCGCTCTGCGGACGCTTCGGATGGGCGGGTTACGGCGTGGCGCCAAACGCAATGGATATGGAGAGCTGGGTCGCAGCCACCCGGGCGGTGACGAGGACACCGAGGCCCTGCTGAGGGACGGAGATGGGGGCAACCCCCGCTACTCGGATGCCAGTGCGGGTGGTGAGGATGATGCGCCGCTGCTCAGCGGTCACCGCCGGAGCTCGAGCAAACGGCGGGGGTCGTTCGCCAGCGACACCTTGCGCAGGGTCGGCCTACGTCTTCCTAGCTTCATGTCGACAGCTGCCGCGGACCAGGGGAGCCAAGAAGCGGAGCTGGACAAGGAGGAGGACGACCCGTCGTCGTCGAGACTGGTTGCTGTTGGCTCCTCGCAGTCGACACGTTTCCCGCCGAACAGTGTGTCGAACGCCAAGTACACGCCTTGGAACTTCCTCCCCATCACGCTCTACAACGAATTCTCCTTCTTCTTCAACATGTACTTCCTCCTGGTCGCCCTCTCGCAGGCGATCCCGGCGTTGCGGATCGGCTATCTTTCGACATATATTGCTCCGTTGGCCTTCGTGCTGGTCATCACGCTAGGCAAGGAGGCATACGATGATATCGAGAGGAGGAGGCGGGACAACGAGGCCAACTCGGAGGCGTATACGGTGCTGCAGTTTGACGATCCCGGAAATGGCGCGAGAGGAGTGCGCCCAAAGAAGAACATGAAGTCCAACCATGCTCGGAAAGGGTCCAAGCGCTATGTCTCGGAGAGGGACAGGCTCTCAGACATACAGGAGGAGGAGGAGCAGACGGAAGGCGATGGTCCCCCACACCGCCCCTCATGGGTCGTTTCCGAAGTAAGCAAAAAGTCGCGCGACCTCAAGGTCGGCGACGTCCTCAAGCTCAGCAAAGGGGACCGCGTACCCGCCGACGTCGTTATCCTAAAGTGTCTGTCAAACGATCCAGCTGGGCACAAACATGAGGAGCCGACGCCCCCCCGAGAGGAGTCGTTGCTTCTGGACCATGGCACGGATGCTGGGGAAGGCAGCTCAGGCGCCGAGCAGACTATCGAGGACGATCAAGGGGCGGCCGAAGGAAGTTCGAATGGCGAAACGTTCATCAGGACAGACCAGCTCGATGGTGAAACGGACTGGAAGCTGCGGTTGGCGTCTCCCTTGTCGCAAAACTTGGCGACTGAAGAACTGGTCCGCTGCCGGGTCACCGGTGGCAAACCTGATAAGAAGGTCAACGAGTTCGTCGGCTCTCTAGAACTCCTGTCTTCACGGCAAGACGCCATGACCACAACCGCGTTCTCGGAGGAAGAGGATGGCGTCTCCAAGGCGACCTCGCTCTCGATTGACAACACGGCATGGGCAAACACCGTCATTGCCTCTCATGCCACTACCCTGGCAGTCATTGTCTACACGGGCCCGCAAACACGGTCTGCGCTCTCCACCTCGCCCTCTCGTTCCAAGACGGGTCTCTTGGAGTACGAGATCAACTCCCTCACCAAGATCCTCTGCTTCCTCACGCTCGCAATCTCCATCATCCTAGTTGCCCTCGAAGGGTTCAGCAACACCAAGGGGAGCATCTGGTACGTCAAGATCATGAGGTTCCTGGTCCTCTTCTCGACCATCGTGCCCATCAGCCTGAGGGTCAATCTCGACATGGGGAAGAGTGTCTACTCTTGGTTTATTCAGAGAGACCCGGGCATGCCGGGCGCTGTCGTGCGGACCAGCACCATTCCAGAAGACCTGGGCCGGATCGAGTACCTGCTCAGCGACAAGACGGGAACGTTGACTCAGAACGAGATGGACATGAGGAAGATCCACGTCGGCACCGTGTCATATGCCAACGACGCAATGGATGAGGTCTCGGCTTACGTGAAACAAGGCCTGCATCTGTCCCCTTCCGCCGGCAACCAGGCTCTCGTAACCCCATCAACATCAGTTTCATCTGCGGCCAACGTCGGAGCGACCAGAACGCGCCGGGAAATCGGATCCCGCGTCCGTGACGTCGTCCTCGCCCTGGCTCTCTGCCACAACGTGACGCCTACTACCGAGGAAGATGAGGACGGCCGGATGGTGACCTCGTACCAGGCCAGCTCACCCGACGAGATTGCCATTGTACGGTGGACCGAGTCAGTCGGCCTCCGCCTCGCATCGCGGGACCGCAAGAGCATGCTCCTCGAGTCGACCGAGACGGGCCGGGCCGCGGTCAAGGTTCGCATCCTCGACATCTTCCCCTTCACCTCGGAAGGCAAGCGCATGGGCATCATTGTGCAATTCTACGAGAAACTGCAGCCGGGCGTCCCGAGCCTGGGCAGCGGCGAAATCTGGTTCTACCAGAAGGGCGCCGACACCGTCATGGGATCCATCGTGGCCGCCAATGACTGGCTGGACGAGGAGACGGCGAACATGGCGCGCGAGGGCCTCCGGACGCTCGTGGTCGGCAGAAAGCGGCTCTCCGCAGCCGAGTACCAGGAATTCTCGGCGAGCTATCAAGAGGCCTCTCTGGCCATCAGCGGGCGCGATGCCGGGATGCAGGCCGTCGTGTCGCGCTACCTCGAGCACGACCTAGAGCTGCTCGGCGTCACCGGCGTGGAGGACAAACTCCAGAAGGACGTCAAGCCGTCGCTGGAACTGCTGCGCAATGCCGGCATCAAGATCTGGATGCTGACGGGTGACAAGGTCGAGACGGCCCGCTGTGTGGCAGTCAGCTCCAAGCTGGTTGCCAGGGGCCAGTACATCCACACCGTCGCCAAACTCCGGCGGAAAGACGCGGCCCAAGAGAACCTCGACCTCCTCCGCAGCAAGACCGATTCGTGCCTGCTCATCGACGGCGAGAGCCTGAGCATGTACCTGACGCACTTCCGCACCGACTTCATCTCTGTCGCGGTCCTCCTCCCGACGGTCGTCGCGTGCCGGTGCTCCCCGACCCAAAAGGCCGAGGTGGCCAAGCTCATCAAGGAGTACACCAAGAAGCGCGTGTGCTGCATCGGCGACGGCGGCAACGACGTGTCGATGATCCAGGCCGCCGACGTGGGCGTGGGCATCGTGGGCAAGGAGGGCCGGCAGGCCAGCCTCGCGGCCGACTTCTCCATCGAGCACTTCTTCCATCTCACCAAGCTGCTCGTGTGGCACGGCCGCAACAGCTACAAGCGCAGCGCCAAGCTGGCGCAGTTCGTCATCCACCGCGGCCTGATCATCGCCGTCTGCCAGACCATGTACAGCATCGCGCTCAAGTTTGAGCCCGAGGGCCTCTACAAGGTTTGTTTTCTCCCCCACTCCGCACCCCTTATTATCACTAACGTAGATGTTCCCCTGTAGGACTGGCTCATGGTGGGCTACGCGACCGTCTACACGGCCATGCCCGTGCTCTCGCTCGTGCTCGATAAGGACGTGGACGAGGAGCTCGCCAACCTGTACCCGGAGCTGTACAAGGAGCTGACGTCGGGCCGCTCGCTGTCGTACCGCACCTTCTTCGTGTGGGTCTTTGTCTCGGTCTACCAGGGCTGCCTCATCCAGGGCCTGTCGCAGGTGCTCACCGAGGTGGACGGCCCGCGCATGGTGGCGGTCAGCTACACGGTGCTGGTGCTCAACGAGCTGCTGATGGTGGCCATTGAGATTACGACGTGGCATTGGGTTATGGTGGTGTCGATCCTGGGCACGTTTTTGTTGTTTGTGGGGTCGATTCCGTTCTTGGGCGGGTATTTTGACCTGGCGTTCTTAATGACTGTGTGAGTAGTCGCCCATTTTTATGTGTCCAAGTTTTGAGTGTAAGCAAGGCGTTGGCTAACTTGAAATAGGGGGTTCTACTGGCGGGTTGCTGCGATTGGGGCCATGTCCTTGATTCCCACGTACGCGGCCAAGGTGATACAGCGGACCATGAAGCCGCCTTCGTACCGGAAGGTTCAGGGGTGATGAGGGCTGGCAAAGGGGGGGGAGCATGGGACGGCGTTGGCGGCTGTAGAAATTAGCACTGGAATTGATGTTGGCATTTACATCCCCAAGTCTTGCAAGGATTGTTCCTATGTTGAACCACGTCAATGGTATACACAATTGAGAACTAATGTCCCGTCTAGCTCCCTGTCTCTCTAGACATAGCCAATGCACTCTACATCTTCAAAACAAGCCAGTCCTGCGCAAGGCTAGGGTATCTCCTCTTCAAGTCACCAATAACACCCTTGACTGGCCCTTGCAACTCCTTGCCGCCCGCCCACACCTTGGCACCCGTGTAGTGCGCGATGAAGCCGTCCGGCCCAGAGACCATGAGCAGGTTCTTGCCGCCTGCGACGAGGTTTCCGTCGCCATCATGGCACTGGCACTGCTCGCTGTCTGTGCCCACGGGAGCATCGCGGTCGTCGGAGGTTACCAACTTGCTGGCCCCGTGGTAGGTGCAGCCGTCAGAGTTGACAGAGACGGTGGGAAGAGGAGGTGCGGTGCTCTCCTGGTTTGTGCCGCGTGCCCAAAAACCAAATGTCCACCGCTTTGGCGGCGGGGCTGGTGTCTCGATCCCCACGGACCCCGTGATAGTCGTGGCATCGATGAACGACCCCTCCTCGTCCACAGTGCAGGAGTACTTGAACCTGTCCCCATACCTCTGCCGCAGATCCTCGAGCATCGCAACCACACCGCTCTTCTCCTCTGACCCGTCACACCCAGCGCAATCCTCCCTCCGCCGATTCGCCCACACCACCTGCATCTCCACCCCAGGCTTCTCAAGCACGACCCTCGCAGCCTGCAACGCGGGCGCAATCCCCGTCCCGCCGGCCAAAAACACCACCTTCTTCTTCTTCTCCTCTCCATCCCCATCCGCAGCCCCCTCAAC
>Ga0247824_10001835_pt1 | contig 11796 bp, 10 predicted proteins | sample 13C_PalmiticAcid_FD_194412 | JGI IMG/M metagenome (GOLD analysis project Ga0247824, IMG submission 194412) | Soil microbial communities from agricultural site in Penn Yan, New York, United States - 13C_PalmiticAcid_Day48 | ecosystem: Environmental > Terrestrial > Soil > Agricultural land...
CCAAAGAGCTCTCGACCAGAACGTCTTTGGCTTTTTTTTCGGATCCTAGTGCGTATCCCCCACCTGGCGTTTCTTGTTTAGCCTTGCTCTGCTCCGTGGCCACGTTCCTTGGTGTCACTGACCGTTGAACCTTGCTCTCTTTTCTCCTTCATCACTCTATCGACGTGATCAGCTCTAGACAACGTAAGTAAGGAGATGGACTAGACTGAAAGTCTTTGTGTGAGAATGCGCCATCGTCTGTGGGCTTATGTGTGCGTGTGTGTTTGTCTGCCCCTCAGCTGTCTGCAGAAGCGAGCTTTTTTTAGTCTCAGTCAAGACCAGGGGGGGCTGAGAGGAGCTCGTCGCGGTGGGGGCCCCGGGACAAAGCGATGTTGGCTAAAGTGCTGGAACCGGCACCAACGACAGGAAACCAACCAGCGGTCGTCAACCCTGGAACAACCCGAGTGCACCATTCAGGGAAAACTTTAAATGGGATGCACTCTTCCGCACTTGACCCACATTGCACTCGGGATCCTTGTCCCTTTTGTCGGGGTGTTGCGTGTGTGTGCAAATCCTCTTCTCTTCCGCCTGTCACTGCCACTCTCCTCGCTCAGCCAAGTCTTTGCTCATCTACTCTCATCCTCTTCATCCTCGTTTTTTACATCCCTCCCCTTCCCTCAGCCTGTCTTCACCTGTCCTGAGGGGATCCCTGGACGCTGTGAGGTATATATTATGGCCCAACTGTCCCATATTCACAGCTCCATGGTGTTCTATTTTGGCCCTTTGGACCAAACCATCGACTGCCCACAAACACGTACACTCCACTTTCATCATCTGAATCGCTGCTCCCGGCAAAAGTGTAGAGTGGCGGTTTTGTCATCTGTCTAGATCAACAACGCTCTCTATCCTTTGGTCGCTAGCTCGCTCGCTCTCTCCTTGGCTCGCTCATACGCCGCATATCCCAGAGCGGGCTGGGAGTTTGAGGGATCCAAGCCATTCGGTTCCTGAACCAAACTGTCTGCGCTTCCCTACTGCCCCTTCCCTTCCCCTTTCTCTTTCGGCTTCGGCCTGAGACTTTGAAGGGGGGGTTATGTGTGTGTGTGTGTGTGATCCAATCATCTCCAACAAAAACCACTCCGCGTGAACGACGCAAGGGATCTCGAGATGGATCTCGACGCCGTGCCTTCCAGTTTTCCCGCGGTCGTTATCTTGGTCAATGTGCCTTGGTTGCCTTTCGTCCAAGCACACCCTCCTTTCTCCTCGTTTCGTTTCAGCATATCATCATTCCGCCTTGAATCCTCCCCTCGGACAGGGGTGAGGGGGAGGAGGGGCACCTCGCCATCGCCTCGGGGTATGAAAGTGTTGCTTATGAAATGACTTGTCTGGCTGACTCTTTCTCTCTCATTTCCGTATCTTCCAGTGATAGCGAGATCGCACACGGCTTCATGAACTCGTATGGAGGTGGTGCAAAGGACCTGAAGCAATCACAGCCACTGCATCCATCTTCCCAAACGTTCCAGACGTCCTCGTATCAGAATCAATTGCTTGCTCAATCAACCCCAGTTGCTGCTAACGCCAATACTCCTGCCTATCCACAAAGCGCCATGCTCACCACATTCAATCAGCAGCCTCAACAACCTCATCTAAATAACCAGTTTACTCAGCGCTTATCTTCTGGCATTGCCTTAAAGAAGACTGAACTTCTGCAAACATCGACTGCTCTGGCCAATACTCCCAATACCAGCAGTAACCAACCAATGCACACTGCACAGCAACAGCAGCTTTTACTTCAACAACAGCTTCAAAAGCAGCAGCAACAACAACAACAACAACAACAACAACAACAGCAACAACAGCAACAACAGCAACAGCAAGCTCAATCTCAAGCACAATCACAATCACAAACACAGCAACCGCAGCCGCAACAGAATCCATACCAGCAACGCCAGTTTGGGAACTTTGAGGCACCAAGCCCACCAACTCCTTCACCTTCACCGGGAAATCACCCCACGGTCATTATACCACATCCCAAACTTCAACAGCTAGAAATGTCTCAGAACTCACCTAATGGGGATCCAGCCTCTTCTCCGTCGTTGTCGGCGTCCTCTCCCACGAGCACAACATCCAAGAAACGAACAAGAGCGTCAGTAGAACAGCTGGCCATTCTCGAGGACACGTTCTTGACAAACCAGTCTCCAAACTCCAAGGTGCGCGAGATTCTTGCAAAAAAAGTCAAGATGTCCGAACGTTCCATCCAGATCTGGTTCCAGAATAGGAGGGCCAAAGTCAAGCAGGCACAAAAGAGATCGGAACTTGTTCAGCAGGAGGCCATGAAGGCTCAATATCTCAGCAGTTACGCCGCGGCGGGTATCACTCCCCCTCCCATGTATGGCTTCCCAGGAGCTGCAGCAGGAGCCAAAGCTTTCACCATGGCTGGTCATATGCATGCACCTGGTATGGCCCGTCCACCACTCACGCGTGTTGGGTTTGATCCTCGCGCAGCCCAAGCACGGTTTGCACAAACAGGGTTGGGTATTAACATGGCAGGCCCGGCAAACCCAGCAACGTGGGGTGCGCAAGCTCCCTTCGGAATGCAACCTCAAGCTCATCAATTCACCTTCCGGCCCAATGTCCCTCAAGCCATGGTAGCCCGGGGAGTCAAGCGTCCTTTTGGTAGGTGTTGGATCTCATCTCCTCTTCCCTTTTGCTACTTTTATTCGGGAACAAGATGGCAAATCATAGATGAACATGACTAACGAGCTCATACTTTTTACATGTGTTGGGTGTTTAGATGGTGTCAGTGGCCCACTCATCCCTGGTGCTGTTCCGAAGCCCCTTCAATTCCCTGGTACTGTTGGTGCTGACGGCCTTCCGGAAGGGGTTGCAACGCCTGACATGATGTTTGCCCCCAACATGATCCCAGCCGCATCTCAACTTCCTACAATGCCCACTTTCCACTGCGACAACCTCGCGATTGGAACATGGAGGAGAATGTCAACCTCGAACACGGACCTGAGCTGCTTCTACTGCCCCACGACCAAGATCATGACCTGGCAGATCATTGACCATTCTGCACGTTTCAAGATGACGTTTCCTCTGTCCAGTATCACCCGCATCGAACATTACGAGGTCGACCCCATGTATTCACAGGTCGATTTCGATTTGATGGAAACCCCCCAGTTTTTCATGGAGACCGTGTCCGAGGATCAGCAGCGCGAATGGAAGAAATGCAGTGACTTTACGGAAGGCAAGCAGGCAACTCTGGTGAAAAAACACACCATTCACGGACTCTCCGCAGCCTTGAAGATGCAAGTTGCGAGCTTGACGCTCGCTTACCCCCCACTCCAGGCTATCATTCACTACCGAGAGACCCAGTTCCCAACGGCGTATCACGCCTACACCACGCCTATCCCTCAGGTTTCGCAGTTCATTGACCCCTCTCAGTACGACCGCCGATTTGCCAACCCGCTGAATGGTGGTTCTTACCTGAACTTGAACGACAGCGGCCTCGAGTCGGGTGAAGGATCTGATTTAGGCGAGGACTTTTACGATGGTGCAGGTGCTTTTGGGGGACAGTTTCCTTCAACAACCAGCGCGCTCTTGGACATGAATGCCGATGGTACCCAACAGCCCAGGCTCAAGTCGAGGCGGACGGCCAGCATGCCAACACCAGCTATCAACAACTTTTTATCTGTAGGAGCACTCGGCAGTATGCCGTATCACTCCTCACCACTCTCTATGTACTCCACAACAGGTGTGAATCTAGAGGCTCCTACGAGTGCCGCTGGTCTTCTGGGAAACCCTGGTACGACTACGGCCGCAACTGCGGCTGCTGTCGCAGCTGCAGCCGCCTCTGCAGCCTCACCCCAGGTTCCTGCTTCCACTGCGGCACCAATCTCGGCACCGACTGCTTCGACGTTAGTGTCTCCGGTAGTGCAGGTCCCTTCAACAATCAACCCTGTCTCCTCCGCTTCAACAGTCTCTGCAGTTGATATCTCAAGCACTGCAATGGTATCAGCGTCTACAGTAACGACAGTACCCGTCAGTGCAGCGCTCGCACCTTCAATGATCGCAACAGCCACAACAATGCCCAAAGTGACAATCACAACATTGAGTGACTCGACTGAAAGCAGTATAGTGCAAGGCGACAGCGAAGACAGAGTCAAGGAAGAACAGGAAGAATCAAAGCAGAGCGTGAACCCAATGGGACTGACCTCCCAATTCAACGAATTCCTGGCACAGGCGGTTGTTTCGACTCCGGCACCCATTCCAGGACCATTTATTTCCCCAGGCTTTGCCCCAGGTCTGATGTACGGTCATCCTCAAGCATTTCAACTAGGATCGCTCGATGATGGGTCAGATGTTGGATATGATTTCAGTTCCGGATACTATGGCATGATTCCCGAGCAGGCCTCGTTTGTCTCCATGAGTGATCTGGAAGGTAGCACTGGCCAACAGACGGATGGTGAGGAGAGTTCGTACGGTCCCTACTAAATGGCCTCGTTCAGGCGGAGCAAATTCGGCTCATAGAACACATCATACCTGCCGCAGAATGGGACTGGGGCCTCTTCATCGTGAGAAGCAACCAGGTCTTGTAGCGGCATCACTCCTTGACGCATCTGTTTTTTTTTTTTTTTGCCAAATGTTATGTTTGTATAGTTTCTCTTCTTATCAGTCTCTTCCTTTCATTCCTCCTCACCACCTCAACTTGCATGAACCCCTTCCGACTTTGTTATGTGTTTTCACCATTGATTTCCCATCAGCATGTCTTCGTTTAGAAGCAAAGACACCTCACACTGGATATCCTCCACAACCCTCGTTATGCTCGTCGTTTAGATAGACGATAAATTAGTATAAGAATCGCGCAATTGTATCAGTAAAGAGACGCCTTGATAGTACTCGAAGGATTCAGAATGAGGAGAAAGCCAATCCAATCTGGAGGCCCACCCGCTCGAGCCAATTGGATCAGAAAGACTGTGTGACAAGCGTGTCTTTCCCCAACAAAGTTGATGCCACAGTTCATCCACTTTCTCACCCCACATCAAGAACACCTTACAGAAGCTTGAGCTCAGCCCACGCCCCTTTCTCTCCCCTTTGCTTCCAACCAGATCATAGTCATCGACATCAGCGCTTCGAGGCATGTCCAGCAAGAACCTCCCAACCTTGCCTGATGACTGCGTCTACGATGTGCTGCAGTATCTCACTGCGAATGGTAACACCAGAGGTATGTCTGCACGAATGAGGTTTATCAAAGTCAACCTTGCTAATAGTTGACCGTTTGTATTCTAGACTTGGCAAGAGTAACAAGCACATGCCGAGCATGGCGCAGATTGTCCGAAAAGAACAGCCTGTGGCAGCGGCTCTGCCTCGAACGCTGGAGAACTTGGTCCCCTCCATCGCCACCTTCAGCATTTCAGCATACACCAACACGGACCAGCAGTCTACAAGAAGGGTTGTTGGATAAAATGATGGATGGCATGTCATTTGGCACGAAACAGACTGTTTCCTCGTCAGAATACCTCTTTGACTTGCGTGTACCAAGTCATTGGTATTCGACTTCTTGCCCGCCGTTCGGAATGGATAGCTGGAAGGATGTGTATCGGGAACGACATCAAAAGGATGCAATTGTTCGGGTGTTACTCGAAGAGATGGTGGAAGACTCTAGGAACAGGATACGTCACATAGATGGCATTGCAGGCGTCGGGATGGTGCATGCACGCGATGTCCTAGAGAACATCATTACTGGACGCAATGGGGAGCAAAGGGATCTGGCTCGTATATACTACGCTCGCAAGTCGCTTAAGAGGTTGCGGCGAGGCTGGGTGCTTGATCAATGGCGTGCTTACCGTTCAAATCAGCAAAGTTTTCCAATCTGGCAAGGCTGTGGGCTCATGGCCATGTTCTCAGATCATGAACTAGAGCTAGCAGACATCGATCGCCAGCTTCAGGACATGGCGAACGAGTTCATGGAAAAGTTTCCGCTCAGTCAGATCACAGATCCTGGTTCATCCCCAACCTTATTGTCATCCGTGCGGTATCAAGAAGAGCGAGGATTGGAGCCAACGAAGGACATCTTTTCCAGGCATTATGAGGATCAGGTCGAACGATTCCAGCATTTGGTCAGGTTCTTCACAAAGGAGAAAGGTTTCAAGGGCAACACCGACAACTACTACGACCCTTTTAACAGCTTTATCGACAAGGTTTTAGCTCGGAGGGTTGGGATCCCAATTACTCTTTGCATCGTGTTCGCAGAACTGGCGCAGCGCGTCGGGATTGCTGATGTAGAACTGATGGGATTTCCGCAACACTTTATGATTCGCTATCGTCCTCCGGCCTTAAAAGTTGAACCGGAAGAGTCCAGTCCGACCGCTTCATCTACGCCACCGACATATTACCTCGACCTGTTTTATCCTTCACATCGCGTATTGACCACGGAAGAATACGAAGACCACTTTTCTCGTTTGAACATACCTCGACCGGCGGATGCCTACCGAGATTTACCAACGCCACCACTTGAGATCTTTTTGCGGTGCCTACGAAACATCATCCTAGCTGTAGAACACACAGGAGGCGCTGGAAGGTATGCGAGCTCATGCTGTATGAGGATAATTTGTAATGTTCCACTGCATGACTTTGGGCTACCAATCTCATTGCCTGTATCTGATTTTCAATTAGGATGGGATCCGATCATCAAACGAGTTTGTATTCAGGGATCACACAACTGTTGACCTTGCATCCAAGTGAAGAGTGAGTTGACTCCACTATTAGCACTATTAGGCGCTAGCAAATGTTATGTGATACTCTGTTATACTGACAGATCATTGATTACACTACTACTGTCAGGTGGGGATTATATGTCCTATGGCTCAAATATTTGAGCAGCTTTTGGCCAGAGGACATTGGATTCATAAGGACCTCGATTGAAGATATGGAACTCATGGAACATCGACGATCTGTAGCAAGGAATAACATGCCCCCGCTATCGCCACCACAGAGTACTGGAGGTCCAAAGGCCTATTACACATCTACACATGAGACCATCAAAATCTTGAGGACACAAGCGCGAGAGCTTGAAATGACGGATGAAGCTGGGGACGTCGGACACATCCGTAGGCGGAAACGGCCCAAGACGGCTACTCTTACCCCTGAGCATGTGGGATCTCCATCTTTATCATCACTTGGTAGTGGCCATCATCCTGGTGGATCGACTACAGTTAACCAGAGCGAGACGCAATATTCCCCCTCGATACCGGCTTCCTCGCCTACCATCGATTCCCACTTCAACCAAGCCCATCATCAAATAGAGCGTCAGAGTTCAATTTCTGGAGAGCAGCAACACGAGATGAATGGTCTGCCAGCTATGGGGACGGATCATGACCTGTATGAGGGCTTATCAAACCTCTCATCCACTTTTACGAGCAATGAACGTCGAAGGCCGGAGCCAAGGTATTATGTGGGCGAAGTGTTCAGACACCTCATATACCGCTACACGGGTGTTATCTATGGTTATGACCTGAGTAAGTACCACGAGATTCGCCATCCATTCCCATTGAAACGAGTCATGTTGTATGAGGCAAATATTGATGGACTCTTGGTTAACCGTTTCAAACTTATTCTGCTCAGGGTGCGAGGCGGACGAAAGGTGGATCAGTTCAATGGGAATTGACTTGCTTCAACATGGGCGACACCAACCGTTCTACAATGCCTTGCTAAGTGATGGCTCTCGGCGCTACGTTGCTCAGGAGAATATTCAAGTTTTGTTCCGAGGGCTCAGAAATCCCGATCCGCTTACAACAACTGCGGACCAAACTCCCACCCTGTCTGAGGGGTCGCAGGACTCCTCGACAGCAACTGTTACATCGACATCATCTATAACGCCAGAGACACCAAGCGACTCACAAGAACCATCAGCACACTCTTCAACTATGGCGCCGGGAACCTTCACGTCAGCCAATCTTCAATCTTCAGAACTGGGACCATTAGGGATCGAAGCTGTTGGACAGTATTTTGAGGCATGGGATGGGCAAAGTGGCCATTATATTATGAACAAGGAGCTCCGAAAGGTCTATCCGACGGAGGACTACCAATACTCTTCGAACGCATCGAATTAGAAAAATGGCACTCCTCTTTCGGTTAGAGTGAACATGTAACGAAGCAGCTTTGCGACAAACGTACAACAAGATCACTACGTCTTTAGTGTAAAAAAAAAAAAAAAAAAAAGTGATACTCATTGCATCGACTGAACAATGGTGCTCAACTGGATGTCGCAGAGGACGCGAAAGCCGAGGCAGGAAGTGTAGCGGCAACTCTCTCAAGAAGTTCTGACTCTTCCTTGGCAAGCTCATCTAGTTCCTGTGGGGTCTGTAATCCTTTGGCTTCCTTGCGGAGCTCGTAGAGTTGTCCTAGTTGCTGTTCACTCATTTCGTCCAGCAAAGCAGGATTCAGTCTCTTGCCAAATGCCTGGCCCTGTGAGATCAATTGACGCAACGACGCTTCCTTGTTATCATGTACTGATGCTACAGAAGGTTCTTTCGACACCTGGCTCTGTGATTGTTGTTGCTGGTGATGATGACTGGGTGCAGCTGCTAGGATGTGACTCAGGTAGTCTTGCCATTGCTGGATAAACCCGACGATATACAGAGGGTTGTCAACATCCTTGTGGCGACGGAACTCAGCTTTGACATAGCCATCCCCAAGGATCCGGAACTGAGGAGGTAGATGCTTCCTGTGAGCTCGAAGGATTTGACGGTAGAGCTGTAGTGGGGGTGTGAGAGCCTTTTGGGAAGCCATCGATGAGTCCTTTCCTTTGATGCTTGATTCTTGACCTGTTGATCAAGCAAGGGTGTTCCGGCGATGCACTTGAGTTCCATGTATGTGGCATACACGTGATGACAGGAAAATGGTGGCAACAACCATCGCTCTCCCTTCCTTTCCCTTTCTCGCCACTTCCGTCCTTGCCACTTCCGTCCTTGCCACTACCTTCTTCTTCTCCCTCTCTTCCTTCTTCTCTGTCCTCTTCCTTCTCCCTGTCCCCTTCTTCACCCTTTTTACACACTTCTTTTACGTTTCTATATCGCAAGGCTGCTCTCGGCTCTATCCGGCGTCTTTGTAGATAACGCTGAAGTTTTGATGGGCATCCACAAGCGTACGCAATACGCAATGATAAGCTATGAAAAACGGATTGCTGAATGTTATTGTTCACAAGTAGTGTCTTACAACAGCTTCTGTTGACCGCACCTTCACCATATAGACCTCTTCAACGACCCAGAGCTTATTGCTCAAGAGCTTATATGTCCACTGTGCTGTCATGTTCTCTTCGAGCCGCTCCAGGTTTTTTGTAATCAAGGTGGGTTCAGGCATCTTAGCAGCATCAAAGCCTTGATGTAACGTGTATCTCATTAGGCTGCTGTTGACAACTAGATCACATCTTCTGCAAGGCCTGTCTGGGCAACTATATCGACGAATCCTGTGAGGAGCAAGGACAGCAGGAGCCTCAAGCTGCCGCCCCACCCGAAACCCCAGTAGTAGACGTTGGAGAGATGGGTGTGAACAGGCAGCTCCGGCATAATGGCGTGATTGATGATGCAGTGCAAGATTCTCAAAGTCAATCAAAACAGAATACCCAGGATACAGAGCGAGTCTTAATCGAGGGCACCACGGTAGAGTGTCCAGAATGTAGTAGGATCCAGGAGCCATCAGGGCCCCTCCCTATCAGCTCCTTTCGATCAGCCAAGTTTGTGGAGGTATATTTTTACTCGCTGGTATCTTTGTGATGATATTGAAATCTATCACGACGGCCCTGGTGCTGACAATGCAACACTCATCTTGACAACAGAGGCTGATCCAGGCGAAACGTATTAGATGCCCAACCACGATGGCAAGGTCATGTCAATGGGTTGGAGCGCTAAAGGACATGGATCAACATCTCGACGTGGTAACATACAGCCGGCGTCCAAATACATCGTGTTCGTGGAATGCACCTACAAGAAATGTTCTTGACAATCTATATATTCATGTCCTTCTATTACTGACTCTAGTGCGGCTTCGCTGTGGAACTTTGGTGTCCACATCATCAAATTGGGTGCAACTACAGAGGTGCAGCTCTCGACATCGTCGCCCACCTAGCGTGTTGTCCGTTTTCGCCACACGAGCGCTCCGTCGTTTCCAACGACTCTGAGAGTCTAGATGACGCGCACACGAGCGGACACCCCAGTCTACAACACGAACCTCCTTCGCCCCCACGATCCTCACCGCCAGTCGGACCGCACAATCCATATCAACACCGACACCAGGGCGAAACCCATGGCCAGGGTCTTATCCGACATGACACGGATATGGATGACCAGTACGCGGAAGCATTTCGAACGCCTGACCTAAGTCACATACCAGATGACATGCTTGACGAGGTAGGAATAGGCGACCATCCATTGACGACAAAAGAACGGGCAGCCGATTTTGACCAAGATGCATTTTCAGAGCTCTTGGGAGACCTAGAAATGGCCGACATCCCTCTCTCCCCCATCCACACCTCCGTACCGGATCGCTCCGAGGTACCATGTCATACCAGCAACGCACCAGTCCCTACTGGTAACGTACCGATCTCGCCACCGAGACTTTCAACAATTCGACGAAGGCTAATCGTCGACGAGGAAGAATCTGAGGAGGAAACTGAAGTTACACCCAATAACATTGCTGTCGATGGTACATTGACGCAGCAAGCTCCACTAGAAGCAAATGTGCATCCCGCGGACGTAATGGCAAATGAGTATGACTTGAACATTCCAGTCAATGGCCAGTCCTTGAGCAAGAAACATCGTGTTTTGACAGATATCACGGCGCCAATGCCTAATCACGTCTGCAGTGAGGAACCGTTACCGATTCCAAGACCGGCGATCCAAGGGGATTCAAGATCCGTAACCATGACACAGGAGTTCAGACTCGATCTCGACAAGGACCCGCAGACATGCGACCCGGATCGACTCACACCATCGATACAGACACAGCAGGATGGGCAGCAGGACCAACAAGAAATTCCTACAATGCGCTCTTCACAACAAGGTTCTAAACGGAGAGTGCTCCAATTCCACGGTCCATGGCAGTGGCAAGTACAACGTCAGACAGAAATGCGGGCCTCTTCTGTGATAACAATGACAGATGTTACATCGGCCACATCGAGAAATGCCCACCCACGATCACCAGTGTTATCACCACCAGGTTCCACAAGACCAGTATCAACACCCTACACGAAATTTCCCAGGCTTATCGAGTTGACCCAGTCGTCCACATTTTATGCTGCAGAGCCTTCTTCGTTCTTGCCCTTGGCTGTCCATGAACCAAGATACTTGAGGCCTCGACGGAAGGTATGTGTTCACCAAATTCGATCTAGGCACCCACGACCTTGAGAAAAGAAGAGTTATGCATTGAATTCGTGGTTGGTGAGCTAATGCTAGACGTGGTTTTGAACGATGTGTAGAAAATTCTTCGGAGTCAAGCGCGAGCCAGGAACATGACGCCGATCGTATATTCTGGGCGTCATCAAGCTCAGGTAACGGGGGGAAATGGCAACACCCTCACGCCCGATATTACCTCCCCAGAGAACTCGATTGTTTTCCAAGGGGAATCAATCCGCAGCGACCACAGTTTTTGACTGGAATGCACAATGCCCATATTGAACGCCAATGAGGACACTGATGCCAATCCGTCGAGGAAATAAAGCGCACGAAGAGCCGAAGCAGGTACCGGGATCAAATCGGTCGTGACCTTGTCGCCCAGCTATCTCTCCTGTCGTGAAAATTACTGCTCTCACGCAAATGTATC
>Ga0247824_10001837_pt1 | contig 11782 bp, 10 predicted proteins | sample 13C_PalmiticAcid_FD_194412 | JGI IMG/M metagenome (GOLD analysis project Ga0247824, IMG submission 194412) | Soil microbial communities from agricultural site in Penn Yan, New York, United States - 13C_PalmiticAcid_Day48 | ecosystem: Environmental > Terrestrial > Soil > Agricultural land...
GAGAGGAGGTGGGGTGGACGAGAGAGGTTGGTCGACTGGGGTGTCCGAGGCGGTGCTGCCCGGTCGTTGTTGAGGGTTGCTGTTGCGGGACTGGGTGTAGTTCTTGACGATCTCGTCCGCGACTTCGACCATGGTGCGGCAGACTTCCTGCTTGAGGCTGAGGGCGGCGATGGCGGCGTCCCAGAAGGCCTTGCCGCGCTCCGTCTTGTCGAGGACGCTGGCGGGGACGAAGGCCGAGATGAACTGGAGGTCGCGGAAGAGGGTCTTGGGGCGGAGGGCGGGGTCGCGGAAGAGGGTCTGGAGGATGTTGGCGATGGCGTCCGTGTTGGCCGGGTAGACCGAGACGACGGAGCGGGTCTCGGTGTTGCCGCCGCCGCCGGAGACGCGGCCCGTTTGGCCGTGGCTTGAGCCGAAGTTGGGTGCTTGCATCAGGGTGTGCGAGCGGCGCTCCTTGACGTTGTCGAGTGTCTCCTCCAGAGGCTGGGATCGGCCGCCCACCACACCGGTGCCGTGCTCCTCCGTGGCCGAGGACGCCGAGCCCAAGTCCGAGCGCGCCCACGCCAACCGGGCCCGCCGGGAACCCGAGTTCAAAGATGCAATGATCAAATGCTCGAGCTCGAAGAGCGCATTGAGTTTGACGTACGGGTTTGGGTGGACGCAGAACATCTTGAGAAGCCGCTGGTACGCTTTTGTGAATGGGAAGTCGGGCAACGACTCCTTCCTCGGCTCTTGGTTGTGTCTCCGTGCTGATATGGTGTCGTTTGTCCCCGAGCTCTCGTTGCCGTGAATACTGCCTCCATGCACACTACCACGTTGGCTGCCGCGTTGGCTACCACCAGCCCCTTCCGGCCCAAGACTCTGCGTGTCAGAAAGAGCCCGGTCGCTCAGGGTGTCGTTGCCGCCGGTTCCCCGCAGATCGCCAAAGCTCCGATTGTTCTCGAGAAACCTTTGCTTCAACCCAGACTTGGCAGACTTGCGTTTCTCCTTGACCGCGGCTTTACGCGCGCGGCGTTGGATTGCCTCTCGACGGTCGATGCACTCCTGACCTAGGCCCTCGAACCACGCGTCCGTTTCTGATCCGCGGGCGAAAACAAGGTTGCCTAGATCAGAGAGTAGAAGGCTAGTCAGGGTCTGCCTCAAGTCGGTGAGGAAGCGAGATTTCTCATCGGAAAGCCGTTGCTGATACACCGTCTCGTTGGACGAGGCTGATGTGCCCGGACGGCCGGTGGACTGCTGGGACTGCGACGGGAGCTGATGGTGCTGCGGCGGATAGAACGAGCCTGAGAGGTTGGTCAGACTGGTGGTTGGCGAATGCGCGCGGGACGTCGTACTGGGAGAAGTGGCCTGGTGTTGGAACGGCGACCAGAATGTTGCGTTGGGGTCGATGTGGTGAATTGGCGAGGACGCGCCGAAATATTCCGGCCCGTCGAGGACCTCGGACATGGCCGTGCTGGCCCGCGAGAAGCTGAAGCGACTTGACTCGAAAGACATCTGGCTCATGTTGTGGCCGGACATGCCCCGCAGGTCCCGGCTGTTGATGGAAGGGGGCCGGCTGACTGAGACAAACCTGCGGTCGGGGTCGCTGATGACGCTCACCGAATCATCCCATACCGACTGATTGTCTCGCTCGCGGTCTCTCGGATTCTTACTGCTGGTCTCAAAAGCCCGACGATCCCGGGCAAAGAGTTCGCTCGACCACAGCACAGGCCCATCAATGATGCTGTCGCCGACAAGTTTGCTGACGCAGCTGTCCACTTCAGAACTGAACCGGTGTATGCGCTCCTCGCCTTGACAAAAGTTCTCCACACCGCACTGTTGTAGCCAGCGCGCGGTCTTTTCTGCTTGCTCGTCGCGGAGTTTGTTCGGCCCTCCTTGGTCCTCTGGCGCTGCCAAGAGATCGAGAATCTGGGATTCGGTCTTGAAGATGTAGTTTGATGCTGGACCCCTCTGCATGTGGCTCTTGATGCGTTGGAAGGAAGACCACCTCCGGGGCAAACCCATCGTCTTGAGCGCGGCGGCAACGTTCCGCGAATCCTCGTATGGCGCCGAGTTGCGGACATCTGTGACATACCACATCTTGTCACGCAGGGCTCTCAGCCGGCCCATCATCCTCTCGATGAGCCCCTCTGCGCGCTCCTGGCTTTGTTTGAGCCAGACCAGCCAGGCGTCGTATTCCTCAATCGAGGCTGCGGAACGGCGGATCGAGTCCCGTGGGCCACGAGAGAAAATGTTGAGAAGCGTCGAAAAGCCGTCACGCCGCAGCGAATCGGATGTCAGGGCATTGAGTTGCTGAAGCGTCCTCCAGTACAGGTGCGCAGAGACAAAATCAGACTGAGCCCGCGACTGCGAGCAGGCTGCTGTCAGCATGGTGATGAGCGGAGATGAGTCCTCGGCGGCCTGGTCTGCGTCCTTCCCCTTGGCACTTTTTGGCGGGCTCTCGGCGAGGCTGCTCGCAATGCTGGCGGCCCTTTGACGGTACGGATTCCGGCTCCCCATTGTCGTGATGATGCGGTTCTTGGACCGGTATTTCTTGAGGGTGGATGCGCGGTTGCTAAAGGTTTGCTGCTTGGTGCCGTCGCTCTCCAGGCTTTGGGGAATCTCGTAGTCCTGTACGAGCTTGAGGATGGAGTCGCGCAGTTGATGGTAGTCCTTGTCAAGCTCCGGGCGCCCCTCATCAGTATCCTCACCCTCGGTGTCACTGGTGTTTGAAGAGTTCTCCTCGTCCTCGATCTCATCGTCCGGATCAAAAGTCATCTGGGTTGACAACTTGTTTCCATCGGCCGAGATGAACAAGACAGACCACCGTTCGGCACACGGGTGGCACAAACCATACACAACGTCCTGGCCGAGGATCTGCGTCATTTCGTGCATGGCCAAGCGCAGACGGTACCCGTCATCCTCATAAGTGTTCGGCTTCTGGACCACAGGCTCCTGGGCGGGCGGGGAATAGCGCCGCGGGCTATCTTCCTCCAAAAGGGGTTCCCTGGACGTGGTGGCATCGCTAAAGGACGACTCAGCGCTCGTGCTGAGGACGGACATGGTATCAAAATTGCTTGGGGCGGTCCTGATCGACATGGGCTGCGAGATGGCAGAGAATCCGGAGATGGAGGGCGCGCCAGACCGCAGGCCGCTCGAGTGCGCCGACCGCGGTCTGCGTTCAGGGAAGAGAGCGTTGACCAAGGTTGCGACATCCGCCGGGCTGACCACCAAATAAGGGCGGACCTCGGCTGTCTCCCTCAGGGATGTAATGGACCGAGCCGGCAGGAGCCTGGGCTTCTTCCGGAACTGGGACGGGTTCTTGAAGCGGCTGTAGATGTTCTCAATGTGGCCCTTGACCTTTGGAGGTGTCGACACTGGGGTCTTGCTCTGCAGCATGTCGACGACATACTTTTGAGCTTGCATGGCCACATGCTTGAGAATCTTTTGGCGGCCGTATTCGGTGATGTGGTACTCAGCCATCATGCCATGGGCCTCCGGGTGGATGACGACCCCAAGCAGCCATACGGTGAACATGTACTTTGCAATCAGCCACCGGCGGGTGCTCTCGGCGTAGTGTTTGCCCAGGTTTTTGAGGATCTCGTTTCCGAGCTCCAGGAGGCCTTCTGGAATGCCTGTGGCGTCCTCGTCGTCGATAACCTCGAAGAGCTCGTCGACCGCCCTGGTGTAGAACTCCTCGGCGGCAATCTGGTCCTTGGTTGACCAATCCGAGATGTTGAAGCGGGTTCCATGTTGGTCCTCGGCGCGGTCAAGCAAGAAGGCACCATCCTCAAGGATTTTCATCAGGTACCACTCCATGTTGGACTTTCCGGCCCAGTCACGCATTGAGACCCAAACATTAAGCACCGACGTAATGGTTTGCTCACTGCCCGTTGTCGGAGTGGAGATGAGACGCGCGCAGGTGTTGGCCCAAGTCACGGTCCGGCGTTTGTCCTCGGCGCTGTCAGGGCCGGCCGAATTAGCAAAGCAAGTGTAGATCAAGGCTGAAATGGGATCATGGCGTTGGAAAGAGAGCAGCCGTTCAATGGCGCTGCGCTCCTTGCCTGCTCCCCCGGCACCAGTGGATCCGGGGAACGTGGCACTCCCTGAGGTGGTCCGGCCCGAGGATCGGCCGTGGTAAGGGAGCACGGATTCAATCGGCTCGAGGGTCTGGTGAAAGCTGGTGAGTGCGGCAAGTTCCGAGCTCTTCAGGGACGCGATTCGCGTGGCCAGGTAGTCTGGGTTAGTCCTGATCTGGTTGAGGAAGCTGAGGATAGTCTCCCGGGCCGACGCAGAAATCTCACTCAAAAACGGTATCCCGGCGCCCGGGGAAGCGCTCGAGCCGGTCACCGATCCGGTAGGAGTATCCACGCTGTCAGACGAGGTCAGGCCGGGGGACTGCAGCAGGTCCATCTCTGGTTCCAGCAGCGCGTAACGGCGGGTCTCGTCGCAGCTCCTCCGCACGTCGATGACGGCGTTGTACAGGGCGGCAAACGTCTTCTTGTCGTCTCCGCGGAAACCATCGACCAGGTTGCGATGGGCCATCTCACCGCATCGCATGAGCCGGGCGGAGAGCGCGGTGGAAACCAAGCTCCTCTGCAGGCGGATCCGAGTGTTTGCGCGCTTGCGCTCCTGGTACTTGGACAGGCGCACAAGGTGCGCAAGCTCCTCCAGGCTTGTCCCCTCACTCTCCGGGCCGAGGTTGGGGTTTGTGTACAGTGACACGTCGGTTAGCAGTGGCCGCAGGAACTTCATGTTGCCATGCTTGTCGTCCGGCCGGGACGGGGGGAATCCGGTAGTCTCGAGGCTGTCGGAGGAATCGTTCGGCGCGGGCGCTGAGGCCTGGGTGCTTGGCTGGTCGATGATCGGCTTGCTGCGCATCGAGGTCGAACTTGGGATGTGGAGGACGGAGGGACGTCGGGGTAGGTCATCGGTGCGGCGTCCGTTGCTGGTCATGGCGTCTTTGGTCGCACGGGACGGACTCCTGGAGCGCAACCGTCGGGAGCGCGAGACCTCGACATGGTTATCCGAGGGCGAGGGGGTCGGCGACCTCGAAGCTGGAGTGGCGGGAGCGGACCGGGCTGCGGTTGTGGGAAGACAAGTCAGCATTGGGACGGCCTATGGGCTCCTGACATTGATCCCTCCCAACATACGCGGCGACGGGTGAATGGCGACGGGCGACGAGAGGGAGCGCTGCATGGATATCATAATGGGCCCATGGGGGGAATCCAGCGGGCGACTGCGATCGCCCATATGCTAGCCGCGGCGGGGTTGTGTTGGAGGGCGCCGAGGGGTGTCGAGTGCCGACGGTTGTGGTGTTTGGTGGGCCGCACGCTGTCTCGCGCAAGTTGGGCAGAGCAAGTAGGTACAGAGTACCTTGGGGAGGGAGGTGTCCGCGTCGGTGCTGCGTGCTCTGGACGAATGTCGACGACCGCGCAAGTGCGGCAATGGAAAGCTTCGGCTCTGGCCGGCTTGCGACCGAAGATCAGGGCTCAAGTGCGCCGCGGGGACATTGTATCGTCACAAAAGAAGGAGCGGCCGTGGTCGTAAAGGGTCGTCTGAAAAGTCGTGAAATCGTAAGATGACGTTGCAGGCGGCTAGTACGGCGCTGGACACGATGGCGGGTGCGAAAAGAGACAGGAGGGAGCGTGTTTCCCTGCAGCTCCAGCTCCCAGCAACCCTCACGTTAACATGCACCCAGATGCGCTCGCTCTTGTTGCCCTGGCCCTGCCCCATGTTGACGCTGATTCGAAGCGTGGGGTAAGGGACGGCCAGCCACTAACCCAGGCCACGGGGCCGCTAACCCAGATGCGGACTGGCGGCAACGAGGTGGGACTCGCGAGGGGCTGTCCGCCTGCCACGCCCGGATCCTTGTCATCTGCTTTCCTGTGTCTGCTGTTCAACCAACTCGACCCTTTGCGCTCTGTGCTGGCTGACGAGCCGCAGCACCACAGCTCCCTCGCACAAAAATTCCTGCTGCTGGCGCGACTCGTTTCTTGGTTGAGGCGATGACTGCAGATCCGCCAGTCAGACCGCAGTTCGCGCGACTGCCCCTGGGCCTCGACAATAACCCGATGAAGCCTGTTCAGCTCGCTCTCTTGCTTCTTTGTTAGGCAGTAAGGTATTTCGACGTCCTGTTGCCATAGGTACCCGACTGTGCAGTGAGCCTCGGTGTGTGCTTCTCGTACATCCTCGGGTAATTGCCTCCCACCATTGGCGTCCAACCACCCTTCAGGTCCTGTCGACGACGACTGCGTTGAGTCACTCGATGGACGGCCTCAAGGGGCCGCAACCTGCCAGCTCACCGCGCCGGGCCAGACGACCTTGCACAACGCCTAAAGTGGCCAGACCTCACTTCCCGAAACAAGCATGCATTGTCATCAAACATTGTCGTTGCCTTCTTCGTCAACACCTGCGGTCTTGTCTCGTCCGCTTTTGTGTCGGAGGCGTCCGCAGGGTCTTTCGCTTGCTCTCAACAAGTTGTCGGTTGTCTTCAGGCCACAGCCCCGCTGCGTTGGCCTTGCATGGCGCCCCACCTTTCCGTCGTCCAGGGACCCAGTTTTGGCGGCAGGCCTGCTGTAAGCCGTCCAATCTGCGCCCTCCACGACCCAAGACCGCAACAACGGAACCTGCCTGCGCATCGAGCCCAGCATCGTCCGGCATGCCAACTCAGCCGCCCCTCGCCAATCAACCGCCGCCACCTGCCTGCCTCTCCCGCTCGCAGGAGACCAGTGAGAATCAACCGTCTTTCACTGTGTCTGCCACCTTCCCCTGGCCAAGATCTGCTGTCGCCATCACCCATGTCGACTCGAGGCAAAAAGCGGCCCAAGGGGGTGGTCTGAGCCGATCGGCCAGCCAGGCATTTTGATGGGAAATCGACGGGTGAGAGCGCTGTGCGACCTCTTCTCTGTGAGCTGTCGTTTCTCAACGGCCGAGATCGTGCAGGCGTGATCCCTTCCCCGACTCCTGTGGTTGGAGGGGCTCAACAGAAGGGTTTGGACTCAGATCCGGCACCAGCTTCTGCATCCAGCCAGCTGCGGCTTTCCATTGGCTGCAGGCCCCCAGCTCCCCCTGTGTGGCCCGTCTGGCGCCGGCGCCTCCTGATCTTGCCTTCGACTTGCTTCCACTGTCTCCCACCATTACGGCGTTGATGAACGTAGTGTTAGACACGTACGTGGAAATAAGCCGCCACATCCGAACAATGTCTAGGTACCACATTCTTACTGGCCGAGGGAGGATATCGATTCCTGGCCTCCAATATCTGACAAAGGAGATCTAAGACACCGAACTCAGGGTGACTCGAAACTGTCATGTCCGTCTGTCTCTTCATCCAACAACCTCGGGTCCAAGCTCAAAGTTAAGTCCGGTTACAGATGTACACGTTCACAAAGCCAAACAGCAGCCCCCATATTACCTACAACAGGCTGCATTCTTCTCCTGTCGAGTTGGGCTGTTGTCCCAACTCCTTGTTGCCCTAGCTCAAATGCAGTCTCCGATATTGCCCAACGTGCACAACAACCACAGCGTTCTTCCAAACCCCGAGCTGAACAATCTCCTCCCCAACAAAAATAGAGAAAGCGAAGAAAAGGCCTCGGGGAGGGCACCCGCTGCATTAGCTCCCTCTCCCATACACAGATTTAGCTCCAACCCAGTTTGTGCTACGCGTTGGCGTTGCATTCCGCAGCATGCAGGACCTAATATCGAGACGTACCGTATGCAGCCCGTGATGAGCGCCTGCTACGTGCGTCTGTCTGCAGGTAGGCGGGTGGGCGAGCAGGCGGGCAGGCGAGTGGACAGGTGAGTGGAGAGGGCCGAGAGTTAGATCATCAAGATTCGTTTATGCATCCTCTGTTCTGCCGTTTTGTGTTGCTTTGCAGCGGTCAGATGAAGGGTTCGTCCGTTCATAAATGCACAAGATCGGGTGCCTTAGGGATGTCAAGTGTAGTATGTATGTGTAAATATGCTTTAAATGTACAATGTATCCGACCCCTCCCAAAAATCCACACTTTCTAAACCCCGTCCGAACCCGGAGTCTCAGACAACGCAACGCCCCGTCCAATCCCAAACCCCAACCCCGCCAATCTTTTCCACCCCGCTAGCATATGCAAGTGATATCCGACCAGTCCCAACGGCAAGGGAAACCGGCGTGCCCGGAAAGCGGGAGCGATCACATCACATCACAAAAAAAAACCTTGTTGGCCCGGCCGCATAACCGGCCGCATGAGACCGCCTACCCACTGATACCCCTCTTCTCCCTTCTGGAGACGAGCCACCCCCCTCAGCTCACATGACCTCCCCCTCCTGCACCGGCCTCTTTCCCCGGCCTGCAGCCCCTCCCCTGGAGAAATCTCTCACTCACCCCTACCGAACCGGACGTCAAAGTCCTTCAGCACGCTCATGATGCTCGCAGCTTCGACCTCGATTGGGGCTCGCCCATCGCCGCCGCGGCCCCCACGGCCTCCCAGCGGGCCGGGACGCGGGATGGGCAGGGCCTTGAGCTTGGGCAGCCACGAGCCGATGTCGTCGGCGGCTTCGTCAAAGTGCCGGTGGCTGGAGATGGTCTTGTAGGCCTCGGCGCAGGACAGGCTGAGGCCAAAGGTGGGACCAGTAGGAGCAGTGGTGGTGGCGGCGGTGGGTGGCCTCGAGGCTACCGCCGGGAGAGGGGCGGTAGGGGTTGGCTCTGGCTGGGACTGTGATGGCCCTGACTTGCAGCAACCCCCTGGGCCGCCGTTTCCGCAACACCCGCCCGCCGGGCCGCTGGCGCCTGGGTTGTTTCTGGCGAAATTAGCGGCCAGAGAACGGCAGAAGAGGCCTGATTTGGGGTCTGCGAGACACTGCGCGCAGGTGCCAGGGCCAGTAGGGCCGCAGCCTCCGGCTCGTGCTAGGGGTTTGGTGGCTCGGTTTTGTTGCAAAGATCGCAGGCCGGGGAGCTTGATGGCGCCCGTTGCTGTGACCTCCATCGGCATGGGTGGCATGGGTACCACGTCGTTGTCAGAGGGTGGGGGAGTGTGTGTCTGTGTCTGCTCGGCAACTTGCTGGGTCGAGGTTGGTGCCAGATTGGTCGACATCATCATGGAGTCTGCGCACACGCAGTACGTCCCATCCTTGCAGAAGCCACATGAATCTCGGGGCTCGATCGACGGCAGGGGCTGGAGCTGTGATTGTATTGGCGGCGGAAAGATCGAGTGAAGCGGCTCTTTGTTGCTTTGTGAGGAGAACATTGCCGTAAAGTCCGTTTCCATGATGACTCGGGCATCAGAACGCTGCCGCTTCTGTTCTGGCGAGGTCGACGGAGGTGAGCTCGGAGGGAGCTGCCGCTTGAGATCGGAACTGGCCATGGATCTGAAGCTCTCCTCGAGGCATGCACACCTGGTGCCTAGTGAGCAGTTGCCACATCCCATAGGGATGTCTGCAGTCTGGAGGACCTCGTCGGCACAAACGCAGGAGCCACTAGACTGGCAGCCGCCACACCCAAACTCCACTGGACTCGAAGCCTCATCCGGAGGCGAGACAATCTGCGAAATGGAGAACGGCTGCGTCAGTGGTCGAGGCGAAGCAACGGAAATCGACCGTGTGGCGGTTGGTTTCGACGGCGCCGGCTGCAGTGGCCTCATCGTCGAAATTCCGGCGGTGGATGGCTGTGCTTGCATTTGTGTCGTCGTGCCTTGCTGCTGAGAACTGTCCCAATTTCCTGCCATGCTGCCGCGGCCTTGTCGCTCCTTCTCCAGCATCGACTCCAACCACTGGCATCTTGACTGCAGCGTCTGAGTCTCAATCTCCAAATGACTGATCCGTTCCTGCAGCTCCCTAACCATCCGCTCGTGGTGTCCCTTCTCCTCGTCCAGCTGCTCCTCCAACTCACCGACACGTGCGGCCCTGCGTTCCCGGAAGGCCCTTTGCGCGGCCCGGTTCTGGGCCTTGCGCTTGGTTGGCGGGGTGTCGGTGGCAGGCTTGCGGCCCGGTTTCGGCCGAGGGGGGATGACCCATTCCTTGCTCGTCATGCTCATCGTCCGGGCCTGCGAAATGAAAGGGGGCGAACCGGCAGTCATTATGCTGACGGGCGCCGAAGCGTTCGTCGACGACAGGTGAGCCGACGTGCTGGGTCGAATTGCGACCGGAGGTGCTGTCGAGCAGGATGATGTTGGAGTGGAGACGTTTGAGGGTGAGGCGGCCGAAGCGGGGCTGGACACCGAGACGGGCGAGCTGTGGTTTACCGCGGTTGTGATTGACAGCGACCTGAACGGGGCTGCATCAGCCCTGCCGGGCTCCATACCCGGCGCAGAGGCAGAGGCGATGGCAGCTGCCATGCTGATTGATGGCTGCGTTGGATGGCTGCGATTCGCCGCAGCGTGCAGCGGGATTTTAATGTCGCAAAACGCTTCCGGGGAGTGCGGAAAGCGCCTTTTCGGACCCGGCTAGCACGGCGTTTGACAGCAAACCTAATTTGTTGCCGGTAGTCAACGAGAGGCCGTAGGTTTCACCGCTTGAGGAGCTGGGTGGCCGAAAATACGATGCTGTGTGGACGGAGTGACGAAGTGATAGAAAAGCCCCGCACTCTTGAACACCAAGTGGAAGCCGCGAAAAACGCTTGGTGCGCAGGGAGATAGCCTTGCCCAGGAGTCAGGGGCTGGTTGTACCGTGTCCGAGGTGTTGGTGTGTGTGCTGGAATGCAAAAATGACGGATGACTGTACGAGGACGGCGAGTGGTGAGACAATGGAAGATGTTGTGCTCGTCGTTGCAAAACCCAGATGAAGAGTCAGAGAAAACTCCTCTTCTTGTTCCGACCGAGGACCGGCGGAGAAACCCAGAAATTCCGGCAGCGAGGAAGTGTCGCCCAGAGTTCAAGGTCCACAGTGCGTTGTGATTCGGCAAAGATGGCCTGGAGATGCTGATCGAACCACTGATTGATTGATAAGATAATTTTGATCACGCTACGCCGAGGCGGGATTAGCGCGCTGTGATGGTGCCACTCCTGCATCCGATTCCCACAATGGTTCCGCAGCTCCGGAGAAAGCAAACGCAGGCAGGTGAAAGCAGCCAGGGGTCTGCCAGATTGTCGAGAACCAATTGACTCGGAGGATTGTTGCCAAAAGAGTCAGAGAACCCAAGAGCTGGGCATGCCGCGAAGTCGGGCAACTTCGAGGGACACGCGGGATGTCGCCGGTGGACAGAGCGATGTCGGAGCACTCCAACGATGGGAACCGAACACCATGCGAAGCCGCGAGTGTGTCATGAATACGCCGCTGGGGATGCTGACGAGTTTTTTCATGCGAGACCTTGGTTGGTTTTCGGCGTACTTTCAAAAGAGGAAACTCTTGGATTGACTCGACATTATCTGACAAGGGCTGCTCGCAAGGCGGACCGGCGAGTGTGTGCTTGAGCGTTTGGATTGGATCGATGCGCAAGGGAATGTCGCCGTTGCGATTCAGCACGATGTTCTTCCCACCACGCTTTGAGAATAAGGGACGTCTCGTTGAAAAGAAAGAGACCAAATTTCTCTCACCAAACTTAAACCATGGACAGGTCGCTTGTCTGGGTTGACTGTCGAGTCCCGTCCCTCTGGGGAGTGCGCACGGACCATAAGACGCCAAGAGATATATCTCCCAAGCTCCAACTCAGCGAAGGTTCACAGAAACAACAAGATCAAGCCTCCCAATTAATTGTCCAACCAGACGACATTTCCGCAACACAACACCTACAACCTCCATATACCTTACAACTCAAACCCTCAACAACCCAAAAACCCCAACACCAAAAGAAGAACCCCAACACCCGCCCCAATGGCGCAACTCAACCTCCCGACCC
>Ga0247824_10001838_pt1 | contig 11780 bp, 9 predicted proteins | sample 13C_PalmiticAcid_FD_194412 | JGI IMG/M metagenome (GOLD analysis project Ga0247824, IMG submission 194412) | Soil microbial communities from agricultural site in Penn Yan, New York, United States - 13C_PalmiticAcid_Day48 | ecosystem: Environmental > Terrestrial > Soil > Agricultural land...
GGTCTGTACAAAGTAATCCATTTGTTCGGCCAAGCGGTTGTAGATGCGGAATTCTTGAGGGGTTAACGGGGGCAGAGCCGGTTCCGGTTCCGGTTCTGGTTCGGGGACGGAAGTGGGCGCTGAGCCGGAGCCGGAGCTCGGCTCGGGATTGTTGCACGTCTTGTCGTTGGGCTTCGGGCTGTTGCCCAGATCGGCATCTGCCGGTCTCGCTTCCGGATTTGCGGGGCCTGCCGGCCCGGGAATCGTGTCTCCGAGCATTGTGCGATGTTCAAGTTGCAATGTTGCTTGCGTCTGCGTCTTCGTCTTGCTTTGGAATTTCTAACAGTGCCTTTTCCCTGATACAGCGATTGAACTGTGTTGTTGAGGCTGTACTGAAACGATACCTTGGAGCGATGATTATGAGAACGGAGAGTTGGAGACATATCATGAAAAGGGACAGCCGCCTCAAGATATATTCTTTGGAGTACCCTGATTCCCTGCGCAACCTTGCTGCCGCATGCCAGTTTCGCACTCCAAGTCCCCCTAATTGGCTGGCGCCCGGCCCTGTCAGCCATTAGCAATCCACTGTGGCAGCGCTGTGGCTCCTTAGCCGCGCGGTGACCCGTTCTGGCCAGAAAAGTTGCGTTGAGACCGACGACCGCGCGGGGACAGTCACAGCCCTTAGCACCCAGTGGCATTGCTACATTACTTGAACCAACAAACCTCAAGCTTCTAGGTATTTCTTGATTATATCGTCGTTGGACTCATCGCTATTTATCGCCACCTCGCCAGAAAGCACTCCCCACCAAACGCCACCAGTGTTCCTCGACCATCTATCAAGATCTATCTGCGTGGTATATCGCCTCCCGTCCAGGACCATTTCAGAGCTCAAGTTGTGCCACGCCCTTCCACGCCAGTCGATCACTGGTACTCTGGCTTGAGCGTCCAAACCGCTCGCATGCTAGACCCGCGCTTCTCCATCTTGGCCACCTTTCCCAGCGCCAGCTTGAACTGGTCGGCCTGCCGCGGCCCGCTGCAAAACTGGTTGAAATGATCCACCAACAGCTTCGACGGCGCCTGGCCGTTATGTCTCTTGATGAACGCCGGTATCATCTTCTCAAAGTCCTTGGCCCTGAGATTCTGCTCCGCGGCGCCGGGCGTACCTGACCTCGAACCCCCAGGGCTGCCCGTCCCAAGCCCTTGACGGTTCGCAACACCAGCCAAAATACCAGCCGACCCTGGACCCCCACGCCCACGGCGAATGTTTGCCGGGCGACCGGCCTCGCCGACTTCGCCGGTCCACGTCACCGTGCCGATGGGTACAGTGCGGGCCTGCTCTCCTGCGCGCCGGAGGCTGAGGGCTGCTTGGGCGGCGATCCGGTTGGCCTCCTGCTGGAGCATCTTGCGATCGGCCTTGACCGTTTTCTTGCCGTTGATGATCTCGTCGTGCTCGAGGGCGCTGTGCACGCCGGATTTCGCAAAAATACCTTCCATCAGCCTGTCTTCTTCGTTCGGAGGGGCTGCAGAGTTGTCCTCATAAGATTCGAGGCCCGCAACTCCGTCGATGCCGCGAAGATCGCTTTCCTTTTCGGTTGTGTTGTTGGATTCAACCTCGGTTTTGACTCCAGACTGCCGAGGCCTGAGGGGAACCGCATCATGCCCTGGCACAATGAGCTCCTTTGGTTCTGCGCGTTTGAAGTTCTTGACATCGCTGCCCTTGAACATCTCGCCTGTTTCTGTCACGCCGTCCTCGTACGAGCTGAGGCTGAATAGATCGTGCAAGTCGCTGAGGTTGAACGTGGTTTGCTGTTTAGGGTCTTTCAAGACCTTGTTGGAGAGGAATTGCTTGAAAATCTGGCGGTGGTAGATCTTTTCTTCGATCGTTCCGGCCGTCATCAGCCGGTATATTGTGACCTCTCGCTTCTGGCCCAGCCTCCAGGCGCGCTCTCTCGCCTGAACATCCGTGGAAGGGTTCCAGTCCGGGTCGAAGATGATGACGCGGTTAGCCCCGGTGAGGTTCACGCCCAGTCCGCCCACTTTCGTTGTCAGCAAAAAAACGTCAAGGCCTGGGTCGGTATTGAATTGGTCGACAAGGGTCTGGCGCTGCTTGACCGGTGTCTTGCCATCCATCCGAAGGTATTTGATATTCTCCAGCCGCTGAATAAAGGTTTCGATGATGTCCAGCATCTGGACACCTTGGCAGAACAGCAGCGTTTTGTGTCCCAGGCGCTTCCACATTGGGAGCAACGACTTGACCACCGCCATCTTGCCGGATTTGCTGTCATCGCCCCACGTGTAGCCGGGCTTGGACTTGAGCCTCGGGTCCAGTAGATCGGGGTGATTACAGATCTTGCGGAGGATGTCGATCCCATATAGAGACTGGCGCGTCCGGTTGAGAATCGACGTCATGTCGTCGGATTTGAGGAACAGCTCATATGCCTCCCGCTGCGGTTTGGTCAACTTGCAGAACAGCACTTGCTCGCTCTTCTTTGGGAGGTCAGCAGCGACGTCGACCTTCAGACGTTGCAGGAGATAGGGGCTAATTGCGTCCTTGAGGGTTTCGGCACATTTCTGCGCCGTCATGATCTGCAGGTTTGTGGCATTGGCATAGCCTCCAAGCCTGATGGGTATCTCAAACTGGTTCCGGAACGCAACCAGCGTCCCGAGACGCATGGGGTAGATGAAGTCAAACAGGGACCAGAGTTCGGTTAAGTTGTTCTGCATCGGGGTACCAGAGAGGATGATGCGGTTGTGGGTGCGGAGCTCTTTGCAGTAGATGGTGATGGCTGTGTTGGGGTTCCGAATCTTGTGACCCTCGTCCAAGACGGCGTAACCCCATTCGACGGGGATTAAGACGTCGCCGTACGTTTGAAGTCCGGCGTAGGTGGTCACTAGCACATGGCCGTGCTTTACCACTCGGTCAACGATCCTCTTCACGGCTGTGCTGGACTTGCTGGGTTTCTTGTTCTCCCAATCATCTTCGTGGTCCTCGATCTCGCCCTCATCGCGGACGCTGAACATGCCACTCCCGGATGAGTGCAGGATGGAGACTCGGAGAGGCGGCCACCAGCGGTGGAACTCGTTGACCCACTGCCGCAGGACGGTGGCTGGGGCAACAACAATGACAGGTTTGCGAAGCATCTTGCTGTAATGCAGGGCGGCAACGAACGAGATTAGTTGGACTAGAAACTTGTGAGTTTGACTTCGAGACACAAGAAGTAACCAACGCGCAACGGCAGCACGAACCTGTTTTGCCTAGGCCCATCTCATCGCCGACGATGCCGCCGACCTCCTGAGCATACAGCTCTGCGAGCCATTGCACACCGGTCTTTTGGTAATCGAAGAGAGAGGGATAGATATCACCCGGGAGCTTCATCCCGTTCTCAAACTGATGGTCCGGCTGGTCCGGGGAGGGTTTGAACCACTCCTCTATGCCATCGGACCCATCTTCAACTGGCTGGCCGAGCCTCTCCTGGTGGCGCCGTCTTGCCCGACTTCGTCGCTCGATCCAGTCCTTCAACCTCCTCTGGTAAACGGCCTCGTTGCCGTCGTCTATATTACTCAGGTCAACTTTACCCTCGCTCTCCTTCAGGTCCGCCCCCCGCTTTCGTTTCGGGGTGGTGTCGGTCATGTCATAATCATCCGAGGCATATGATTCTGGGGTAACGGCCTCCGAAGCTGGCTCATCCGGCGTAAACTCGTCGTCGGATTCTACGAGTGGCTTTTGTACCTTCCGTTTTTTCCGAGGACGTAGTGAGAACTCGGACTCCACGGCCGAGCCAGAAAGATCCTCGTTGTCCTCAGCGAACCCCGGCAACCTCAGGTTTTGATGTGACCGAGGCCCCTCACCAGCCTGCTCCTCCAGCTCTTCCGCAATGGCCTCATCTTCAGCGTCGATGATGGCATCCGCGAGCTCGCCTTCAACACCATCAGGCCGGCGACCACCAAACGAGGCAAACGGGGTGATCTTTCCGGTTCGGATGAGATACTCGCGCTGTGTCTCACCGGGAAGCTTGCCCCCTGCAGCCGACGGCTGGCCCTCGGTTGAGTCTTGCCGATTCCGCTGTTCAATGCGGGCATTGAAATCGGCGATGTCCTTCTCGCAGATCTCGATCTCGGCCTCGATCCTGGCAATGTCTCGCTGTATGCGTAGTCTCGCTGTGGGATTCGCATGTGAGGACCGGAGCTTCTGTTGCTGGAGCTTCAGTTGGTTCCCAAGCCTGGATTTGGACAGCTCGGCTTTCTCGATGCGTTTCTGGTCCCGTTTATCCTCGGCTTCGATCAAGGCACGGTTTGCCTGCAAAGTGATGTCCCGTTCAAGATCATCTTGATCACGGACATTTTCGGTGAGAAGCTGGAGAGCAAGTGTTTCGTCGTCCGCGGCTGATTCAACGGTGTTTGGTGTGAGAGCTGTGTTCTCGGCGGGAGTGGGGCTGCCGTCATGTGTCGGCGTCTCGGACGAGCCCTCAGCGGGAACTTGGATTTGCCGTTCGGTATCCATAAGGATGAGGGAAAGGAATGGAGGTCGTTGCGCAGTGACGAGAAACGAGGTGGAGAAGAGTAACCGGACGTGAGAGGCACGGCGAGGGGGGAACTCTTTTAGTGTTGCCGCATTCTGAGCGAGCGGGGAATAGAGCTATTGACAGGCAAAGAACCAGAGCGAATCTCGCTGTGCGTGATGAGAGAGGAAAAGAAAACAAGATAATGAGTCTCCCAGGCAGCGGCAAATCGTGTTGCAAAATCGGAGGCGGCCTTGACGAACACCAAGAGCTTAGTTCAGGCAATCGCGACCAGCGTGGTGGCGTCAGGCACGTTGTCAGGTGACCTAAATTGAATGACGCATCGGTGTGGGCCCTTTCAGATCTTGGCGTCGAAGACTCCCATTGGCGTGTGCTCAAAGATATCTGAACGAACGTTCTGAACCTGGGGTTAGGGTTGCCCTGGGCAGGAAGGCACAAGTAGGAAAGAGGGGAAAAGACAAGGTACAAATCTAAATCAAGAATGCAAATGAAAGCTGAACCAACAATTTCTTGAGGTAGGTGTAGCCCCAGATCTGTTTGCGAGTCTTCTTCCGTCCAAATGTCGCAACCTTGGCCGGGCGTCGCCTCGTCCCCTCGACGCCTCGAGAAATATACGCGCGTTAGGCCATGCTGTTTGTTTGATGGCTGGCACATCAGCGTAAATAAACGTGGAATCAGAGAAACAAAGCAAGCAGTGTTGACCTTCTCGAATTATCACCACACGCTGTCTGAGCTGGGGGTCAGTGCTGACGAGATGCTCCTGTGTCGCCAGTGAAACCAGGGATTGGGATGGCAGTCAGCCATGTTTTCTCCCTAGTCAACACAGGAGGTACATTTTGACAAGAAAATATCCCCTGTAGTTGATGCGGGTTGATCATCACTGCCGTTTGCCAGCTTGTCCTCCATGAAAGTTGACTGCCCTGACTTGAGCCCCTGACCAAGACGCTTAACGACACTCGGCCTCGTTTTGAAGAGACATCGTGAGAAAGACGGCAACGGAATATCCCACAGCTGTAAAATCTGGCCTCATCAACACCATGTCTCTTGTGTCTGCCATGCATGCCGTTGACAGGCTACCACTTGGCTCGCCCTACAACCATCCGCCGGGCAACGGCACTCGTCTTGAGGCAGAGACGATAAGGTTGTGAGACACATCTCGAAGATGCCAAGCGATCTCGCAGAACGGGCCGGTTCTCGCTCCCGGTAAACTGTTCGGCAGATAATTCGCATAATATTGCAGGCCCAGGGTTCATCTCGGGGTGCAAATTAGAGTCTGAACCCCCGTAGCCTGGCCCCTGACAGCGAGCGGTGCGGGTGATGTCCTAGTTTGTTTCCCTCCCACAATCAGTTGCAACGTTGCGCGACCAAGGAGAGCCCTTGGCAGCAACCAAGGACACGAATACCATTGACAGGACATCCCGTGCCGGGTTGGGTGAAGACCAGGTTCAGTGGGCGTCACAGTTTCCCGCAGGACAGGGACTCAAAAATACCTCCCGAACCTCAGACTTGGAACCGCCGAGAGACGGCAGCAAGGTTTTCACCCCCGCCATCCCCCACTCCGTACCAGATCCCCTTCGAAGGTGTTTGAAGCAAAATGCAGTCCAACTTTGGCGCCCAATGGGGGCCGGACACGCGAGACTGCGTCCCTCCTCCTCTGACGCCTGTGTCCCTTGCATGCTCCCTTGCCATCTCTTTCCCATTTTCACCGCTTTCCCCCTGAACTGCTCCTGATTACTTGGGTTGTGTTTGGGTGGAAGGTATCGAAGTCGCCTTTTCATTCCAAGGCAGCTCCGAGACGTTCCGAGTATGGAGACACCACCCGCGGCTGGAACGGGGGATCACAAACCCAAGGTTTGCCATCCCACGGGCGCCGGGCTATTCGGCATTCCTTTCTCAGCAGCCCTCTCTACCTAGGTACCTGGCACGTCCCCCCCAGTTCGGTCTTGCTTGCTTGTTACGGGCTTAGCAACCCTTCGCTATACCGCTTATAGTGGCTGATATAGCCCGTACTGGGGCATAGGACGTCCCACTATTGCAGAATATTCTCGCTAAGCGTTCTTCTCCATTTTCCAGGGCGTCATCGGAAGCCAACCGTTTGGTCTTGACGGACCTGGTCGTTTCAGCAGAGGGGAGAGATCTCCAAAACACTGGGCAAAAAACTGGGGTAATCCGCAAGGACACGGCCTGCCGTGGCACCTTGGCCCACGAAGATTGGGGATTGTGGACAGGATAGCAAGGAAACAGCATGTGATCGAGACGTTTAGCGCTTTTGCTCCCGGTATCCGTCCTCGAAATCACCGGCAAACTTGACGGCTGTTGCCCGACCAAGCGTTTGCACGCCTTGCCAAATCTTGCGTGATCAAAAGGCCGGACGGACGCGATCCACAATCCAGCGTGCTCTGTCTGACCCAATGGCTTTTCATCATGGAGCGAGGCGGCATGCAGTTAGAGCAACCCGACACAAGCGCCAACCCACTCCTCGAACACAGCTAGGCCTCCACGCGCAGGAACACCCAGAGACTTTCCAATATATACGAGGCTTGGGCACCTTCTTCATCAGGGCGGGCTAGCCAAGTTCACGTATGAGCCAGCATTCTCCCGCTCAGCAGGCTAAGTTGACGAGCGTGTAACCCGACCCATCGCCATCGGTATCAACATCCCCTCATCAACAAATCGGCACCTCTAGCGGGGAGAGGCAGCATCGGGATTACCACACGCTCCCGCTGCATGTAAGCATGAGGCCAGAAATTGGGGGATTAATCTCCGATTGGGTGCTGGCCCGCTTGGAGTCGCAACGCTGGCCAGGCCCACGACTCGCTTGAGTGTCGCAGTGAATGCAGTATGCGTTGCTGTCTGACACCGCCTCGGCCACAGCTCCGGACGAGGCTGGGATTGGATGACGCGCGCTTGGACGGATGTGCCTGAATTCTGCACATGCTGCATTGAGAGAGACGCAGAAATGGGGTAACTGACCGAGATGAGCTAAACCAAGAAAGGTGTTTGTCGAAAGTCTTGATCGCGGGGATGGAGGGAGCCAAGTGGGCGAGCGCCGCTGTCTCTGACGGGTCTTACACTCTTTCAACGCTTCCAATAAACAAAAACACGCTCGGTCTCGCACCGCGGAGCGGCATGTCATCTCAGCCCCGGCGATGCAAGCTTGCCGCAAACAGATCGACGTGACAGCCGTGGGGCGAAAAGGTTGCCGTAATCGAGTCGGATGTAACTTCATGTTGCCTCTGCCTTCAGCCAGACCCGGTTGCCCAGTGCAAATCTCGGCACGAACAAGCAATAATGTCCCCTCGAGTCCGGTTAGTGGCAAGATGCCAATATTGTGGTCAACTCTACGAGGACGACAATCTCGTGTTCTCACATCGGATCACCGGCCCTGCTCTCTCAGCGCCTGGACCTTCCATGTGATGCTCTGAGGTTTGCGTCGTCGGGGAAAGTCAAGCCTTGCTCAACTGGGGATGGCCGGGAGGCTGGGGGTTCGGGAAAGGCAAGTGGGGAGGCAGGGGGTTGGACAGGATGTCTTGATTTGGAAAGAGCCCTGGATGGAGAATCCCCAGGACGGGGTTTGAACACAACTTTCCTGCTGCAAAAGTGTTTCAGACCAGGTAGGATCTGGCCTGTACGTCATGCGTAAGTTTTTCATTTTGCTTGACGAATCCTCATGTTACTCTCCGATGCGACATGGTCCTGATCGGGGCGTGACAGGAAGGTACCTTCCGCCAAGGGACTTGGGCGTAAAGTGTCATTACCAGTAAATACGAAATTACATCCTGCGCACTGTGGACGCAGCCCACACTGGCTGTTGTGCCGGCTTGGCGACGCTAATGACGAGCTCGCAACGGGCCAACGGCGCGCCTGGGGTCAATGGTCTTGATCGGTTCCATGTTTATCTGAGCACAAATCACCGAGCTCGGCCCGCCAAGTCAAACCTTGAGGAGGAACCAGGGCAAGAGGACTGGCAGTTGAAATGCTCAATGTCTGTGCCCCGGCAGGCTCCAGCAGGCGCGAGGACGGAAGACGAGGGCGCTCTGAAAGCGAAGTTCACCGACTCCGATTTTGGCACGAAACCGAGATTGGGGACATGGGTCTTGGCGAAAACCGTTACCATGCTGGGGTCGTCTGGAGGATCGACATTGGAGATGACATGGGCATCGAGATGGGCCCACCTCACTTTCAAACGCAAGTCGCGTGAGAGAGGCAGACTGCATCCGACAGGGCAACTTCAAGACTCTGGGATGAGAAGAGAAAAGAGTGAAGGTGAATAAGGGCCAGCCCATTTAAGTTAGACATTAAACAGGTCTGCCAAAAGTTCTTATCTGAAGATGAAAAGCACAAAACCAAGCCGTCGCAACCGATGATGCACAGGGTGCCTGAACGAAGAAACCCAAACAGAAGATGCTGTGTTTCCTGTGCCAGGCCAGGCTCCAATGTTGAGGCACCGCACCTGCCATCCCGGCATCCAACCCTTCCCGATCCAAACCGCACACCATCCCCATCCCTAATAGCCCAGCCCATGATTTTTTATCTCCGGCCCCGTCCGCCCAGCATGCTCCCCTCCCTCCCAGCAGAGGAAAACAATCTAGATCGTCATCATCGCTCGGCCGTGTACTCCTTGTGACGGACCGGTTGTCGTATGCATCGTTTCTCCCGCCGAGCCCTTCTATATCCTAGAAACCGATGCTGTGTCGACAATTTGACAAAGGGAAGATGGATAGGAAAGCAATCTTTGGCGGTGTCAGGGGTATCTTTCCAAAAAAATTAAATCCGCCTCTGAGAAAACACAATGACGCTCCGAGAAAACAAACACACAGCCAAACGGCCATGAAGAAATACATATGAGAGGGTTAAGTGTACGGTCCAAACAATATGGGGGTAGAAGAGCAAAACGGAGAGAAGGGAGCGGGGCGAAACCCAAGAGGTATATATCTCCAAACCGCGCCTATGAAGTCGCCGCTGGCCACCCATGCGCCTCGCTGAAACAAAGGGTATAAATGGGGAAGGTATTCTACCCAAGGACAAAACAAAAAGAAAAGAGTTCGAAGTCGATGTTGTTTGGTCTTGCCGCAGTGTGGTGTTTGAGTACCGCAGGCCAAAAAGTTGTCGTATCAGGGGTTTCGGTGCTGCCCTGAAAAGTCCAAGGAGTTTGGTGCCGAAACGTCGTATTGGTGCCGCAGCCCGTCACTGGAGCTGTGACGGGTAGACGGTGGTGTCCCCTGCCTCAGGAGCCGGAGCCCCTGGCGGGGACAGTGATTGCTATAAGTTCTCGATGGGACCCATCAGCTGGCCCGCCCTCTCCCGACAGGCTGCTGGTGTAAAGCCTGTGCCAACCTTGTTGGCTATGATGCGCCACTTCTCGTTTTCGTAGTCTTGCAGCGCGGTTTTGAGTTTTTGGTCCTGTTTTGGGTCTCATCAGTTACTGTTGCTTTTGGCAATCTGTAAGGAACTAACCGTTTCGTCCGTCCACTGCGTCGTCTTTGCCTTGAGCTTCGTACAGTAGCGCACCTGGAGTGTCCCGCTTGACCGTCCCGGGAAAAAGTCGGCAATTTGCTTCCACGTCAGGTTCTTGTTCTCCTTGAGGTCGATTAGGAGCTGGTCGTCCTCCGGGGTAAACTTCAGCTTGGGCCCTCTCGGCCGCGGAGCTGGCGGCGGCATCCCAGCTTGCCCAACCATGCTTGGAGCCCCGGCGCCCCCACTGCCCTCTCCGTCCCGCCTCATGAGCTTGCTGGGTGGCCCTGTATCCGGTAATCGATGATGATGGTGTGTCGGCGGGACGCTCGCCTCGCCGTAGGCGGTGCCCATGGGCGTCTGCTGCATCGAGTCCAAGTCACCGTGCTCAAGGTTGTGCATGCCAGGAACAGAAAGGTCAAGATCGTCAGGTCGTGGCCGCTTCACCCCTGCCGTATGCCCATGCGTCGGGGTTAGAGAAGGATAGAGGGGCGCCACGACAGCATGGGGCGAGGGACCGGCGCCAAAGTGCGACGGCCCCGGATGCCCCATGTGCCGGGCGGACGGGTGTCCGGCCAAGTGGGTTGGGTCTGTGAGGATCGGATGTGGGTGGTGGTGAGCGGTGGTGTAATGCTGCGGCATGCCGTGGTGGGATTGATGGGGAGACGGCTCGTGGAGCGGGGACGGCCCGGCATGCTGAAGCGAGGCCCGGTGGTGGTGCGCATCATATGGGTGCGGAGCCTGGGCCTGTTCGCTCGAATGCGGCTCCTGTGGTGCGTAGTCGACATTGTAATCTGGTCCTACACGGTAGTTGCCCGCCAGCGTGCCTCCAACGCATGGGTTCCGCCAGAGCGAACCGCTCTGGCTGGTCGCCGGGCTCTGAATTGAAATAATTTGGCGCAACCGAGCCCCGCGGGGCTACGTTGGCAGAAGGTGTGGTTTTGGACCCAAACCTGGGAGGTCCAGCAGGCCTTCTCTTGGTACCTTTCGTCAAACGGAGAACTGCCGGCGGGTTGTGATGGGCAGCAGATGGTGCTCGATGGAAAGCAGGACGCATGTGGTGTCGAGGAGGCGGATCTTTTTGCGAGTGCGGCGGTGACCGGCAGTGGCGGTTGCGGCGGCCGGAGGCGGCTGGGCAGAAAGCGACGGTAACCTCGGTGGACCCTCCTCAGAACCTCATTGCTTGTGATAACATGAGCGCCCGTGGCCTTTGTTTCTCTCGGAATTGCAGCCTGGGCTCGGTGGGCGGGATGCGTCGGGGTCGTGTGGACGGGTTTTCCGATTACACTCCCTTGCTCATTGTTCGACAAGAGATGCAAGCAAGAATTAGAGTTCCGAGAAACGAGCAGAGAGTATATATGGTATTATATCGTCCGATATTTGGTACCATGAAGCAAAACGAGGAGAGTCGGGTTCTCGGGGCTTGGGGGGTGTGAGTAGGTTTAATACCTGCTGCATCACTTCCCGTCCAAGTTAACGCACACAAGAGATTGCCAAGCACGAGACGAAAGATGGTTCCTGAGCAATGGCGGAACCCGAATCACCTTGACCAACGATGACGGTAGCATAATTTGAGGATCTTATGCCATGGACGAGCTGCCGGATATAGAAACAGGGGCCTAGCCCTAGCAATGATGCAACGGGGGGAGGGGGGGGTTCCCATGACAGCCACAGCAGCCAGGGGTGGATGACAGAAGAATTTGATCAAATTCCCCGACAGATTAACCGAAAAGAGGATGAGCTTGGGACAAGCCTAATATCCAACGGAGACAGACGTGGCCTTGAAAACGCATGGAGGAAAGATACAAAACGCCCCCCCGAATGGAG
>Ga0247824_10001839_pt1 | contig 11778 bp, 13 predicted proteins | sample 13C_PalmiticAcid_FD_194412 | JGI IMG/M metagenome (GOLD analysis project Ga0247824, IMG submission 194412) | Soil microbial communities from agricultural site in Penn Yan, New York, United States - 13C_PalmiticAcid_Day48 | ecosystem: Environmental > Terrestrial > Soil > Agricultural land...
CCCCTACCCAACCCTCGCGGGCGCCTTCAACATCCACGCCCTGGCCGCGCGCGGCGCCACCATCGTCGAGAACCCGTGGCGCGTGCTCGTCGGCCCGCTCAGCGCCTCCGCGCGCGCCGCCTGGAGGGGCGACGCCGGCAAGTCGTACCTGCGCGTCAAGCTCGGCGCCGGCGGCAACGGGTACCCGCGCGCGGGCAGGGGGAGGGGGGCCAAGTGGGATGACGGCGGTGTGGTGTGGTGCGAGATGGTGCATGATGATGGTGCAGAGGAGGAGGAGGGGGAGCGGAAGTGGTATGTGCTGGCCATGTTTGAGAGTCAGGAGCGGGCGGGGGATGCCGTGAGCTTTTTTCAGGGGTTCGCGTGGTAAGTCTTTTTTCTTTTCTTAGGTCGTTTGGGTGTGGTGTGAGGTGATGTGATCCATGATGCGAAGCGATGCTGATGATGGAGTGGTTTAGTGGCGGATCGATCATGTGGGCGTGGATCTTGCGCGAGGAGGAGTGAGGGTTCCAATGGCGTCCTACGGGAGGAATGTGAGGGAGGGACTCGATTTGGTTTGGCTCTGTCGTTAGTGGAAGCGCACAGTTTGCCTGCCTGCCAGTGGTGGCGAGCGAGTACATGCATTGGGACGGGAGTTTGGGACGTGCAAAGCCTCAGAGTTTAATGGTTTGAATCAACCGTTCCAGCTTGATCATTTCTGCATTTGTGTGTCTGACAAGAATGGGGCCCCCAAGGTGATTGTGAGACGGTGACTGGCCGTGACATGACAGTCTCGCATGAACCATTGCGCAATGCCGATGTTGGCACCTTCGCTTCCCGTCCTCCCGACATCAGATACTCCATGTCTCGGTCCTCCGTCCCTCGTGGATGCTCTGCCATGAAACACCATGAGCATTCCGCAGGATCCCTTCAGCTTCCAGCGCGCGGAGGGCATCTCGCGTCCACGCCTGGCACTTGTACAGCCTCTCGCGGGGAAACAGCCTCTTGGGTCCGTGGAACTGTTTCTTGGGCGGAGGCAGAGACGAGCAGACGCGGTCGATGCAGTTGAAGTCGTCGGCGTCCACCATCCCCAGCAGGGTCTGCCCGAGACAGAAATCCTCCTCCCGAGCCTCCCGAAATTCGTACGTCATGCCTTGGGCTATCGAACCCTTGACTTGATACAGGAACTGGGCTGGTTGCTCGTCGCTCTTGATCTCGCCGGACTTCTTGGAAGGGAGGCTACGCTCGACAAAAATCGCGTGGTGATCCGAGTTCCCCCCTCCCAGTGACTCAGCAAGGTAGACGTGGTAGTAAAAGTGATGGGACATGGCCGAATAGGTGGTCCGGAAGGACCGGGCCAGGCAGAAGGTTGGACACAAACAGACAGTTTCGAACTCTGACCGCTGGCCCCGCTGCACTGGAACATGGGCATGGAAGGTACCAGCCAGGGTTGTGGCGAGCCAAGCATCACCAAGGGGCGGACGCCGTTGATGATTGGTCTCTCACTCGCAACCGCAGGAGATCATGCCGGCCACTCAGCCCGACAGGCAGTTCAACCATCAATCCAGCGGTCCCCGAGACGGAATACCAGAACACCGGGGATGGACTATCTTTTTTGGTATTGTGGTAGCCTTGGGTTTGGTTAACCGTCCCGGCCAGGGACATATCAGTCCTGCCTAATCGAAGGATCAATGAGTACATACATTGGATATTGGGATAATCAATCACTCTCATCGTCCTCCTCCTCCCACTGGTCCCTGGCGTCCTCCCCTTCCACCAATCTCTCCATATTCAAGCGGACGCTAAACCTGACGTAAGGCGTCATCTCCTTGCCCTTGTGTGCAAACCCACCGCCTGGGGCCATGATGTCTGACGCCGCCCCTTTTCCGTAATGATGGCTAAACAACGGCGGTTGCACCGTTACACACACTGGCCCTCTCTTTCTCCTCCTCCTTGCACCCACGTCAGCCGGAGTTGACTCCCTTTCGGTGGTATGCAAGCCGTCGCACCAATCGCGCAGCATCAAATCCCATCCCGTCGTCAGCTGTTGCAAGCCAAATTTCCACAGTAGCTTTCTCGCGCCCTGCTGGCTGACGGCGTACGCTTGGGTGCAGGCTGTGCCGCTCGAGGCATGGACGACTCGCGTATGGGCCGAGTATTTCTCGGCGAGGGCGTCGTGTAGTGCGAACGGGTGCGGTCTCAAGTGTTTCGGTGGTGCGACGGTCGCGTCGTCCGGGATGATTACACGCAGCGGCGGCGGTTTGTTAGACGCAGTCCCGGCGGGAAACTCGGTACCGCAATGGCCGAGCCAGAGGACATCCCAATCCTCTCCGTAGGGAGTGCGACGGGGGAGAGGCATGTTGCGGAGCACCTCGTGGCTGGTCGAAATCTCAAGAAGGTGGTGGGTACGGGACTCTTCTGCCACGGTTTCGCCGTTTGAACTCTGGGTGAAGGCCGTTGCCACTCGGGCGAAGAGTTGCATTTGCCTTTTCAGCCGAACGTCCCAGTCAGCGTCGTCCTCGAGAATGAGCGCGCTCGTTATGTTTTCGTGAACGATCCTGCGCTGCAGTCAGGTACACGGCCACCGGATGCCGCGAGAGTCTGGTGTCGACCGTGTCGAACCCACCTCTGCAAAACATTCATATGTGCCCGCCATGACCCTTTGTTGCCCAGAGTAAATCCCTCCCGGCTGTCAGGCTCTCCAGGCAGCACCTTGTCGAGGACATTCTTTCCTGCCACGCCATCAACCCATGTGATTTTCAGCGCGGTGAGTGCCGCAGCCAGCGTCATGGCATCTCGACGATCGGTACGCGACGGAAGATTGACGGCAAAGATATGTTGGAACTAAATAGAATGGGCCCATTAGCTCCTTTCAACTGTGATAACAGCAGCGTGATGAGACCGTACCCCAAGGGTGCTGTTGAGGACTTCGGGCGACCCTGTGTTTGGCGTGGTCAGCCATCTCGGCATCCAGATCCACAGGAACAGGACCACGTCGACAGCGATGAGGATAGCCAGGTTCCGGCGATTAAGAAACATGATTGCGCCTCTGCGGCATTGGGGAGGCGACTTGGGGGCCGACGACGCATGAAGGGTTTCCGAGTTATCTGTGAGCCTCCAGTTTTGCAAGTGGCAAGGAAACCACACCCACCTTAACGTTGCGATGGGGTACGCCTTCCGCCAAATATTCTTCCAGAAAGGCACCTACCTTACCTACTCATTTACTTGACCTACTTTGGACTGTACAACGGCTGCTCGGAGCCAACTCAACTGCCAGCTCCTTCCAAGATGGATAAATGCGGGTAAACCTAGAGGCATGCCGATCACTTACTTTCCTTCCTCACACGGGAGGCACGTATTACCTAACATTGACGACTGCCATGAATCTGAAACAATCTGGAAAGATTTGCGCTGGGCGGAACCAGGCATCGTGGCTGGTTGCCCTGGAGCTTGCTCAGCTTTGAGCCGGCTTCAATCTTCCCACTTGGCAATGCAGCTCATAAACCCGCCCGGCCAACAAAGCCACTTGGCGACCACGCTTGCCAGATTATGATGGGAACACTGTGCGGTGACCTCTGGCTTTCAAATTTCTCTCCCAGACTTTAGTCTCGGGTTCGACCACTGGTTGATTCCAAAGGCTTGTTTGGTCACCGAAAGGGGGTGCCTTCCAGCGTGATGGGTTCAGTGTTTTATTCGCCACCCAACTAACTTAGTTACCTCCTTAGCAAGCGCCTTGAACATCCGCCGCTTGCAGCACACTCAGCCCCAGACTTCAACTGAGTCCACCCTGTCCACACAACCCACAAGTGCTAACTCTGTCTCTGATTTAGGTATGTATGTTGTCCTCAAGGTGATGTGTTCCAAGAGAGTGAGCAGCGATCGAGAAAGATGAAAAAAGCAATCTCCGATTCTCGCGCCGATCGCGAGTGTAGTCATCGGCGCTAGGTGTTGTGTCTCACTCCGTTCCAGTTGGTTGCACGTGCTGCTGTCTGCCGGTCTATGGCTCCATGATGCAACCACTGCATCTCAGAGGCTCTATGGGCGCTCGCTCTTCCCGAAGATCGGACCTATCATCGAGCAGTAGAGCCAAGAGTTCCAGCAAGGCCAGGCTCAAGCGCCCCGATCCCAATATCACATTTTTTTTCTTGATCATTCACACAACCCACACTTGGTGATAGGCTCGGTGCTTGGGGGAAGCGGGCGGGCAAGGCGTCTCCGAGATGCAGCCGTCGCATCATGGAGACATCGACCGACCAAACAGCACCATGTGCAACGGAGTGGAAGATTCTGCCTGAGCGCTGCTCAATCAGCCGGTCGGCAGAGCCCAGTGATGATCCTGATCACTGGAAATGGCGAGAGCTCATGGAGAGAGTCGACGTGAAGACCGTGACAGGCAGCTCTACAAAAAGGACAACGGCCCGCCAAGATCCTATGCAATTTTTCTTCCAATTTTTCAGCTGGATCGCGTCGCTCAGCTGCTACTTCGGTGATCAACCTGTTTGTACTTTGTGTTGAACGTTACCTGGATTGACCATGAAGAGCCCGGGCTCTGTGATATTGTTGGGCATTGCCCTGGCCCAGACCGCCGACGCGCTCTTTTGCCTTCGCGGCAACCCTTGCTGGGGAGGTAGGTTACCGTTGTGATGATGGCGGCTTGGGCGAATCAAGCTACTGCCCTCGCACTCCAGCACTCGGCGTCGTCGGGGGACTGCTTGACTGCTTGGGCAACTTGGTCGTCACAGTGACACCTCCTGCCGTGTAAGATGCCCCTGGTTTGACTCGTTTGGCGTGACCCGCGGCCCTGTGCTCATGTTGCAAATACAGGACCAAAACCACGACGATGACCGCCGTTGTCAGCGCAGTCGAGACCGTGGTTGTCACTACAGCTACGACGGCAACCGTGGCAACTACCACGGTCTTGTTCACCGAATCCACAACGACTACGGCATCCACGTCGACAAACACGGTCCTTCAGACCCAGACGGTTGTTATTACCACGACCTCTGTCCGGACGGCCCCTGCTGTCATGTCTGCCACGACGATCTATCTGCCCGGGTCACCCCCCGCCCAGCTGATGGCCCGCGGGAACCCGTTCGGCATTCCTGACTATGCCTGGCCGGCGTGCCAGAACTGGAACCAGTATGTCGACGCCTGCAAGTGCTTCGGCATTCACCCCATCACCGTCACAGCAAAGCCGACCACGACAACCATCACCGTGACTGCCAGCAACGCCGTCACCACGACTGTGGCCACCACGACCACCACCCAAACCAACACAGTCGCGGCGACCGCGACAACCTCGGCCACGTTCACCGCCGTCGTCGAAGTCGTCGCCAGCGATATCACCACCCAGACCGTCACCAGCACGTCCACGGTCACCGTCGTGACAACAACCACCCCTGTCAGAGTCTTCACACAGAGGTGCAGGCCCACCGGCGTCCCCTTCCGCCCCATCAGAGCGGCAAGTTTCCGGTCATAATTCTACTTGACCCAAAGCACCGGCAACGTCATGGTCTGGACCCCCGTTGGGCCAGCGGCCGATACTCCAGCCGTCGTGATGCGGACCACATTCATCGTCAACTCGGCCGGCTTCCTCGAACTAGCGACGCCCGTGGATGGCGACGTGGCCGTGTACATCGACCTGGCCAACTTGAGAAGCAACGGCCAGTCTGCCCGGTTGCTGATCGACGATGCGGCGACGGTCGATGCGGGCGCGCCCAACTTTGTGCGGGTCAATGCCTGTATCGACTTCGATTCTGGATACTTCATACTTGAGACGCCTGGCAGAGACCGCGTTCTGAATTGCAATGGTAACGCATACCTGTCGTCCGGTACTGGAACCGAGATTGGGATCTGCGATTCATTGTTTTGATACGATTAGGAGGTGCTTGAGGAGGTGCTTCTGCTTTAGGAGGTGCTTCAGAAGGTGCTTCTTCTTCAGGTTAGAAAACGCAGTACCGGCGTCTGCCTTGGGGTTAATTCACAATGTTGCTGTTGAGATTTAAACCACTTGATTTCCAGAGTAACTGTTCACGTTGATATTCATACGTTTCGTATAACGGGAAGGCCTCCTTCAGTTATTGGCCTGCATCGGCCATGCAGCTGGTCGCGCAAGGTAACATTCATCCACCTCGTCGACCCCGCACACAGACTCTGACTAGACTCCTATCAGTCTATCAGTCGCAGCCAGCAGTTGCCTCCAGGTCGCATTCAAGGGAGCACCGTTCTGAGCTCCAGGGCAGCACCCACTCCAACAAAATGCGACTCATCAACACAGAGACACTCCACTTCACCGAGTTTTTGGGTGCCGAGACACCGCCGTACGCCATCCTCTCGCACACATGGGAAGAAGAGGAGGTCTCCCTGCGCGAAATGACTGACCGACTGCCGGGTTTGACCCACAGGAAGGGATACCGCAAAGTCGCGGATTACTGTCGTCTCGCTGCGCAGCAGGGGTATTCCTGGGCTTGGGTCGACACATGCTGCATCGACAAAACGAGCACTGCCGAGCTGTCTGAGAGCATCAATTCCATGTTCCGCTGGTATCAAGAAGCTGACATCTGCCACGTCTTCCTCTCCGACCTGCCTATGGGCGCCGAGTTCAAAACGGCCCTCCCGGGCTGCCGGTGGTTCACTCGTGGATGGACGCTGCAGGAGTTGATTGCCCCCCGCGTCGTGGAGTTCTACGACCGAGTCTGGTCCATTCGAGGGACAAAGAGGGACCTCGTCGACGAGCTCAGTGCCATCACTGGCGTCCTGGACCGCGTTCTGTTATGGAGTCCGGCCCTTTACAAGGTTGGCGTAGGGGTCCGAATGTCCTGGGCGGCAAAACGCGAAACGACCCGTCCCGAGGACATGGCCTACTGTCTTCTGGGCATCTTCGACGTCAACATGCCACTGCTGTATGGGGAAGGGAAAAAGGCCTTTCGGAGGCTGCAGGAGGCCATCATCCGTCAGAGCAACGACCTGACCATATTTGCGTTCGGGGAGAAGGGGACTGATGTATCCCAGCACCAATCCCAGTACCAACTCGCTCCCTCCCTCCTCGCAGAGTCTCCTTCCGACTTCAGTCGTGATTCACCCTCGAGCGAAGTGGCCGAACAACCCCGAGGACCCATGCGAACACTCGGACTCGGCAACAAATGGTCAGACGTTAATCCGGAATACACCGTAACCAACAAGGGGCTACGAATCACGACGTCCTTGGTCGTCCTAAACCCGACCCAAGGTGCTGAGGGAATGTCACCTTCGTATTTCCTCCCACTCGGTGAGATCCCCGATCCTATCAAGCATTCACAGTGGGATATCATCGGAGTCATTCTTCTCAAAATCGCCCCCAACCTATTCCTCCGGCGATCCAATTTTCTTCGAGTGCTCCCCTTTTGGAAGACAACTGCCCCAATTCTGACGCCTTCACTGGACCTGTACATCGGGATGGACAAACCCGGCGACGTCGATAACTGGATCTATCAGCATGGAGCAATTGATGTATACGGCGGATCCATTGCGATACGGTCTGATGTGGCAGATACAGCCGAGGGCAATCTGAGGGCACATCCGTCTCATGCAGCGGTCAAGGTTGGCCATGGAATCCCAGAGAGTCACTGGGATTGGAGCCGCTGTCGCTTTTTCCGTTCTTCGAATGACCCTCTCGTCTTTGCCCTCTCCTTGATCGTCAAATTTGGGAAGCAAGACATCGACCTCATCTGTCTCATCGACCAGCGGGAAACCTGTCCAACCCCTTACATATTCAAGCCGTCTGAGCACCCGGTACTCGCCCGGTGGTTCTCCGGCAGGAAGTCGGCGCGGGAAGATACCTTTTGGGAAGACCTGCCTGACCCGCGGGCGCAGGAGCCGCGATCGCTTTTCGGCGACGGCCTGGATGTCCTGGTCGGCGGCGTCTCATACCGGATCAGGGCGAGGCAACACACCTCGGAGATCTTGCCAATCCCCCACTCTCGGGCCGTGTTCAAAGTGTCATTCGATATCACACGTCACCCAGCAGCCCTCAGCCGCCAGGAGCCATCACAAGTACTGATTTGAGACCTGGACGAGAGCAGAGGTTGTCTCCATACGCCACCCAAACCAAGTCAACGGACAGGTCAGCACCAGCCGCCAATTACCGGCACCTCTTTGCCTCCTGCGTTCGCTAGCCTCACAAGCTCGCCCGCTTCTCGCCACCGAACACACCAGCCCAACCTCAGCTTTGCCCCGCCCTTTCACATCCTCCGCGGCATTCTTTTAGAGTAGAGCGGTCTAGGAGTGGGAAGGATCAAGGTGTGGTGGAAACCGGGAGATCAAGATCAGGGGTGAGGCGGCCGTACTTGGTGGTGGTGTTGTCTTGTGCGTCATGTCTGTTCGGGGGTTCTTTGAGAAGCCCCATATTGGAAGGTTGCGAGCATTCTGCGTTGTCTGGCCCATTGAGTACACAATAATTGGTATGTGGCATGCCGGAGGTCGCCTGCAGATAAATACCTCGTTGATCGAAGCAAAACAGAACTCGGATGGATCTGCTACCTGACGTTCCCGTCCGTTCTGGTATAACAGTCAAGCGCAGTTGCACAAGTACAATCCACGGCCCTGTTTCCAGATTCTGGCTGTCTGGATATCCTGCGGCGTCGAACATCTTACTCAGATATCTTCCTCCGTGATGAGTAAGTCCAATGTGGTCACGAACCCCTGAGGCAGCACCTCTTTTCGCGAGCATGTCCGAGATGCTGTGTAACCACATCGCGGGGAGAAAGGGGTTAGCCTGGCATGCAGCCCCTGACTTCCCGTGCTTATATCATCACCCTGTGCCGCACGCAAAGCGGGCAGAGACGAGCCCCGATCAGTGTATGCAGGTACAGCTCCGAGTAGGTGGGACACAGCCAATGTGAGAGGCCGGAGCTGCAGCAAGCATCCCCGCCAGGGAAAGTGTAGACGTGGTTGGAGGGGTGCACGATAGGAGCAAGCGCGGGCAAGGTCCAGAGGATTTGTAAAGTTGATTATATCCAATCTCAAGACATGATGCCCAGAGGGATTCGAGGCGAGGGGTAACGTTACGTGGTTGGTTAGTCTCGCCGCACAAGATCTGGGAAACTCCCCCAAGTCCTCAGCCTTGGGGCCGAGAAGAGCAAGGATTGCCTACCCTCTGGGCGCATGCCAACAGAGCCCATGCGGCCGGATACGGCGGACTCCGGAAGGGGTTCAAGGCTGTTGCTGGAGTGGATGGCCAGTCGGATGGCTGCGCGAAGCACTGCCCAGCAGATCTTCCATGCATTGACGAGAACCAAGTCAACCAACGGAGGCCCTGCCAAGCAGTTGTGCCATTTGCGGTTCCCGCGACCGGAACGACAGCGGATTGAAGCAGCCCAACGGAACTCGTGCACAAACGGGATCACCCGGCAGCGGTACCAGTGTTCTGGTGAACTGGCAAGGCATCGGCCATGTTTGCAACACCAACGTCATCATCGAATCTCATGGAAGTGATGGCTTCGGCTTTGTCCGCGTTTTGGTGGAAAGGGACTCGGGACTCGAGAGTCGACGCTCGCAGAACGACGGCTACCGAGTCGAGCAAGACACAGCGCTTCGACGGCCCACGGCCACTGCGCCTTGCACAAAGCAGGATTGCAGTGAAGCAGCAGACCAGTCGGACGGCGCACAGATGTCAGGTTGACGCCATTGACGAGGGGCACCTGGGTTGTCGAAACACTTGTGTTTCCGTGCGCGTATGGCTTGAGCTTTGGGCCTGCATGGCAGATGCACAGCTTGGGGAAGCTGCAGCAAGAGCTGCCTTGAAACGGGAGCCGTCTGGGGGCATGAGCCGGCTCGCCAACACAGTGCCACACGTCTCATATTTGCGGCGAGCAATGGTCGGGATATGAGATCAGCGAGAGCACAAATGTTTCGACAAGTAGTCCGTGCTGTATCGTCGATGTGCGATGGAACATTTGCATTTATTGATTTGCATACACCTGCGTATCGATGTGGGGGGAGGACTGTGGGTTCCAGCTCTGCAGGAAAAGCCATGGAATGCGTGGAAAGAAGGAGAGAACGTTCTCCTGAAACGCCACTGGCTCATTTCCACGCTGTCGGTGACAAAGATGGAAATGCCCCCCTGTGGGCGCTGGTAATTTTCAATTTCTTCCAGCGTGTCAAGGGCACAGAAGCTGCACGTGGTTCCCATATCTTGAGGACACCAGGAAAGAACAAATACAGAGTAGCCACCTCAGATGCTGGCCCCCGACCGATCCCCTCATGCCTCTTCGGTTTCTTTTGAGTCTCGCAGTTGGCAGAGGCAGGTTGGTACTTGTGGTGAAACACGGTAAATACCGTTTTCTGTGTGGCGGGCATATTGTATTGCGGGTGGGCCCGATGGGCCTCCCAGCAAACGAATTTGAAACCCAAAAAGCTCGGCTTCGGGAAGGAGCATTGCCAGTTTCCATTGTGCTGTTGCTACCCTCGCCTTCCGAGTACGGGAGTCCTCGGCCAACCTGGAAGTCGATGGAAAGTAAACAGATGACGATATGTTTTTTTATGACAGCATGGCATGGCACAGTTTTTACGCAGGGCACAGCCTGGAGCTGGACGCTGGAACTGAGTCACGCAGGCCACGGACACAAAAAGGGCACCGCGACCCCGGGCTGAAGCCCAGAGCCCACCCAAGTCCCGCTTGCCCCTTTCCCATGCCCCATCTTTCCAAAGCCCATTCATTTGCCAGTGGTTTTTGCAGCTTTCGGTTTTCGAGACAGCCCAGAGACCCAAGGCAGGAAATTGACCACTCACACCCCGCCGTTCTCCGATCCATGAAGGTGCAATCCAACTTCCATCCTTCCATCGTGATTCCCCCAAACCCTTAGAGTTGCAACGGCCCTGCTGGCGCGCCCGATCATTGGAGGCAACAACCTGGCAGTTGCCGCGCCGGCCATTCCAAACACAGTCGAGCACCAGCGAGTCACTGGCGCCGGCCCTGCACCACCACGACGCTTGTCCTGGGCGGTGGAGAATTATTGGAGGAGAAAGACGAATTGGGCCTGGGCTAGTGCTGCAGCACCCAGCACCGGCCAACAGCAGCACACGGAGGATCATCACACACGCTCGGCTGATTGCCCGACTCCCTGCGCCCGCAGTCACACGAACCCGACCCACGCCTGGCCTGTCTCGGTTTCCCCTGGCTGGGCTTCTGCCGTGAGCCCTCCCACCTTGTCTCAATCCGGCTGGCTGCTGTCGCGAGCCCACGAGCAATTGGAGCCGCCCCGGGGACATTCCCGCAATGTCCTCATCCCGCCCCGCCGTTACACCTACGACCTCATCATATCCGCTGCCCGACCCTGTGTCTGAGAGCACGCCGCCGCCGCCCCTGCCCCCGAACGCCTTCGCCGGCCCCGGGTCCTACACGTCGCCGTCTCCACGAACCCGCCGCGCCAGCCGAGACGTGGGCAACCCTGGCCCGAGGAGCCACTTCTCCAACTACGACAACGCGATCGACAATCCTCATCCCCCTGCACGCCCTGCACGCCCTGCACGCCCCGACCGACCCTCGGCCCCCGCCTTCCATCCTCTTCCTGCGCACTACTCGACACTTCCCCCAAACCCGCCACGGTCCTCGTCCCTTACCGCCGCCAATCCCCCGCGCACCTCGTCACTCTTGCCGCCCGCGAGAATTGTCGTGGATCCTGGCACACCGCACGAGGAGCCCCCCTATCTCCGCGACCCCTTCAATGACCCGCGCCCGGCCCCCAAGATTCCAGACCAGCCGCCCAGGGAACTCGACTCGAGGCACAAGAGGGGCCATTCGCGGTCAAGCAGCGCTGGCGGTCT